>PPYF01099909.1_pt1 | contig 11703 bp, 16 predicted proteins | sample 1559871 | NCBI WGS metagenome assembly PPYF01 (sample SAMN08240021, study PRJNA423297) | Human gut metagenome, whole genome shotgun sequencing project. | reverse complement strand
GGTGGTCACAACAGCCACCTACCTTTCTCATTAACTTATCATAGAAGATTTCAATTTACAGACTTTTTTTCATACCCTCCTTCGAAAACGCATGAATACTCGACCTTTCTGAGTAACGTTTGTAAAATATTTATTAACACGATTGACAAGTGAACGAACGTGGAACCGGGGTATCACCCAGCACAAGAAAACGAAGCCGTTCCTCCCTTCCGTCCACAGTCAGCATATCCATCATTTTCCCGCCACAGTGAGAACAGGAATCCTTCCGCAGCCGCCCGATGCGAACCGGAGACTTTTTTCTTGCATTTTTAACCTTCTCCGCCTTCACATCCGATTCCCCTTTTACATAGAATCTGTCGCTCTTTGGATATGTGTTTTCCTCCTCCAGAACCCACCGAAGAAAAATCAAAGTCCGCCACCACCATCGTTTTCCCATTGTACTCTGTCAAGGAAATCGTTGCATGATCGAGAAAACTTCCAGTACTTCCACCGCCCTGTTGCGTTCCGGAACCGCTGATGATAACATCCTGATTATCCAGATCTGCCAGCAGCCCTTCTGGAAGAACCGCATATAGGGAAAATTTCTCCAACGGTCCGTCATTATCCGCCTTAATGGTTCCTGTAGTCTGTATATTGGTAGTAAATCCCGCTTTTCTGCCTGCTCTTATAATAGTTCCGAAAGAGCAGCCACAATTTCCTTATTATAATGCTTTCGCATCTTATTCCAAATCAAACCGCACCGCTATATCTAAAATAGACACATGGTGCGGTTTTGCTAATACGAATTGTTTTAATAGATATCTGCTCCAAACGGCATCAAAGCCAGCTTGGCTAATTTAAACTGCTGTAAACCGAAGGGAATTCCTATAATCGTAATGCAAAGCAGAATCCCGATTATCAAATGCTCCAAAGCCAACGGCAGTCCCGATACAAGCAACCAAATGATATTTAACAGAAAGGAACCCGCTCCGCCGCCGTAAACGACATCCTTCCCGAACGGGAAGAAACTTAGCGACGCAAATTTAAAGCACTGCATTCCCACCGGAATTCCTATAATCGTAATACACCATAAACATCCAGCCAAACACCAACTTAAACCGCTGATTGCACCGCCACAGATAAACCAAATCAGATTTCCTAAGCATCCCATAGCATCGTCTCCTTCCTATATTTATATGCTATTGTCATATCTGGCACCGTAACTCCGCCAACAGCCCTTCTACTTTGCGGATTGCCGTCTCAACCTTGTTTCTGGTTTCATTGATTCCGGACTGTACCATATAATCCACCAGCAACCCATCAAAGAAAAAGTCCGCAAACGAAAGGAAACTGCCAATATCCACCCGAAGTTCTTCATAATCCGGAATATCACTCAATTCTTTCTGGAATCTTCGCAAATCAGTCTTGGCGGTTTCAAGGTATGATGAGGCATCGTTTATTTTCGAATGCTTGATGATATCTGTAATCAAACCTCCACCCAGCATATCGAAAATTCCCCAGTTCCTCGCACTGGATAATTTTTCTTCTGCGGCTCTAAGGCTTTTTAATGCACGCTCTCCCCCCTGAACTGCTTCGTTGATTTCCCTGCGTCTTGCTTCATCTGTCATATTGTTCTTCTCCTTCCTTGCCAGCAGACGATATGGCTCATATCATGGAAATAAAGAAAAAGACTTTTACCGTTTCTACTAACATCATCTACATCACAACTCCAACCTCCGGGATGGTTGTGATGTAGATGACACCTTTAATACCTTCAGTTTCTTTTTGAATTACATTTAGGGAATAGCTAATAGCTTAATGTAACTACGACAGCATTATTAAAAGCTTGCCTTTGAATAAAGAACTTCGATATTTCTATTGACTTCCTCAGAAGATAAAATTTTCTGCAATTCCTCAATAAATGATTCTCTGTTGTAACATTCGCATTGAGGTTTAAAATCTTCAGCATCATCTATCAGGTTAATGCCTACGGTAATAGCAACCGGATAATTGATTTCTGGCCTGGAATATAGAATCATCAATGTATATCGGTAATTGTCTAGGTTGGGGACTACAATATCAAATATAGTCGCAAGATTATATTTAACTGTATCATCCTGCGGAGTGAATTTCATATTGGTTACCGCACCATATACCACCGCTCCTGTCTTTTCTGATAAGATTTCCGCCTGCCAAAAGCATAATTCCTTTGTTTTTTGGTACCAATTCTTTTTTGGTAAATTTTTTCTTATGCCTTGCCATATGACCAATCAGGTACCGTGAATCCAGATTATCTGCCTCAGCAAGCATAATAACATCAATCTCCTTCTCCAGGCTGCTTTCTACTATTTCTTGAACCAGATTTTTTTGTTATACAATAATTTCATCAATCGCCTTCCCAATATCATGCCTCATATACTTATTCCCAAATTCTACCCACTCCGCAGCCCTATAAGCATTCTCCCTGGCTTCCCTCAGTGTATTTCCTTTTGCCGTAACCCCCAGCACCCTTCCGCCGTTGGTCACTATATTCCCGTCCTTATCGAACTTACTTCCGGCATGGAATACATAATACCCGTCCTGCCCGTCAAACCGGTCCAGGCCATCTATCTTATATCCCTTTTCATAATGCTCCGGATATCCGTCCGATGCCAGAACCACACATACGGCTGCATTGTCCTCAAACTCCAGCTCTATCTGGTCCAGGGTTTTGTCCACGCAGGCTTCTAACACATCCAAGATGTCATTCTTCATTCTGGGCAGGACCACCTGGGTCTCCGGGTCTCCGAACCTGGCATTGTACTCCAGCACCTTGGGGCCGTTTTCCGTCAGCATCAGACCAAAGAAAATGATTCCTTTGAACTCCCTGCCCTCTGCCTTCATAGCGTCCACGGTCGGCTGGTACACATACTTCCTGCAGAATGCATCCACCTCGTCCGTATAGAATGGGCTGGGTGAAAATGTCCCCATCCCCCCTGTATTCAGTCCCTGGTCCCCGTCCTTGGCCCTCTTATGGTCCTGGGCCGAGGTCATGATTTTAATGGTCTTGCCATCCACAAAGGAGAGCACGGAAACCTCCCGTCCTGTCATGAACTCCTCAATCACAATCCTGTCACCCGCAGAGCCAAACTGTTTATCCAGCATCAGAGTCTTGACGCCTTCCTTTGCCTCCTCTCTGGTGTTGCAGATGAGCACGCCCTTTCCCAGTGCCAGACCGTCTGCTTTCAGCACGATAGGCATGGGAGCTGTCTCCAGGTATGTAAGGGCTGCTTCCGGAGAATCAAATGTCTCATAAGCAGCAGATGGAATGTTGTACTTCTTCATCAAATCCTTGGAAAATGCCTTGGAGGCTTCCAGTATGGCAGCATTTTTCCTGGGGCCGAATACACGGATGCCTGCATCCTCAAATGCATCCACTGCACCGGCTGCCAGCGGGTCATCCGGTCCTACAACCACCAAATCAATGGCCTGCTCTCTGGCAAATGCAACCAGCTTCTCAAAGTCCATGACACCGATGTCAACGCATTCAGCCACCTTGGCAATACCCGCATTGCCGGGAACGCAGTACAACTTCTCCACCTTTGGGCTCTGGGATATCTTCCATGCGATTGCATGCTCACGTCCGCCGCCGCCTACTATCAATACTTTCATGACGTTCCTCCTTATTTTGAAAACATGGCACATATGGTGTGCGCTACTGTCAAAGAGATGTTACTGCCCATTGGCAATCATATTGATTGCCTTAGGAAGGATTATCCACTCCGCCTGCTCCATAACCCTTCTCTGCAGGATCTCAGGGGTATCCCCGTCCTCCACCTCCACTGCTTTTTGGAGGAGGATGGGGCCGGTATCCATACCCCCGTCCACATAGTGGACCGTAGCTCCTGTTACCTTTACGCCTCTTGCCAGGGCTGCCTCGTGGACCTTAAGCCCATAGTAGCCCACACCGCAGAAGGAGGGAATCAGGGATGGATGAATATTGATGATGCGTCCCTTATACTTCTCAGTCATGGATGCCGGAATCATCACCAGAAATCCGGCCAGTACAATCAAATCCAAATCATATTCATCTATTTTAGCAAGAAATGCCTGGTTGAATACATCTCTGGACGGAAACTGTTTAGGGGAAATGCAGACTGCCCGGATCCCATGCTTTCTGGCTCTCTCCAGCGCATAGGCTCCCGGATTATTACTGATGACCACGGATACCTCTGCATTGGTAATATCACCATGATCCATGGCATCCAAAATGGCCTGAAGATTAGTGCCGCCGCCGGATACCAGTACGCCCACTCTTAGCATAAGGACACACCCTTCTCTCCCTCTTCAATGGAGCCTACTACATAAGGAGCTTCGCCTGCTGCCTTCATGGCTTCCATGGTTTTCTCCACATCAGCAGGGTTCACGGCAACTATCATGCCCAATCCCATATTATAGGTATTATACATCATCTGCTCTTCAATCTGCCCTTTTTCAGCCAACAGCCTGAAGATAGGAGGAATGGGATAGCTGTCCTTCCTGATGACGGCCTTCACGCCATCTTTTAACATACGCGGAATATTCTCATAGAAGCCGCCGCCGGTAATATGGCTGCATGCCTTTACGGTAACGCCTGCTTCCTTTACGTTCCTCATAGCCTTCACGTAAATCCTGGTGGGAGCAATCAATGTCTCGCCCAGGGTGGTCCCCAGCTCATCATAATATGTGTTCAGGCCTTCCTTTGTCAGTTCCTTCTCAAATACCTTGCGCACCAGTGAAAAGCCATTGCTGTGTACACCGGAAGAAGCCATTCCAATCAGAACATCCCCTGCACACAGGTTCCCGCCTGTAATCAGGTCCTTCTTATCAACGATACCCACTGAGAATCCCGCCAGGTCGTACTCATCCTCCGGATAAAAGCCGGGCATCTCTGCTGTCTCTCCGCCAATCAGGGCAGAGCCGGACTGCTTACATCCCTCAGCCACGCCTTTTACAATCGTAGCAATTTTCTCCGGAACATTCTTGCCGCAGGCAATATAATCCAGGAAGAACAGAGGTTCACCGCCAGCGCAGGCCACGTCGTTGACACACATAGCCACACAGTCGATTCCCACTGTGTCATGCTTATCCATCAGGAATGCCAGTTTCAGCTTGGTTCCCACGCCGTCAGTACCGGACAGCAGGGTAGGCTCCTCCATCCCCTTGAATGCGGACATGGAAAATGCTCCTGAAAATCCGCCCAGACCGCCTAATACCTCGTGGCGCATGGTTCCCTTTACATATTCCTTCATCAATTCCACTGATTTATAGCCTGCCTCAATATCAACTCCGGCCTTCTTGTAATCCATCATGGTTTTTATCCTCTCTTATCTGCTATTTCCTTTGATAATCCCTTTAATGTTCCCTTTAATATTCCCTTTATATTTACCTTAATATTTCCTTTGCGTGTTTACCTTAATCCGCCCTATTTCATCTGTGCTAGATATTCCTTATAGCCCACCTGCTCCAGCTTCCCGGCCTTTTTCACCACATCGTTCTTCAGACTTTCGGAATACTCTTTCAGCTTTGCCAGCAGCTCTGCATCGGAGGCAGCCAGTATCTTTGCTGCCAGGATACCGGCATTGGCACCGCCATTGATGGCCACAGTTGCCACTGGGATACCGCTTGGCATCTGCACAATGGAATACAGTGAATCCACACCGCCCAGGTCAGATGTCTTCATAGGAATTCCAATGACCGGCATGGGGAAAATAGCCGCGCACATGCCGGGAAGATGTGCAGCCTTGCCTGCACCTGCGATGATTACCTTAAAGCCCTTATCCTCTGCTGCCTTTGCCCAGTCAAAGAATACATCAGGCTCCCTGTGGGCGGAAATAATTGTCATCTCGTAATCAATGCCCAGCTTGTCCAGAATCTCAGCTGCCTTTGCCATGATAGGCATATCAGAGTCGCTTCCCATTACAATTCCTACTTTTGCCATTATTCATTCTCCTTTTCTAAAGCTCATTATCCTTGTAGATAATTATTATTAGTTTATCTTATAAGTATCTTTATATATCCCAATCCTACTTATAATCATAATACTAGGAAATGCTTATGCCGTCAATACAAAACTTGAAAAAAGTCTCTTAAACCGCCTGGTTCCTGTACCCGTCAGTCTCTCTATTGGTTCTGCTTCGGGATTATAAACAAAATATGCAAGGGAATGCAGGTATGGCCCATGGGGGTCCACCGTACATTCCCTTGCAAAATCCTTCCAGTACCCTTCCGATATTACGACTAATACGTGTGGCAAAATGTGAAACCGGGGTCGCGGACAAATATATTTAATTATCTAACCTGACCACTCAGTCAGCTGCCTCCTCCAGCGCCTCATTCAGTTCTTCTGTTCCTTCCAGCACGAACCTGCCCTGACAGATAATATCAATCTGGCTTCCGTCTGCCCTAACAGCCTTTATGTCCCCTAATTCTGAATAGGGAATGGTGATATCCGTATGACAGCTGAAATACGCCTTGGACATATCCGTCTTTCTGAGTAGGGATATCTCATTATCCCTGGCAATGACCTCCCTGCCGTCGGGGTTATACATAGGTGAATCCTCAGCAAAGCTGTAGCAAGTGTCACCCACTGCAAAATGAGGCCCCATCTTCTCGGCAATGAGGATAGGCAGCTTGTCGCCAATGGAAAACCTTCTGGCCATGGCGTAGGCCGTAGTGTTGGTACCGATGGCGAACTCGCCCAAAGGCAGCCAGTCATGGTTTCGCATAATGACCTGCTTCACCAGCGCCCGCCCCTGGCTTAGGGAGTCTCCGGCATCTCCGCCAACCTCAAAATTCCCACAAGAATAATCCGTCACCCTGCCATCCTTAAACACCATGCGCAGGTTCCTGAACTGATAATCCTCCACATAAACATTCTTTACATGCAGCAATCCCTCTGTCCCCGTCAATACAGGAGACGTAAAGACCTCTCCCAGCGGAATGTTCACATCGGACACGCAGTTTTCAAAGTTTGTTTCCTTCGTCCTGTCCTTCAGAGGATGGAGGGCCACCTTCATGGATGTCTCATTGCCGTCACGGCCTGTTATGAGCACATGGTCGGCTTCATCCAGGGCCAGGATGATACATTGCTGTATTTTCTGGTATTTCTCATAATCCAGGGTATTGATTCGGATGGTTTCCCTGAAAACCGCCTCAAAATCCGGCCCAATTTCAGGTTTGGGGAAAGCAATGATGGTGAAGCTGGTCTCGCCTCCCGGCATATATTGATTCACAATCTGCCTGGACTCATTGGCATAGGCAACGGTCAGCGCCTCCTGATGGGCGTTGAGGGCCAGCGCGGTCTTTTTATTCACCGGCGTGAAGCCTTCCTCACCGAATGTCTCCACCAGCGCAGGTCCCGCGCACCAGGCAGCTTCCTTCCTGCAGGCCTCATAGGCAGACCGCAGGACGGCCAGTTTTCTCTCCTTAAACGCATTGCCCATGTAAAGGGCGCTGTCATAACGGTGGTCATAATCATACTGTTTGTTGGGGGATGTACCGTAAAAACCCCTGCGGCCATTGACCCTGCGGTTCACGGACTCCACTGCCGCCCGGTAACAGATGGGCTCAAGTCCCATTTCCCGGAAATACTCCATTGCTCTTCGAATCATGCGCTCAAAGCCCATCTGGAATTCCACCACAACGGTACGTTTCTTCTTCAGGTCCCTGCCCATGACCTGGAAACCCTTCCTGAATCCTTCCGTATATGTGGATGCCATCTGGTCAATGGTCTCCTGGGGAAGACTGTTCATAAAAGAGGCAAGCTTTATCTCTGTCTCCGAAACATATTCCCCATAAGCATAGAGATACCGCAAATCCGTCAGGTCCTGCTTCATCACAATATCCGTCCCAAAGGAAAGGGCCGGGTCCAGTCCCTCCCGAATCCGCCAGTCCACGGTCACCTCCGCATAATCGCTGACAAACCAGTACAGGGAATCCTTAATCAACTGCTCCTGGGGCTCCTTCCTCCCCTCCTCCCATGCCTGGGCAAAAAGGTTATACACCTCCAGGAACAGCTCGTTCAGAATGGTGATGTTCATAAGCCGCATTTCAAAGGCATATACGATATCAGCCCGGATTTCCGTATAAAGGAAGGATAGAAGCTGGCCGTATCCGTCCCCCAAAACCTCCACCGCGTGGTCCGGATTGGCAAAGCTCTCTTCGTAATTTTCAGGCAGAATATCCCGGTACAGAGCATGATTCTCCTTCTGCAGCTCCTCCAATGCCGGAACAGCTTCATTCAGTCCGCCTTCCTGACTTAAGCCTGCTCCTTCCACCCGCTGCGCCAGCCGCTCTATCTGGCCGATAAAAGCTGAAACCTTCTTAAAATAACAGCCGTAAGGCAGCTGCATCTCCTCTGTGTCCATGGACCTGATACGCTCCATGGACAATTCGTAACGCTCCCTTACGGCATCATTCTCTTCCTGTAATAAGATTCTGTAATCCATCTGCATCTACTCCCATCTATCTTACGATACCGATTATGATAATCACAGCCCACACAATGACCAGCACAACGCTGATGCTGATTCCTATCTTAGCCAGTATGTAATTGCGGTCCTTTTCCATAAATGAGCGCACCCCGTGCCACAGCCCAATAAGGGCCGCAACAAGGCTGGAAAATCCATAAGCCCCTGTATTCAGACCTCCCTGGCCTGCCATTGTTACCGACAAATACATGCTGGCTATACCTAAAGCCAGTCCCAGCACTGCCAGTACCAGACAGTAGTAGCTGTTTCTCGCAAAAGGATTCCTCACATACGATACTTTATCGCCAACCTGTCTCAACGTGAAAGCCTCCTTTTTCTCAATTTGCACCGGGTCCACTGTACCAGGCGGTAACACAGATAGCCTGCGGCTGCACCCAGGGTGTTGAGGAACATATCATCCACATCAAAGCTTCCCACCTTGAACACCAGCTGCAGAGTCTCCAGCATAAGACTGAAAACAAAGCCGAACATAACCGTGTTGTACCACTTCTTACTGCGTCTGCTGATAATGGGGAGAAAGAACCCAAAAGGCATGAAGGCCGCCACGTTTCCTGTGATATTAATCATGAACAATGTTGGCCCTAACACATCATAATGCCGGAAATACCGTGTAATTTCCTTAAAGGGCGCCAGATTGTACTGGTACCCCCTGTCTGTGTCCGTGCGCCCAAAGGACTCCGAAAAAAACATGAAATATGCCAGGAAACAGAGATACAATATAAATAATACCCATCCCAGCTTTTGACGCCTTGTTGTATTTTTTATCATTGTCAGCCCCGCTTACTAAAATTCAATCTCAGATTTTCGTTTCAGCAGCAAAGCTCCGTTTACAATGGAAATGATTCCAACCGTAAGGCCGGTCACTGCTATGATGACTCCTACCGCTATGCAGCCAGCCCCTGTGTTGCGCATGGTCTTATACACTCTCTCCATATTCATCGCCTTTCTTCCTGGATACATCATTATGCCTGGGCTCCATACTGCTCATAGTAAGCGTCAATGGCTGCCTTTATCTGATTGTCGATGACTACCTTGCGATTTTTTTCTTTATTATAGAGGTGCTCCACCACATCTGCCATGGATACAATGGCGGCTGTTGGGAAACCATATAAATCCATAATCTCATCCAGGGCGCTCTTCGTACCTTTGCCGCGCTCCATTCTGTTTAACGATACCATAAGTCCCTTGATTTCCACATTTCCCTGGGCCTTGATGATGGGGAATGTCTCCTCGATGGACTTGCCGGAGGTGGTAACATCCTCGATGATGACTACCTTGTCCCCGTCTTTGATAGGGCTTCCCAAAAGAATGCCTGCATCGCCGTGGTCCTTGACCTCCTTGCGGTTGGAACAATAGCGGATATCCTTTCCGTACAGTTCGCTGATTGCCATGGTGGTTGCCACGCTTAAGGGAATTCCCTTATAAGCCGGCCCAAAGAGCACGTCAAAATCCAGTCCGAAATTGTCGTGGATGGCCTTTGCATAGTACTCTCCCAATTTTCTCAGCTGGGTTCCGGTAACATAGCTTCCTGCATTCATGAAAAATGGGGACTTACGTCCGCTCTTTAATGTGAAATCACCGAATTTGAGCACATTGCTCTCAACCATAAAATCTATGAATTCCTGCTTATATTGTTCCATATCTTCTAAAACCTCCGTATTTACAGGCTTTCTCAAACCCTTTTTGCATTTCCTCAAACATAGTATCTTCTGTCACATGGCAATACAAGTCCATTGTCATCTGAAATGTTCCATGTCTTAGCGAAGCTTTCCCTTTTAAAACTATTTCCTGCTTCTGTTACTTCTGATATTTTAACACATTAATTGCTCTTGCAGTCAAAGGAATATTTCTTCTGCCATTGTTGGTTTTTGTATCATGCATTTCAAACACATACTTACCGATAAGAAGTTCCTTTTGCATTTTCCAAAAATATATCTGTTTCACGAATCGTTAATACCCGTCTTTCCTGTTTTTCCTCTTTGGAAATCACAGTATTAATCTTTGCATTATCTGTTTCCAGCTTATTGATTTTTCTTTGGGAGATACCAGTTCCTAATTCTTTCCCGTTTAGTGATTTTCCCATCACTGCCTCCTTTCTTAGCAAAATCGGGAAAAGAACTATTAAATTACTTTCAATTTTACCATACCTGATAGAGATTTTCAATTCGGGAATTTGACCGGAAATCAAAGGTTTTTCTCTGATTTCCAGTCATTATTTTATTACCCGGCAACCTGATTTTTCAACCACATATCCAATTTTGCTTTATGAGCATATAGTCTATTGCCAATCCTAACGGTAAAGCCGTTATATGGATTCCTCAAAAGCTCTCTTGCTTTTGTATCTCCAATCCCTAAATACTTGGCAGTAACAGCAGTGATTTCCGTCTTGTCTTTTACGAAAAGGGGTATGAACAGGCTGAGAAATACGGAAAGCAAGCAGATACGGACTGGAACAGGTATGACTCCGATTCCGGCAGGAACGGGCAGTTATGGCAGTACAAGCACTAATACAGCACAGGTGGCATTGCAGGTGCTAAATGAAAAGGTCAGATTCTTGCAGAAGCTGCACCCTGAACCGCTCATTAATCCGTAAGTTTGAATCCGAACAGAAGTAACCCATAGGGTAGACAAGAGGACTTGCAAGGTTGTGACCTTTCAAGTCCTCTTATGCATCATGGTGGTACTGGCTCCGTCCGTTCCGTAAAGGACTGCCCTACGGCGTCTAGGCTTCGCCTTGTTCCTTTACCTCACTGGTGTCTGACCTTTCATCTTCTACAAGGTGGCTGCATTTCCAACATTCCCTTTCTTCAAACGTCATAGTAAAGGCTAATTCATGTTCAGTACACAATATTTTATCAACGATTTTCCCTATATCTAACGGTTTTACATCACCTATAATTGATAAAGCATAACGATATCCCAGATAGAAAGCATAGCGTAAAACACCAAAGTTCTTTTCATCACAAGAACAATAAATGGTGGTTACATATTCTTTATCTTTTGACTCTAATTCATTCATCACATTATCAAATAATTTATTGATTTCTGTCAGTCTGTCATAGTATTCTCTATATTTTTTCATATTTGGCATAGTAAGGATTTCTTCATGAATAAACCGATTAAAAGGCTCTTTCGTACTAGTACAACTCGATTTAAATAAGCTTACAATTTAAGCATTGGTAGTAATCTGATTTCTTGGCTTACGTGTCCGTGC
>PPYF01188549.1_pt1 | contig 11705 bp, 9 predicted proteins | sample 1559871 | NCBI WGS metagenome assembly PPYF01 (sample SAMN08240021, study PRJNA423297) | Human gut metagenome, whole genome shotgun sequencing project. | reverse complement strand
TATAATACTGATGTCTAAAAACAGGGCAAATAATGGCAAGACGTATTCTGGTCGTTGAAGATGAAGCGCCAATCCGCGAAATGGTCTGTTTCGTGCTGGAACAAAACGGTTTTCAGCCGGTAGAAGCGGAAGATTACGATACCGCAGTGAGTAAACTGAATGAACCCTGGCCCGACCTTATTCTGCTCGACTGGATGCTACCGGGCGGTTCGGGGCTGCAATTTATTAAGCATATCAAACGTGAAGCCTTAACCCGCGATATTCCGGTAGTGATGCTGACTGCTCGCGGTGAAGAGGAAGATCGGGTGCGCGGCCTGGAGACGGGCGCGGATGATTACATTACTAAGCCCTTCTCACCAAAAGAGCTGGTCGCGCGCATTAAAGCCGTGATGCGGCGCATTTCACCGATGGCGGTGGAAGAGGTGATCGAGATGCAGGGCCTGAGCCTCGATCCCACTTCCCATCGCGTGATGACTGGCGAAAACCCTCTCGATATGGGGCCGACCGAGTTTAAGCTATTACACTTCTTTATGACTCACCCGGAGCGCGTGTACAGCCGTGAACAGCTGCTGAACCACGTCTGGGGTACCAACGTGTATGTGGAAGACCGTACCGTCGACGTTCATATTCGTCGGCTGCGTAAGGCGCTGGAGCACAGCGGCCACGATCGTATGGTGCAAACCGTTCGCGGCACGGGCTATCGTTTCTCTGCCCGATTCTAATTTTTGACAGGAGAGTGACGCGTGCTGGAACGGCTGTCATGGAAAAGGCTGGCCCTGGAGCTGCTATTATGCTGTCTCCCGGCTGTCGTACTGGGACTGATTTTTGGTTATCTGCCGTGGTTTTTACTGGCGGCAGTGACCGGCCTGCTGATCTGGCATTTCTGGAATCTGTTGCGTTTGTCGTGGTGGCTGTGGGTCGATAGAAGTATGACGCCGCCGCCGGGGCGCGGCAGCTGGGAGCCGCTGCTGTACGGGCTTAACCAGATGCAGTTGCGTAATAAAAAGCGTCGCCGCGAGCTGGGAAATCTGATTAAACGCTTTCGTAGCGGCGCCGAGTCGCTGCCAGACGCCGTGGTGTTGACCACGGAAGAAGGGGCGATCTTCTGGTGTAATGGCCTTGCCCAGCAACTGCTGGGGCTTCGCTGGCCCGACGATAGCGGGCAAAACATCCTCAACCTGCTGCGTTACCCCGAATTTACCCAACACCTCAAAAAACGCGATTTTCTCAAGCCGCTGCATCTGGTGCTGAATAACGGTCGCCATCTGGAAATCCGCGTTATGCCGTATACCGACCGTCAGCTGCTGATGGTGGCGCGCGACGTGACGCAGATGCACCAGTTGGAAGGTGCGCGGCGTAATTTCTTTGCCAACGTCAGCCATGAGTTACGTACGCCGCTCACCGTGCTGCAGGGTTATCTGGAAATGATGCACGAGCAGGTGCTGGAAGGGAACGTGCGTGAAAAAGCGCTGCACACCATGCGCGAGCAGACCCAGCGCATGGAAGGGTTGGTCAGGCAGCTGTTAACGCTGTCGAAGATTGAAGCCTCGCCAACGCTCGCGCTGAATGAAAAAATCGACGTACCGATGATGCTGCGGGTGGTCGAACGTGAAGCACAGACGCTGAGCCAGAATAAGCATCAGTTCCGCTTTGAAGTCGATGAAACGCTGAAGGTGCTGGGCAATGAGGATCAGCTGCGCAGCGCGATGTCGAATCTGGTCTATAACGCCGTGAATCATACGCCGGAAGGTACGTTGATTACGGTGCGCTGGCAGCATGCACCGCATGGGGCGCTGTTTAGCGTCGAAGATAACGGGCCGGGCATCGCGCCAGAGCACCTGCCAAGGCTCACCGAACGCTTTTATCGTGTGGATAAAGCGCGCTCCAGGCAGACCGGCGGCAGTGGGCTGGGGTTAGCGATTGTGAAACATGCCGTCAGCCACCACGACAGTCGCCTGGAGATTAGCAGTGAAGTCGGCAAGGGATCGTGCTTTAGTTTCCTGCTGCCGGAACGTTTAATTGCCAAAAACAGCGACTGATCGCCAGCTTGTCATCTTAACTTTCCACAGACCAGCCCTGGCTGGTCTGTTTGCTTTGCAGTTAAGAAAACGCTGCCTGATTAACGAACGTCTGGTTGTTTTTTGTTCGCATGATTAGCCGGATGTTTTTCTTAAATCCAGTCAATAAGTCTGGTTGTTAATTGAGTATCAATATAATCATCTGGTTTTGCGATCCCGTGTTGCTTTAAAACGTTATAAGCGTTTAAATTGGCCCCCGTACGGTCGTAAACAGACTGTTTATACGCGGTAAATCAAAAAACTATTCTTATTTACTCCGCGAAGGGAGCATATCCCTCTGAGTTTATCGTTGGTTTGCTCTGTATCATTCCGCTGAATCCATTGCGATAAATTTGTTTTACAACACCACATCCACAGGCAGTAGTTACATATGACCCATCAATTAAAATCGCGTGACATCATCGCTCTGGGCTTCATGACCTTTGCGTTGTTTGTTGGCGCAGGTAACATCATTTTTCCTCCTATGGTTGGTCTGCAGGCCGGTCCTCACGTCTGGACCGCGGCGATCGGCTTCCTGATTACTGCTGTGGGTCTTCCGGTGCTGACCGTAGTCGCGCTCGCCAAAGTGGGCGGCGGCGTTGATAGCCTGAGTACGCCAATCGGCAAAGTGGCGGGCGTGCTGCTTGCCACCGTCTGCTATCTGGCGGTTGGGCCGCTGTTCGCTACGCCGCGTACCGCGACCGTCTCGTTTGAAATTGGTATTGCGCCGCTGACCGGTAGCGGTGAACTGCCGCTGTTTATCTATAGCCTTATCTATTTTGCGCTAGTGATTCTGGTCTCGCTGTATCCGGGCAAGCTGCTCGATACCGTCGGCAACTTCCTGGCGCCGCTGAAAATTCTGGCGCTGATTGTGCTGGCCGTTGCGGCGGTTATCTGGCCTGCCGGCCCGATCAGCCATGCGCTGGATGCCTATGAAACCGCCGCGTTTTCTAATGGTTTCGTTAACGGCTACCTGACCATGGACACGCTTGGCGCGATGGTCTTCGGGATTGTTATCGTTAACGCCGCACGTTCTCGCGGTGTGACGGAAGCGCGTTTACTGACTCGCTACACTATCTGGGCCGGTCTGATGGCCGGTGTCGGCCTGACGCTGCTGTACCTGGCGCTGTTCCGCCTGGGTTCTGATAGCGCGATTCTGGTCGATCAGAACGCCAACGGCGCGGCGATTCTGCATGCTTACGTTCAGCACACTTTTGGGGGGGCCGGGAGCTTCCTGCTGGCGGCGCTGATCTTCATCGCCTGTCTGGTAACCGCGGTTGGCCTGACCTGCGCTTGTGCCGAGTTTTTTGCTCAGTACCTGCCGTTCTCCTACCGCACGCTGGTGTTTATCCTTGGTCTGTTCTCAATGGCGGTGTCAAATCTGGGGCTCAGCCATCTGATTCAGATTTCGATTCCGGTGCTGACGGCCATCTATCCACCGTGTATCGCACTTGTAGTACTCAGCTTTACGCGTAATTGGTGGCATAATTCGGGCCGCGTTATTGCACCACCGATGTTCATCAGCCTTGTTTTTGGTATCCTTGACGGGATTAAAGCCTCTGCGTTCGCAGACGTGCTGCCGGGGTGGGCCGCTCGTCTGCCGCTGGCCGAGCAGGGTCTGGCATGGCTGATGCCGACGGTCGTTATGGCGGTTCTGGCGATTGTCTGGGACCGTATGGCGGGTCGTCAGGTGACATCAAGCGCGCATTAATTCGCGTCGCAGAGTCAGGTGTTTTAACCACGGAACGTGATGTTCCGTGGTTTTTTATTTTGGGTACTTTCACCTAAGTCCTTCGCGGTGACGCGGGGGATGATGGGTATGACATGGCACTGGAAACGATGGAAAACAACAAGCTGAAGCGCGGGCTAAGCACCCGACACATTCGCTTTATGGCCCTCGGATCGGCAATTGGTACGGGGCTGTTTTACGGCTCCGCCGACGCCATCAAGATGGCCGGGCCAAGCGTGCTGCTGGCCTATATTATCGGCGGCGTGGCCGCTTATATCATTATGCGCGCACTGGGCGAGATGTCGGTACATAACCCTGCCGCCAGCTCGTTCTCCCGCTATGCGCAGGAAAACCTCGGCCCGCTGGCGGGCTATATTACCGGCTGGACCTACTGTTTTGAGATTTTGATTGTCGCCATTGCCGACGTCACCGCGTTCGGCATCTATATGGGCGTCTGGTTCCCGGCGGTACCGCACTGGATCTGGGTGCTCAGCGTGGTGCTGATTATCTGCGCCATTAACCTGATGAGCGTGAAGGTATTTGGCGAGCTGGAGTTCTGGTTCTCCTTCTTCAAAGTCGCCACCATCATCATCATGATCGTGGCCGGTTTTGGCATCATTATCTGGGGCATCGGCAACGGCGGGCAGCCAACGGGTATTCATAACCTGTGGAGCAACGGCGGCTTCTTCAGCAACGGCTGGCTCGGCATGGTGATGTCATTGCAGATGGTGATGTTCGCCTACGGCGGTATCGAGATTATCGGTATCACCGCCGGGGAAGCGAAAGACCCGGAGAAATCCATTCCGCGCGCCATCAACTCCGTGCCGATGCGTATTCTGGTGTTCTACGTGGGGACGCTGTTCGTGATTATGTCCATCTACCCGTGGAACCAGGTGGGCACCGACGGCAGCCCGTTTGTGCTGACTTTCCAGCATATGGGGATTACCTTCGCGGCCAGTATTCTTAACTTCGTGGTGCTGACGGCGTCGCTGTCGGCGATTAACTCTGATGTGTTTGGCGTCGGGCGTATGCTGCACGGCATGGCCGAGCAGGGCAGCGCGCCGAAGGTGTTTGCGAAAACCTCGCGCCGCGGTATTCCGTGGGTGACGGTGATGGTGATGACCATCGCGCTGCTGTTCGCGGTGTACCTGAACTACATCATGCCGGAAAACGTCTTCCTGGTGATCGCGTCGCTGGCCACCTTCGCCACCGTGTGGGTGTGGATTATGATTCTGCTGTCGCAGGTGGCGTTCCGTCGTCGTCTGTCGGCAGATGAAGTTAAGGCGTTGAAGTTTAAGGTGCCGGGCGGCGTCGCCACTACCATTGTGGGGCTGGTGTTCCTGGTCTTTATCATCGGCCTGATTGGCTATCACCCGGATACGCGCATCTCGCTGTACGTTGGTTTTGCGTGGATTATCCTGCTGCTGGTGGGGTGGATGTTTAAAACCCGTCGCAGTCGCTGATCATCGCGAACGTTGTTAAACCCGGCCTCGCGCCGGGTTTTTTGTTTGTGCAATCTGCGCCCCCGTCCTCCTCCCTACAAAAAAGTTTGAAAGAGGATTAGAGGGGCAGGGACGTATGGCAAGGTGTGCTCATTTTGATGATAGGGGATAGATGATGTTAAACGCCTGGCACCTTCCGGTTGCGCCCTTTATTAAGCAGCGGCAGGATAAACTGATGATCACACTGTGGCTGCGCGGCGATGACCTTCCGCAGCGGGTGACGATGCGTGCGGAAGTGGACAACGAAGAGACGACGGTGCCCATGCGCCGTAGCGGTAAATCGCCTGTAGCTGACGTTGTGCAGTGGCGTGCGGAAATCGCGCTGCATGAGGGCCAGCCGCGCCGTCGCTATGCGTTTAAGCTGCTGTGGGACGACCGCCAATTATGGTTTGCGCCAAAAGGTTTGAGCGCCTTCCCTCCGGCGAAGCTGGAACTCTTTGCCTATGATTGCCCGGACGACAGCCCGCAGTGGGTAAGCGAGCAGATTTTCTATCAGATTTTCCCCGACCGTTTCGCACGTAGCCAGAAGCGCAGCGAGCAGCAGGACAAGGTCTATCATCATCATGCCGCCGGGCACGACATCATCCTGCGCGACTGGGATGAACCATTGACCGCTGAAGCCGGCGGCTCGACCTTTTACGGCGGCGATCTTGACGGTATCAGCGAGAAGCTGCCGTACCTCAAGGCGTTGGGCGTAACCGCGTTGTACCTGAATCCGGTCTTTACCGCGCCGAGCGTGCACAAGTACGATACCGAAAATTACCGCGAAGTGGATCCGCAGTTTGGCGGTAACGATGCGTTGCTGCGCCTGCGGCACAACACGCAGCGTGAAGGCATGCGGCTGATACTCGACGGCGTCTTCAACCACAGCGGCGACACACATGCCTGGTTCGACCGACATCAACGCGGCGACAACGGCGCGTGTCATCATGCGAGCTCTCCGTGGCGGGATCGCTACAGTTTCTCTGCCGAAGGCAAGGCGCTGGACTGGTTAGGTTATTCCAGCCTACCGAAGCTTGACTATCAGTCATCAACGCTGATTGACGAAATCTACGGCGGTGAGGACAGCATTGTGCGTCACTGGCTGAAAGCGCCGTGGAGCATGGACGGCTGGCGGCTGGATGTGGTGCATATGCTCGGTGAAGCTGGGGGAGCGAAGAACAACCTCAAGCACGTTGCGGCGATAACGCAGTCGGCGAAAGCGGCACGCCCGGATGCCTTCGTTTTCGGTGAACACTTTGGTGATGCGCGGCAGTGGTTGCAGCAGGATGCGGAAGATTCGGCGATGAACTACCGCGGCTTTACCTTCCCGCTGTGGGGGTTCCTGGCCAACACCGATATTTCATACGACCCGCAGAAAATCGATGCGCAAACCTGCATGGCGTGGATGGAGGATTACCGCGCCGGGCTGTCCCATCAGCAGCAGTTGCGCATGTTTAACCAGCTTGATAGCCACGATACCGCGCGCTTTAAATCGCTGCTCGGTCGCGACGTGGCGCGTCTGCCGCTGGCGGTGGTGTGGTTGTTCTGCTGGCCCGGCGTGCCGTGTATCTATTACGGCGATGAAGTGGGTCTGGATGGCAATAACGATCCCTTCTGCCGCAAGCCGTTCCCGTGGCATGAAAGCCAGCAGGACCAAACGCTGCTGGCGCTGTACCAGCGCTTAGCCGCGTTGCGTAAAGCGACGCCAGCCCTGCGCCACGGTGGATGCCTGGTGCTGTACGCCGAAGGCGATGTGGTGGTATTCCTGCGCGTATTGGGCGCGGAACGTGTACTGGTGGCGATTAACCGCGGGGAATCCTGTGAGGTGACGCTGCCGATATCGCCGCTGCTTGCCGTGAGCGGGTGGCAGCGCCGGGAAGGGGAAGGGCAGCAGGCTGATGCCACCCTGTCTCTCCCGGCCATTTCGGCCACGGTATGGACCGCTCATTGATACAGGCGAGCAATCTCAGCGCTGGCAAGCAGGGTTTCCCGCCACCAGCGCTGAGCTAAGCCATCACTACCGTTACGCCATGCCATATAGGCAACGTCTTTCTGACGGAAAGAGATAACCGATTTTTCGACCAGCTCGCCGGTGCTAAGCCACGGGCTGGCGATATGTCGGGGCAGAAAACCACAGCCGATACCGGCACGTAGCAGCATCACTTTGCTATTAAAATCGTCAACGCGAATTTGCGGCTGCTCGTCCATCAGATTGGTTTGCAGCGGGTGGCAATAGCGCGCACTGTCGCTGATGATCACCGCGCGATGCAGGCACAGCTGTTCATTGGTTAAGTCTTCCGGCACGGCGGCAAGCGGGTGATGGGGTGATACGACGAAAACATTGTCCAGCGTGCCGAGCATATGGTAGGACCAGGCCGCAGATGTCGGCGGCTCGTTGATGGCGCCGAGTATGATATCCGCGCCGTTATGCGTCAGCTCTTCCCAGGAACCGGCCAGCGTATGGTGGGTAAAATTGAGGCGTGTTTGCCTGTTCAGCGCATAAAAGGCTTCGATATGCGGCAGCAGTGCGGCAAAAGGAAACGAGTCATCCAGCGCAATCGCCAACTCCTTCTCCCAGCCCGCGCTCAGCTGTAGCGCCTGTTTTTCCAGATCCTTTGCCGCATTCAGCAGCAGTCGCCCCTTTTCCAACACCATACGTCCGGTATCGGTGAATTTTGCCCGATGCCCGGAGCGATCGAGCAGTTCGATACTCAGATCGCTTTCCAGCTTCTGGATCATATAGCTCAGGGCGGCAGGTGTTTTAAACAGTGATTCTGCCGCAGCGGCGAAAGTGCCGTGTTTATCGATAGCGTCAAGGATCAGTAAAACGTCGAGATTAATGCGCATAAGAAAAAATATCCTGAAAAATAAACCACTCAGTTGTAACGAATAGGAAAAAACAATGCTAGTGAATAAATTAGATGAAACCTGCGCATTTTTTTGATTCATGATGAGATACATCGTAATAAGAAAATAATACCGTCACAGGATGGTAAGTTTTCTTTAATAACTTGTTAGAAATTTCCCGCTATACTCAACAGGCTTTCTGATTCAGGATCCTGCTGCTGACGGCAGTGTAAGACCGTTGCCTTTTAACTTATTGATTAAGAAGGTGTGTTATGTCTATTCGGGAACTGATTGACCCTCAAAACTCTACGCTTATTTTTATTGACCATCAGCCGCAAATGTCTTTTGGCGTGGCAAATATCGATCGTCAAACGCTGAAAAATAATACCGTAGCGTTAGCGAAAGCCGGGAAAATATTTAATGTTCCGGTTATTTATACTTCCGTGGAAACCAAAAGTTTCAGCGGCTATATTTGGCCTGAATTGCTTGCCGTCCACCCTGATGTAAAACCTATCGAACGAACCTCAATGAACTCCTGGGAAGACGCTGCGTTTGTTAAAGCGGTGGAAGCAACCGGGCGTAAAAAGCTGATTATTTCCGCGCTGTGGACCGAAGTCTGCCTGACCTTCCCAGCCCTGATGGCGTTGGAAGCAGGCTATGAAGTGTATGTGGTGACCGACACTTCTGGCGGTACCTCCGTTGACGCTCACGAGCGTTCTATTGACCGCATGGTACAGGCTGGCGCAGTGCCGGTAACCTGGCAGCAGGTTCTGCTGGAGTACCAGCGCGACTGGTCGCGCAAAGAGACTTACGACGCGGTGATGGATCTGGTACGTGAACACAGCGGCGCTTACGGGATGGGCGTGGATTACGCCTACACCATGGTGCATGGCGCACCTGAACGTAAAGCCTAAGGTGAGGATGCCGACGGGGCTTCTCCCCGTCGGTTGGTCAGCGCAAGGAACCTATCGTCATGACGCAAAAGCACGTCACGCTGGTGATTACTCATGCCATTCGCCCTGAACACGTCGCACAATATGAAGCCTGGCTGGGCGAAATTATGCCCGTGGCGGCGAGCTACCCCGGCCATCTGGGCGCGAACGTGATTCGCCCGGTCGACGGGCAGACGGCGTGGAATATTATTATTCGCTTTGACACTCTCGAACACCTTTACGCCTGGACTCAGTCTGACGTCCGTCGCCAGCTGGTTAATGAGATTGCGCCGCTGCTCGGCGAAGGCGATCACACTGAAATTCGTACCGAACCCGCCTTCTGGTTTACGCCGCCCGCAGCGCATGTACGCCAGCCGAAACGCTGGAAACAGTTTCTGATAACGCTGCTGGTGATTTTCCCCAGTACTAACCTGGTGCCCGCTATTACCGGCGCGCTGCTGCCCTCGTTAAAGGGAACCTTGTTGCTGCATTTTCTCAACGATGCCTGCGTGGTCGCGCTGGTGGTCTGGTTCTGGATGCCCATCGTGACCCGCCTGTTTGCCAGTTGGTTAAAAAAAGCCTGAGCTGGCCAAGGAGAACGTTATGTCACAAACAGCCACACTGATCTTAACCCAGGGGCAGATTCATACCCTGGACAGTCAACAGCCGCGCGCCGAAGCGGTGGCGATCGCCGATGGCAAAATCCTCGCTGTCGGTAGCGACGTGCAGATGTTGTCTTATGCGGGCGAAGGTACGCAGATTATCGACCTTCATGGCCACACCGTGGTGCCAGGGCTTAACGACTCGCATCTGCACTTGATTCGCGGCGGGCTGAACTACAACCTTGAACTGCGCTGGGAAGGCGTGCCGTCGCTGGCGGATGCCCTGCGGATGCTGAAAGAGCAGGCCGACCGCACGCCATCGCCGCAGTGGGTGCGCGTTGTCGGCGGCTGGAGCGAGTTCCAGTTCGCCGAACGCCGCATGCCGACGCTGGAAGAGCTGAACGAAGCCGCGCCGGATACGCCGGTGTTTGTGCTGCACCTCTACGATCGCGCATTGCTCAACCGCGCGGCGCTGAAATCCGTCGGCTATACCAAAGAGACGCCGGCACCGGCGGGCGGCGAGATCGTTCGCGATAACAACGGCAACCCCACCGGGATGCTGATCGCCAAACCGAACGCCATGATCCTTTACGCCACGCTGGCGAAAGGGCCGAAGCTACCGCTGGAGCAGCAGGTTAACTCCACCCGTCAGTTTATGCGCGAACTCAACCGGCTGGGCCTGACCAGCGCCATCGACGCGGGCGGCGGTTTCCAGAACTACCCGGAAGATTACGAAATTATCGAACAGCTGCATGCTAACAAGCAGATGACCATTCGTATCGCCTACAACCTGTTTACCCAGCGTCCGAAACAGGAGCTGGACGACTTCGAGCGCTGGACCGATATGCTCAAGCCGGGACAGGGCACGGATTTTTATCGTGCCAACGGGGCCGGGGAGATGTTGGTGTTTTCGGCAGCCGATTTTGAAGACTTCCTGCAGCCGCGTCCGGATCTGCCGCCAGGAATGGAAGAGGAGCTGGAACGCGTGGTGCGCCATCTGGTCGAGCAGCGCTGGCCGTTCCGCCTGCATGCCACCTATGATGAATCCATCAGCCGCATGCTCGATGTGTTTGAGAAGGTGAACCGTGATATTCCGTTTAACGGCCTGCACTGGTTCTTTGACCACGCCGAGACCATTACCGAACGTAATATCGAGCGTGTGAAAGCGCTAGGGGGCGGCATCGCGGTACAGCACCGGATGGCTTTCCAGGGGGAGTACTTTGTCGATCGCTACGGGAAAGACGCGGTGAAACACACGCCGCCGGTGGCGAAGATGCTGGAGATGGAGGTGCCGGTTGGCCTCGGTACCGATGCAACGCGCGTGGCGAGCTATAACCCGTGGACGGCGCTGTACTGGCTGGTATCCGGGCGAACCGTTGGCGGGCTGGCGATGTACGAAGACGAAAATCGCCTGCCGCGCGACGTGGCGCTGGAGCTGTGGACGGCGGGTAGCGCCTGGTTCTCCAGCGAGCAGGGCAAAAAAGGCCGTATTGCCGCCGGGCAACTGGCCGATTTGGTGACGCTATCGAAGGATTACTTCAGCGTACCGGAAGAGGAGATTAAGGGGATTGAGTCAGTAATGACGATTGTCGATGGCCGCGTGGTGTACGCCGCCGGGCACTTTACCCCGCTGGCGCCGCCGCCCATTCCGGTGCTGCCGGAGTGGTCACCGGTGGTTAAAGTGCCGGGGCACTACCGCTCTGCGCCTCCGGGAGCCGATCATATCGGCGCGGTCGTGCAGATGCACCAGTGCTGCGGTAGCTGCGGCGTGCACGGGCATCAGCACGATCTGGCGCGCAAATCCGGCGTGCCGGTATCCGATGACCGTGCTTTCTGGGGCGCGCTGGGTTGTTCCTGCTTCTCGTTCTAATCTTTCGCTGACTTCGGATAACAAAAAAGCTCGCAAAATGCGAGCCTTTTCAGCAGAACGCGAGCCGATTACAGGCTGGATACGTTCTCGCTCAGGTACTTAGCCACGCCGTCCGGAGACGCGTTCATGCCTTCTTTCCCTTTTTCCCACTGCGCCGGGCACACTTCGCCGTGCTGCTCGTGGA
>PPYF01172321.1_pt1 | contig 11712 bp, 10 predicted proteins | sample 1559871 | NCBI WGS metagenome assembly PPYF01 (sample SAMN08240021, study PRJNA423297) | Human gut metagenome, whole genome shotgun sequencing project. | reverse complement strand
TAAAAATACTGAAAATCAAAAATTTTAGTATTCATTTTTTCAAAAGCATATAAATATTCCTTTGTATCTGGAATTTTTAAACTTCTAAATGCACACAATAGAAGAAAACTTCCTGTTACTATTAAATAAGTTTTTTTTAATTTAAAATTTAAAATTTCTAAAATTCCAATAATTATTCCAAAAACAATAAATATTGTAGTCAGTATTTTAAAATTCATTTTCTATATCACATTTTTCTAAATTTGAATATAATTCTAATAGTATTTCTCTTGAATATTTCATATGTGAAATTTGAAATTTCCATCTTTCATTTTTACTTTTTAACTTCTGCTTTGTTACAATACTCTCTTTGTGGCATACTAATATTTCGTATAAATATGAAAATATAAGTTTGTTTTTTATTCGTCTATAATTCAAAAAATTTTCTTCGCCATACAAAAAAGTTTTTTCTGGAAAAATCTTTTTATATTTAGTCATATAACTTTTAGAAAAAATTAATGCTGATCCATGAAGCCCTTTATTTAATCTGTTTTTAAATAAATTTTTTTTAAATAACATTTTTTTTATTTTTATATATAAAGCATAAAAAAAATATACATTCCACTTACAAAATTTTTCTTGAATTATAAGGCTATTTAATTCTTTTCTTGCCTCATTTAAACTAGAAATAACAAAACAAGGATTGTGATTATATTTTTTGTTAATATTCCAAATATTACTACCTGCTACATCAAATTTTTGTTTTTCATATTTTTCTTTTAATATAGAGTATATATTTTTAGTTTTTATAATGATATCATTATTTATAACAAATAAAAATTCTGGATCAAATTCTTTTATAGCATACTCACATCCTATATTATTTCCTCTTGAAAATCCTAGGTTTTCTTTATTTAATATTATTTTTATATTTTTATCCTCTTCATATTTTTTTTTAATCTCTTTTCCACTATAATTTTTTGAACCATTATCAACAACTATAATTCTATAATTATATGAGAATTGTGTATGTTTTATAGATTCTATACATTCACATGTACATAAAAAATCATTATAATGCAATATTATAAAAACAATATTCATTTTACATCCTCCAATAATTATATTTGTCCCCATATTCTTTTTTATCAAATATCCCTTTTAAGTCTAAAATTAATGGATTCTCTATCTCTTCTTTAAATAATTTTTTTATCTCTTCTTTCTTATAACCTAAAAAATTCTTATGTTTTACTGCTCCAATTATTCCATCAATTTCTTTTATCTCTCCTATATCTGAAACTTCTATCCCATACTCTTTAAAAGCTTCTTTTTTATCAACCATAGGATCAACAACTAAAATCTCCATTCCAAACTCTTTTAGCTCTTTTATAATATCCACTATTTTTGAATTTCTTAAGTCTGGGCAATCTTCTTTAAAAGTCAATCCTAATATTAAAATTTTCGCTCCCTTTATTTTTATGTTTAAATTTATTAACATTTTCACACATTTTTCAGCTACAAATTTACTCATTCCATTATTTATTAATCTTCCAGCTGATATCAATTGAGATTTATAGCCCATCTCTTCTGATTTATATGTTAGATAATATGGGTCTACACCTATACAATGTCCCCCTACAAGTCCTGGTCTAAATGGTAGAAAATTCCATTTTGTTCCTGCTGCCTCTAATACTTCTTGAGTATCTATATTCATTTTTTCAAATATCATGGCTAATTCATTTACAAATGCTATATTTACATCTCTTTGTGAATTTTCTATTACTTTTGCTGCTTCTGCTACTTTTATTGATGATGCTCTATGTACTCCTGCTTCTATTATCAATTCATATACTTGAGCTATTGTCTCTGCACTTTCTTTATCCATTCCAGATGTTATTTTCACTATTTTTTCTAATGTATAAACTTTATCTCCTGGATTTATTCTTTCTGGTGAATATCCTACTTTAAAATCAACTCCACATTTTAATCCTGATTCTTTTTCTAATATTGGAATACATATATCTTCTGTAACTCCTGGATAGACTGTTGATTCAAAAATTACATATGAACCTTTAGAAAGATTTCTCCCTATAACTTCACTTGCTCCTTCTACTGGAGTTAAGTCTGGTATGTTGTGGTTTCCCACTGGTGTTGGCACTGCCACTATATGAAACTTAGCTTCTCTAAGTTTTTTTTCATCATTAGTAAATTCTAAAGTAGTTAATTTTTTTAATCTTTCGCTTCCTACCTCATTTGTTGGATCTTCTCCAGTTTTATATTTATTTATTTTCTTCTGACTTAAATCAAATCCAATAACTTCAATCCCTTTTTCTGCAAATGCTACAGCTAAAGGCATTCCTACATATCCCAATCCAATTAAGGAAATTTTTTCCATTTTACTCAATAATTTCTCTCTCATTAATTACTCCTTTATCCCTTCTAAAAATTTTTTTGTAATGTTGTAATAACTAAAATCCTCTTTTGCTTCTTTCGCTTTTTCTTTTAAAATATTTAATTTTTCACCTTCTAATATGATTTTTAATTTATCCAAAATTTCATCAACTGATGAATTGTTTAGAAAAATTCCATTTCCTCTTTTTAGTAAGTGTTCTGAATTTCTATTTTTAAATATCAACATTGGAAGTTCTGAACCTAAACAATCTTCAATTAAAGTTGTATGAAATTCTGGCCATATAGCTAAATCAGAGTTTATTAAAATCTCATATTTTTCCATACTTTCCTTCCATCCAAGAAAATATATATTTTTATTTTTCTCAATCATTTCTCTTATTTTTTCACAATTTATCTTCCCAAAAATAACAAGTTTCAAATTATCTTGGTTTAATTTATTGAAGGCTTCTATTACATTATCAAATTTTTTATCACTGTATATTTTCCCACCAAAAACTAATACTTTACCATTTTCTTCCATTTTGATTCCATATTTCTTATAAAAAAAATCTTTTTCTTTTTCTATTTTATTTATTTCTTCATCTTCATATCCTAGGGGAAGTAATTCTATTTTTTCTTTTGGAATTCCTATTAAGTCTACTAAAAAATCAATTCTATGGGGTGTTACTCCATAATATTTATCAATGTACTTGTCATATTTCTTATATAGTGCTTTCAAAAAAATTTTATAAAATATTATTCTCCACAATTTGTTTTTTGCTGAATTATCTAAGTCAGCATGATTATCTATAAATAATTTGCATTTATTTTTCTTTTTATATTTAATTACTTCAAAAAAATTAATTGGAAGAATCCCATGACAAAAAATTATATCTGGTTTAAATTTTTCTAACTCTCCATAAAAATTCTTTAACTTCATAAACCTTGTTCCTTGTTTATAATAATAATCCAGCCTTATGACTTTAACCCCTTTTTCACTATATATTCCTTCTTTTAATTGGTGTCTATCATCAGCAATGTAATCTTGGATTATTGAAGTTATGGTCACAACCTCATTTCCTAACTTAGACTGGTAACAAGGAAATATATTGTCATGATATCCAAAATTTTCATTTAAAGCTCTACATGTATTTAGAATTTTCAATTTATACTCTCCTTATTTTTTAACTTCTTCTCATAAACTCATTTTAAAAAGAAATCATTGCTAATTATTTTCTCGTATTTTCTCTATATATTTTTTTTCTAAAGAGTCAAAAATATTTAATATTAATTTTCTAAAAACTGAAAATTTAAAAAATATCAATAATGATTTATATAGTAATTTATCAAAAATATTTAAAAAAAATGTATACTGATTCCTATAAATATATTTCAGAAATTTCAAATTAAAAGAAGAAGGATCCCTTCCTATAATTTCAAACATTCTCAAATAATGAGTGCTTGTAAATATTTTTATAAATTTTTTTTGATAATTTTTACTCAATGATAAATTTGGATGAAAGCTAGTTGATAATCCTAAAAAAACATCAACTTTATGCCTTTCATTTTTATCTGGTATTTCATATTTTATGATTTTTTCATTTAAGATACACATTGAGGATTTCTTATCTTTTAAAATAAAGAGAATAGGGATTATATGAGGTATTTGCGTATATGAATATTTAAAAATATATGAAATATATTCACTGACAATATTTAGATTATAAACATTATTTCCCATAAAAATTAAACTGCCTTTTGAGTCATTTTTTTGATCATAAAAATCTACCAACTCTTCTAATGTTCCAATTTCTTTTTCCCGTTTGCTGTTCAAAGCATATTTGTACACAAAAATATTAGTTTTTTGATTTGTTATATTTTTTCTTATTGTTTCTACAGAAGTATTTAATATTAAATCATCATCTGCTAATAACCACATCCATCCCTCATTAAATAGAGTGAATGCTGTTGCTATATTGTCAGCCATTCCTGTATTTATCCGTTTTTTTATTACCTTAATCTCTAAAATATTTATAAATTCTTCAATTAATTTAAAACTATCATATTCTGAATTATTATCTAAAATAGTAATAGTGAAATTTTTATCTGTTTGCTCACATAGCATTCCTAAAACTCTTTTTAATTTTTCTCTTCTATTATATGTTGGTATAACAATTTTTATCTTCATCTGTTCCTTCCTCTGTATAAACCTTTTTACAAAGTAAACCCAATTTTATGTTATTAAATAATATTTTTTAAACTCCTTATGGGTTCCATCACTTCTCTCTTTCTATATGGTCTTGCTCCCCAATTTATCTTCAATTTCTTTCCTGTTTCTCTTTCAAAATTTTCTACTATTCCTCTCAATGAAATCTGTTTTCCTGATGATACTCCATAAACTTCATTCTTTATTTCTTCATTATCTTTCAATAATTCATATGCTTTTATAAAAGTATATGTCACTATATCTATATGAACTAAGTCTAATTTTTGTTCTCCTAAAGACATATCTAATTCTTTACCTTCATCAGCAAATTTATTTAGTAAATTAATAAGTTTAGGTCTCTTATCATTTTCTCCATATGTATCAAATAATTTAAGAGTTATACATCTAATTCCTTCAGCTTCAACATAATATTTTATTATCTTTTCAAATGCTTCTTTTGTTGCAGCATACAAATCTACTGGATTATATTCTTCTGAGTTATAATACTGCCAATATGTTCCTGTATTTACAAGTATTTTTATTTGGCTATATTTCATCACTTCTAATAACTTTGTTCCATATAGAATATTGCTATTTATTAAATTTTCTACATCTTCTTTTTTATGCTCAGTTCTTACAAAAGAAGCTAAATGAAATACTGCTTTTATTTCTATTCCTTTTAAATTTTCTATTAATTCATCTATATTTTCATTCCAAACAATAACATTTAATTTATCTTTTATATCTTCTAAATAATCAAACTTTGAAGATTTTCTTACTAAAATAAACACTTCAAAATTCTGTTCTAATAATTTTCTACATAAACTAGAACCAACAAATCCAGTAGCTCCAGTTACTAATACCTTTTCTCTCATTAGCTATTCACCCAACTTAGAGAATTTATTTATCTGCTCTACACAAAGTTGATATACATCTTCATTTATATATCTCTTATACCATTCAACAGTTAATTCTATACTTTTATCTATTGTTAATGTAGATTTCCATCCTAGTTCAAATCTTGACTTTGTTATATCTAGTAATAGTAATTTAGCCTCATGTAAAGCATTTGGATCAGAAATATCTTTTAAATTTCCTTTTCCATAATTTTTTACTATTTTTTCTGCTACTTCCCATACATTTACTATTGCATCTAGATTAGGTCCAAAATTCCATCCTTCACAATATTTTATTGGATCTTCCATCATCTTTTGCCCTAATAAAAGATAACCACTTAATGGCTCAAGTACATGTTCCCATGGTCTTATTGATTTTGGACTTCTTATCTCTATATCTTTCCCTTCTTCTAATGCTCTTATACAGTCTGGAGCTATTCTGTCTTTTGCCCAGTCTCCTCCACCAATTACATTTCCAGCTCTTACACTTGCTATACTTTTTTCATGCTTTTCATAATCTTTAGGATTAAAAAATGAATTTCTCCATGATTGTATAGCTATTTCACAAGCTCCTTTAGATGAAGAATATGGATCGTATCCTCCAAAAGCTTCATTTTCTCTGTATCCCCATATCTGTTCCTTATTTTCATAACATTTATCTGTTGTTATCATTATTCCTATTTTAGTATTCCAACAGTTTCTTATCTCTTCTAATATATTTATAGTTCCCATAAGATTAGTTTCATATGTTTCTACTGGAATATCATATGATAGTCTTACTAATGGCTGAGCTGCTAAATGAAATACTATCTCTGGCTGATATTTATCAAATACTTCTCTTAAATGTTTGCTATCCCTTATATCTCCTCTAATATCAATTATTTTTTTAGATAAATGAGATAAAACAAAATTGTCTTTTTCTGTATATGCTTCTAATGAATAACCTATTACTTCAGCGCCTAATTCCCTAAGCCATATTGATAACCATGATCCTTTAAATCCTGTATGACCTGTTACTAGAACTCTTTTTCCTTTATACACATTATTAAAGTTTTTCATTCTTCCTCCAATTACCATACTTTCCATGGAGCTTTTCCACTATCCCACATATCATTTAATTCTTTATTATCTCTTAATATATCCATGGGCTTCCAGAATCCTGTATGTTTAAAGGAATTCATTTTTCCATCTTTAGCTATATTTTCCAGAGGCGCTCTTTCAAATATAGTTGAATCGCCTTCAGTTATATAATTAAATACTTCTGGCTCACATATGAAATACCCTGCATTTATCCAGCTTCCATCTCCTGCTGGCTTTTCTGTAAAAGCCTTTACATTTCCCTTCTCATCTATATCCAATGATCCAAATTTCCCTTGTGGTTTATATGCTGTAACAGTTAAACTTTTACCACTTTCTTTATGAAATCTTATACTTTCCTCTATATTTAAATCTGTTACTCCATCTCCATAAGTCAAAAGAAATGTTTCATTTCCTATATATTTTTCTATTCTTTTAATTCTTCCACCTGTCATAGTTTCAAGTCCTGTATCTACAAGAGTTACTTTCCAATTTTCTGAATGACAGTCATGGACTGTCATTTCATTATTTTGCAGATCAAATGTTACATCACTTGTATGAAGAAAATAATTTGAGAACCATTCTTTTATGACATATCCTTTATATCCACAGCAGATGATGAATTCATTTATTCCATAGTGAGAATATGTCTTCATAATATGCCATAGAATTGGCTTTCCTCCTATTTCTACCATTGGTTTTGGGATAAGGTTTGTTGCTTCACTAAGTCTTGTTCCATATCCACCTGCTAATATTACTGCTTTCATCTCTTATCCTCCTTACCCAAGTATATATTCTTTTATTTTCTTTATCATAAAATCCAGCATTTCATCTGTCATTCCAGGATATACTCCTACCCATAAAGTATTATTCATAATGAAGTCTGTATTTTTTAAATCTCCTATTACTCTGAATCCTTCTCCAGTCTTTCTCATTTCATCAAAAGCTGGATGTTTTAAAAGGTTTCCTGCAAATAGATTCCTTGTTTGTATTTTATTAGCTTCAAGATGCTTTGCAAGTTCCACTCTTGATTTTCCTGTTTCTTCTTTTACAGATATTAAAAATCCAAACCAGCTTGGTTTTGAGTTCTTTTCTGGTTCTGGAAGTATTATCTTATCTTGAATATCTTTCAATCCTTCATATAGTCTATTCCAATTTTTTCTTCTTGCCTCCACTATATGTGGAAGTTTATCTAATTGCGCAACTCCAATAGCTGCCTGCATATCTGTCACTTTTAGATTATATCCAAAATGTGAATATACATATTTATGATCATATCCTAATGGAAGCTCTCCATACTGTTTAGTAAATCTCATATGGCATGTATCATCTACACCACTTTCACACCAGCAGTCTCTTCCCCAGTCTCTGAAAGATTTTATTAATTTATGAAGCAGAGGATTGTCTGTATATACTGCTCCTCCCTCTCCCATAGTCATATGATGAGGCGGATAAAAACTTGATGTTCCTATATCACCTATTGTTCCTGTTTTTTTCCATTCTTCATCTATGTAATATTCAGAACCTAAAGCATCACAATTGTCCTCTACAAGCCATAGATTATATTTTTTACAAAAATCTTTTACTCCTTGAAGATTAAATGGATTTCCTAATGTATGTGCTATCATTACAGCTTTTGTTTTTTTGCTTAATGCTTCTTCTAACATATCTGTATCTATGTTATATGCTGGAACTGTTACATCTACAAATACAGGAACTGCTCCATATTGAATAATAGGAGTAACTGTAGTAGGAAACCCAGCTGATACAGTTATTACTTCATCTCCTCTTTTTATCCTTTTGTCACCTAATTCTTGAGCAGTTAAAGCCATAAATGCAAGAAGATTAGCTGATGAACCTGAATTAGTTAGAGAACAATACTTTATATCAAGATACTCAGCCATTTTAGTTTCAAATTTCTTAACCCAAGGTCCAGAAGTAAGCCAGAAATCTAAAGAAGAATCAACAAGATTAACCATTTCCTGTTCATCAAAGAATCTTCCACCATAGTTGATATATGTTTCTCCCTCAGCAAAGTCTTTTTTATCTCCAAATTTTATAGTGTGATACTCTTTTACTTTTTCTAGTATTTCTTTTCTTAATATATCTAACTTTTTCATTTAGTCCATCCTTTTCAATACTTAAAATTTCTTTTTTTATTTTATTAATAAATTCTTTTATAGATTTTTTCCCCAAATAACTTTATCTATTATCTTGTAATAACTTAATATTATTCTCACTACTTTATCTGCTACATTTATATCTCTGTAATCTATTGGCAATTCATATCTGTTATTTTCTTCAAAATATGTTCTTATCATATCTATTGCCTGTATTATTTCTTCTCCTTCTATTCCACCTATTATCATATTTCCTTTATCTAATACTTCTGGTCTTTCTGTACTTGTTCTTATTAGTATTCCAGGAAAATTCAGCATTGATGATTCTTCTGATAATGTTCCTGAATCTGATATCACTGCATAGGCATTCTTTTGCAGTTTGTTATATTCAAAGAATCCAAATGGTTTTAAGTTCTTTACTAAAGGATGAAATTTAAAATCTCTTTCCTCTATCTTTTTCATACTTCTTGGATGTGTTGAATATATTACTGGAATATTGTAATGTTCTGCTATCATATTTATTCCATTCATAAGTTTAAAGAAATTTTTCTCTATATCTATATTCTCTTCTCTATGAGCGCTTACAAGAATATATTTTCCTTTTTCTAATCCCAATTTCTCTAAAGGTCTGCTTTGATCTATTTTTTCCATATTTTTTATTAAAACCTCACGCATAGGAGATCCTGTTACATATATATGTTCTTTTCTAAATCCTTCTGATAAAAGATATCTTCTGCTGTGCTCTGTATAAGGTAGATTTATATCACTTATGTGATCCACTATTTTCCTATTTATTTCTTCAGGGACATTTTGGTCAAAGCATCTGTTCCCTGCTTCCATATGAAATACTGGTATTTTTAATCTCTTTGCTGCTACTGCTGCAAGACATGAATTTGTATCTCCAAGTATAAGGAGCGCATTTGGCATTTCTTTTTCTAAAACTTCATAAGATTTTGCTATTATATTTCCTATTGTTTCTCCTAAATGTTTTCCTACAGAATTCAGATAATAATCTGGTTCTCTCAGATTCAATTCCTCAAAAAATACTTGATTCAATGTATAATCCCAGTTCTGTCCTGTATGAACCAGTATATGTTCAAAATATTTATCACATGCTTTTATAACCTCTGAAAGTCTTATTATCTCTGGTCTTGTTCCTACTATTGTCATTACTTTTATTTTTTTCATTCATTACACCTCTAAGTAGTATGTATCTGGATTTTCTTTATCAAATAATTCATTTGCCCATATCACTAGTATCATTTCTCCAGTACCTGTATTTGTTATATTATGTGTATATCCAACTGGTATATCCACCACTTCTAATTTCTTATCAGATACAGGATATTCAATCACTTTATCACTGTATATATTTCTAAATCTGATAACTGCTTCTCCTTTTATTACTAAAAATTTTTCATTTTTAGTATTATGATAATGGTTTCCTCTTGTTATTCCAGGTTTTGAGGTTGAAATTGAAAATTGTCCACTATCTATTGTTCTTAATATTTCAACAAAAGCTCCTCTATTATCTTTATGTTCTGTAAGTTCATATGAAAAGTTATCTTCTGAAAGATATGATAAATAAGTTGAATATAGTGCCCTTTCAAATCCTTTTCCCACTTTTTCTATCACAAGAGTCTTTCTATTATCTTTAAATGAGTAGATAATATCTGAAATTTCTCCAAGAGTTTTAGTATATATTATTGGTATCTCATACCATTCTTTACTCTCTTTCTTTGCTTGTAAATGAGAAATAAAAGTACTTACAACATCATCTATATATACAAAATTTAACTTTACATTTCTATCTAATATAGCTATTTCTATATTATTTGCTATATTATGACACCAAGTGGCAATTACAGAATTGTAATTTGGTCTGCACCATTTCCCAAAGACATTTGGAAGTCTGTAAATATATATCTGCGCATGATTTCTTTTACTATATTCTCTTAGAAAAATTTCTCCTTCCAACTTACTCTTTCCATAATCATTGTCTTTTTCTGCTTGAACTGATGAAGTTACTAAAATTGGGATTTTTAGTTTTCTCTTTTCTATTACATCTATCAGCTCTTTTATAGTATCTCTATTCCCTTTATAGAATTCTTCTGGATTCTCTGGTCTGTTTATTCCTGCAAGATGAAAGATAAAATCTATTTTTTCTATATATTCTTCAATTTCATCTATAGTATTTTCTTTATCAAATTGATGAATAGTAATTCCTTCTATTCTAGATAATCTTTCTACAAGATTTTTCCCTATAAAGCCTTTTGCTCCTGTTACAAGAACTTCCATTGCTATTTCACCCCAAACTCTTTTAATTCATCTTGTATTTCATATAAATCCAGAATCATTTTCTTTAATTCTTCTTCATTTAATCTATATGTATTATGAGAATTATATTCATCTGACTGTGTTATTACTTCCTGTCCATCTTCAAAATATTTCGAATAATTAAGATCTCTTCCATCTGCTGGAACTCTAAAATATTCTCCCATATCTATTGCTCTTACTTTTTCTTCTTTAGTCATTAAAACCTCATAAAGCTTTTCTCCGTGTCTTGTTCCTATTATTCTCACTTCATGTTCTGGTTTCTTTAATATGTTTTTCATTGTATGAGCAAGAACTTCAATTGTTGCTGCTGGTGATTTTTGGATAAATAGATCTCCATTATTTCCATTTTTAAATGCAAACAATACTAAATCTACTGCCTGATCTAAACTCATCATAAATCTTGTCATATTTGGGTCTGTTATTGTTATTGGTTTCCCATTTCTTACTTGGTCTATAAATAAAGGAATAACTGAACCACGTGATGCCATTACATTTCCATATCTTGTAAGGCATATTGTAGTTTCATCATCTTTTAAATTTCTTCCCTTTGCTACTATCACTTTCTCCATAAGAGCTTTTGACATTCCCATTGCATTTATTGGATAAGCTGCTTTATCTGTACTCAAACAAACTACTTTTTTTACTTTTGATGCTATTGCTGCATTCAAAACATTTTCTGTTCCTAATATGTTAGTATAAACAGCCT
>PPYF01545883.1_pt1 | contig 11714 bp, 8 predicted proteins | sample 1559871 | NCBI WGS metagenome assembly PPYF01 (sample SAMN08240021, study PRJNA423297) | Human gut metagenome, whole genome shotgun sequencing project. | reverse complement strand
GTTATAAGATAGCGTAAAAAGTATTATTAGTTTGGTGTATTAGAGAGATTTGCAAATTATTAAGGAGAGCGCCTAATGACATATGTTGAATACAAACAGCTCAATCCTTTCCAGAGATTTGCCTACAACACAAAGAAGTTTTTCTGTAACATTCCTCATGCCGTTGCCCATTTTTTTACAGCACTCGGCAAGGCAATAGTTAAGTTCTTCGTAGGCATCGGCAAGGGCTTTGCCAACTACGGCAAGACCTTCGTAAAAGGCGACTGGGCTACAAAACTTTCCTACCTTATTTTCGGTGTAGGTGATCTTAGCAAAGGTAAATATTACAAGGGTATTCTTTTCTTCGCTGTTGAAGTTCTCTATATCCTTTATATGGCTTTTTTCGGTTGGGGATATCTCAAAATGTTCCCGACACTCGGTATTCAGGCTCAGAGAACTGAATATATCAACGGTATCATTCCAAAGCAGGTACCCGGCGATAACTCAATGCTTATTCTGCTTTACTCGGTATTGACACTCGTAATCACAGTAGTGGTTTTCGCTATTTACATAGTAAACATCAAAGATGCGTACAGACATCAGATTATGAAGGCTAACGGTCAGAAACCGACTTCATTCAAATATGATATGAAGCAGTTCCTTGACGGTAAGTATCATATCACACTTATGTCATTCCCTGTACTTATGATCGGTATCTTCAATGTTCTGCCGCTCATATTTATGATTTTGATTGCATTTACCAACTATGATAAACAGCATATGCCTCCGGGAACACTGTTCACATGGATTGGTTTTGACAACTTCGGCTCACTCTTCAACCTTGTTGAAGGTGCTAAGAAGGGCTATACATTTATTAAGCTCACAGAATGGACTCTTATCTGGGCTGTTGCAGCTACATTCTCAAACTATATCCTTGGTATGATCTTCGCTCTTATGATCAACAAGAAGGGTATCAAGTTTAAATCACTCTGGAGAACACTTTTCGTTATTACAATTGCTGTTCCTCAGTTCGTATCACTTCTTCTCATGAACCAGATGCTCCAGTCAAACGGTGCTATAAACATCCTGCTTTCAAACATTACAAACAGTCATGTTGAAATTCAGTGGCTGAATCAGGACGCAACACTGGCTCGTTGGGTAGTTATCATCATTAACTGTTGGGTAGGTATTCCGTACACCATCCTCTCTATGTCGGGTATTCTTATGAATATTCCTGAGGATCTCTACGAATCTGCAAGAATTGACGGTGCAGGTCCTGTCAAGACATTTACGGCTATCACACTTCCGTATATGCTCTTTGTTACAACTCCTCAGCTCATTACCCAGTTTGTCGGCAACATCAATAACTTTAATGTTATTTACCTGTTGTCAAACGGTAATCCGACGACCGAAAAATTTTATCAGGCCGGTCAAACCGATATCCTTGTTACATGGCTCTTTAAGCTGACCATGAACTCTCAGGACTACGGACTTGCCGCCGCAATAGGTATTTTGGTATTTGTTATTTGCGCAACGCTCTCACTCATTGTGTATAATAACTCAAAATCAATGAAGGATGAGGAGGCGTTCTCATGATAAAAAGTTACAAATTAAGAAGACACATTGCGAACGCTTTTGTTTACCTGTTCCTTATTGTAATGGGTTTCGTTTGGATTTCTCCGTTCATCTATCTTTTAATGCATTCATTCCGTGGCGGTGCTGAAATTTACGGAAGTACAATTATCCCGCAGGAATGGACATTCCAGAACTACATTGATTTGTTCACAGGCTCAGGCGGTACTGCAAGCCTTAACTTCCCGAGATGGTTCCTTAACACATTCGTAGTTGCTTGTTTTAGCTGCGTAATTTCTACAATTTCGGTTCTTATGGTTAGTTACGCATTCAGCCGACTCAGATTTAAGGCTCGTAAAAAGTTTATGAATGTTGGTATGATTCTCGGTATGTTCCCCGGCTTCATGACAATGATTGCTATTTACTATCTTCTCAAGGCAATGGGTCTTACTCAGACTCTCGTTGCTCTTGTAATCTGCTACAGCTGCGGTGCCGGTCTTGGTTTCCAGATTTCAAAGGGCTTCTTCGATACAATTCCAAGAGCACTTGACGAGGCGGCAACCATTGACGGTGCTACCAAAAACCAGATTTTCTGGAAGATTATTCTTCCTATGTCAAAGCCGATTGTTGTTTACACGGTTCTTACTTCATTTATCGGACCGTGGACAGACTTCATTCTTGCTAAGATTATCATGGGTGACGCTCGTGACAACTATACTGTTGCTATCGGTCTTCAGCTAATGATTGATCAGGACTTTAAGAACACATACTACAAGCAGTTCCTTGCAGGTTCTGTTGTTGTTGCTGTTCCGATTACACTTCTCTTCCTCAAGATGCAGAAGTATTATGTTGAAGGTGTAACAGCCGGCGGCGTAAAGGGTTAATCCAATATACAAAAGCTCTCACGGGCGGCAGTCACAGGCTGCCGCCCATTTTAAATTTACGGAGGATACTATGAAAAAAATTCTTTCCATTCTTCTTGCCGGTGCAATGCTTGCTGGCTGTGTGCTTACAGGCTGCTCTGATTCTTCATCATCAAAATCAGATTCATCCGACGGAAATACTGCAAAAGTTGCCGACCCGATTGAAGGCGTTAAGGCAACTGCATCAACCGATAAATACAGAAACTACTACGAAATTTTCGTAAACTCTTTCTGCGATTCAAACGGTGACGAAACAGGCGACCTTCAGGGAATCATTTCTCAGCTTGACTACCTTAATGACGGCGACCCGAATTCAGGTGACGACCTCGGTGTTGACGCAATCTGGCTTACTCCGATTATGCCGTCAAAGTCATATCATAAGTATGATGTTGAAGATTATTACAATATTGATCCCGACTTCGGTACACTCGACGATTTCGACAAGCTTATTGAAGAATGTCACAAGCGTGGCATAAATGTAATTCTTGACCTTGTTTTGAATCACGCATCTTCAAAAAATCCGCTTTTCACAAAGGCTGTTGAAGAGGTTGCCGATAATAAGCTTGACGGCAATGCCGAATATTTTGAAATTCACAAATCCTCATATTTTGACAGCGATACTCAGACTATCAGTCTTGGAAACGGTTATGCCTGTGAGGCGAACTTTTCTCAGGAGATGCCCGAATGGAATCTCAACTCTAAAAAGACGAGAGAAGAATTTACAAAAATTGCGAAATTCTGGCTTGACCGAGGAGTTGACGGTTTCAGACTTGACGCTTGCAAATACTTTACAAATAAGGAAACCGACGGAACAGAATTTCTCAAGTGGTTCTATGACACCTGCAAGGGCATTAAGAAAGATGTCTATATGGTTGGCGAGAACTGGACCGATGATTCCGATATCCAGGAGCTTTACAAATCCGGCATCGACAGCCAGTTTGCATTTAAGTTTTCAACCTCAACAGGCACAATTATCAGCAACATCATTTCGCAGGGCGGTATGGCTACTGTCAAAAAAATTATGAACTACGATAACAAAATGACAGAGTCAAATCCTAATGCTATTAATGCAATGTTCCTTTCAAACCACGATCAGGTTCGTAGCGGAAACGCACTTGAAACTCAGGGACTTTCTTCTCAGAAACTTGCAGCCGCAGTTTATATGCTTGCGCCGGGTAATCCGTTCATTTATTACGGAGAGGAAATCGGCATTAAGGCTCCGAATACCACAAACGATGCGGCATACAGAACACAGATGGTTTTTGACAGCGACAACCTTCCCGATATTTATGTAAACGGTATCGGAGAAGAGGCAGAGGTGCCTACCGGCGGCGGTGTAAAACAGCAGCTTGCCGACAAGGATTCTCTCCTCAACTACTATCGCAGAATTATCACAATCAAAAATCAGAACCCCGAAATTGCAAGGGGCAGAATTGTAGGCACACAGGGCTTTGATGATAAGACAGTCGGCGCTTACTATGTTGAGTATGAGGATTCAAAGCTCCTCATTATTCACAACTTCAGCAAGAATGATGCCAAGGAGCTTACAATTACAGACGATATGATTAAGAATGCAACTCTCCGTGCAGACCTTATCCCCGAAAGCAGTTCAAAGCATACCGAGCTTAAAGACGGTAAAATCTCTGTACCGCCACAGTCAACGGTAATCATTAAGTCTGCTGAATGATTTTTCGTTCGTGAAGACAGTAATTTTGTATTAAAGACTATATCGCCCGAGCACAACAATGTGGCAATGTTGACTTTTTTCGTTCGTGCAGACAGTTTGACAAATGAAAAACATTTATGCCCGAGCGTAGTATAGCTACCGTTTGCACAATCCCGTAGGGGCGTTCATTGGACGCCCGCAAGTAAAGACACAAACATTGTGATAGAAATAAACTATATAAATATCGCAAAGTTACTGCTATTTTGTAGGGGAGAACCGTGTTCACCCGTTCGTGTGCAATGCACACGATTGCACGCATTGCGTGCAAAATTGAATACATAATTTTCATCACATCAAAAGTTATGTGAATAAGCAAACAGTATCATCAAGGCAGGCGTCCAATGAACGCCCCTACTGATTTGTGACATTTACTAAATTTTCAAATACATTGTTTATTACTACACATAATAAAATTGAAAATTCCGAAAACATTCTTGTTTTCGTCACACAGTTGTCAATATTGGTGTGGTATAATAAAGTCACAACATAAGGGAACGGCAAACACCGCACCGATTAAACAGTGTATAAGTTTTTTTATTTGATATATTTTCCTCTCTCCTAAATAAAAATGAAAACGGAGGCTGTGAAGAACGAAGTCTTAAACTTCATTTCTTTACAGCCTCTTTTTCATTACGGTGTACCGCCGTTATCAATTCGTGCAGACAATTTTTTGCTAGTCGCTGTGATTAATATACAGCTTTCATAATATCAAAACATATTCGTGGGAATGTATAATATTTATCAAGCATAAGCCCGCTTAAATTTTACAAAAAAATGCTTGACAAAAAGTGAGCGGATAGTTTATAATGTTTAATCGTGGGACATTCTGTAATTGCGCCCGTTTTTGGGGATATTATTGATGTTTCACAGGGCTTTGCAAAAGCAAAGCAGTTTTATCAATTCTTATATTTTTTGAAAGGAGGACAAATAATGCCTACATTTAACCAGTTGGTACGCAAGGGCAGACAGGTTTCCGAGAAGAAGGCAAAGGCACCTGCTCTCTTAAAGGGTTGGAACTCAAAAAAGCGTGTTGCTATTGATCAGAGCTCCCCACAGAAGAGAGGTGTTTGTACTGCAGTAAAGACCGCTACACCTAAAAAGCCTAACTCAGCGCTCAGAAAGATTGCCAGAGTAAGACTTTCTAACGGTATTGAAGTCAGTTCCTATATTCCCGGCGTAGGTCACAACCTTCAGGAACACAGCGTTGTTCTTATTCGTGGTGGCCGTGTTAAGGACTTGCCTGGTGTTCGTTACCACATCGTTCGTGGTACACTCGATGCTCAGGGTGTTTCGGGCCGTATGCAGAGCCGTTCAAAGTACGGTGCTAAGCGTCCGAAGAAGGGTAAATAAGGAATTGACAAAACTCTCTTGACTTAAATTATTTAAGTTCTGCTATGCGGCAGGAATTTTACTATATATATGTTATGGTAGAATGTCTTGTTGGCATACGGGAGTTTGTCGCTTTCGAGTACCTATGATATCTCAATTATTGTGAAGGAGGGAAGCAAAGTGCCAAGAAGAGGTTCTATTGCGAAGCGTGACGTATTACCGGATCCGCTTTATAATTCAAAACTCGTAACTCGTCTTATCAACAACATTATGTACGACGGTAAAAAGGGCGTTGCTCAGAAAATTGTTTACGGTGCATTCGATATTATTGCTGAAAAGACAGGTAACAACCCGCTTGAGGTTTTTGAACAGGCTATGGAAAATGTAATGCCCGTTCTCGAAGTAAAGGCTCGTCGTGTCGGCGGTGCTACTTATCAGGTACCTATGGAGGTTCGTCCTGAAAGACGCCAGACACTCGGTCTCCGCTGGATTTCTACTTATTCAAGAGCTCGCAGCGAAAAGACAATGAAGGAAAGACTTGCAGGAGAAATCCTTGATGCCACAAACAGTGCCGGCGGTGCTTTCAAGAAGCGTGAAGACACTCATAAGATGGCTGAAGCTAACAAGGCTTTCGCTCATTACAGATGGTAATTTTATCATCAGCGTTTATTAGGAGGATTTTATGCCAAGACAGGTTTCACTTGAAAAAACAAGAAACATCGGTATCATGGCTCACATTGATGCCGGTAAAACCACAACAACTGAGCGTATCCTGTATTATACCGGCGTAAACCATAAAATCGGTGAGACACACGACGGTGCTTCCACAATGGACTGGATGGTTCAGGAAAAAGAGCGTGGTATCACAATCACCTCTGCTGCTACAACTGCATTCTGGTTCGGCAGCAAGCATCAGTATGACAAGCACAGAATCAACATCATCGACACCCCCGGTCACGTTGACTTCACTGTTGAAGTTGAGCGTTCACTTCGTGTTCTTGACGGTTCTGTAACAGTCCTCTGCGCAAAAGGCGGCGTTGAGCCTCAGTCTGAAACAGTATGGCGTCAGGCTGATAACTACGGCGTTCCGAGAATGGTTTATGTAAACAAGATGGACATCATGGGCGCTAACTTCTACCATGTTGTTCAGATGATGAAGGACAGACTTAAATGTAATGCTGTTCCGATTCAGCTTCCGATCGGTGCTGAGAGTGATTTCAGAGGCATCGTTGACCTCGTTACTATGAAGGCCGAAATCTATCACAACGAAGACGGCACAGACTACAGTGAAGAGGAAATTCCGGGAGAGATGCAGGATCTCGCTAACGAGTATCATGAGAAACTTATCGAATCAGTTGCTGAACTCGATGAGGATCTTATGGAGAAATACTTCGGCGGCGAAGAGCTTACAATCGACGAAATCAAGAGCACAATCAGAAAGGCTACTATTGACAACACAATGGTACCTGTAACCTGCGGTTCTTCTTACCGTAACAAGGGTGTTCAGATGCTCCTTGATGCTATCGTTGATTATATGCCTGCTCCGACAGATGTACCTGCTATCAAGGGTGTTGACCCTGAAACAGGCGATGAGGTTGAAAGACCGTCATCAGATAAAGAGCCATTCGCAGCTCTCGCATTCAAGATTGCTACTGACCCGTTTGTTGGTAAGCTCTGCTTCTTCAGAGTTTACTCTGGTACAGTTTCTGCCGGCACAACTGTTTACAACTCAGTTAAGGACACCAACGAGCGTCTCGGTCGTATCTTGCAGATGCACGCTAACGACAGAAAAGATATTGACTGCGTATATGCAGGTGACATCGCTGCTGCCGTTGGTCTTAAAAATACAACAACAGGTGATACTCTCTGTGATGAGAAGGCTCCTGTTATCCTTGAGTCTATGGAATTCCCTGATCCTGTAATTCGTGTTGCTATTGAGCCGAAGACAAAAGCAGGTCAGGAAAAGATGGGTATCGCTCTTGCAAAGCTTGCAGAAGAAGATCCTACTTTCAAGGCTTATACAGACGAAGAAACAGGCCAGACAATCATCGCAGGTATGGGTGAACTCCACCTCGAAATCATTGTTGACCGTCTTCTCCGTGAATTTAAGGTAGAAGCAAACATCGGTGCTCCACAGGTTGCATACAAGGAAACTATCCGCAAGGAAGCTTCTGTTGACGAAAAGTATGCTCGTCAGTCAGGTGGTAAGGGTCAGTACGGTCACGTTAAGATCAATATCTATCCTAACAAGGACAAGGGCTATGAGTTCGTTAACAACATTGTCGGCGGTGCTATTCCAAAGGAATACATTCCGGCTGTTGACCAGGGTATTCAGGGCGCAATGCTCAGCGGTGTTGTTGCAGGCTACAATGTAGTTGATGTTAAGGTTGAGCTTTATGATGGTTCTTATCATGAAGTCGACTCATCAGAAATGGCATTTAAGATTGCCGGTTCAATGGCATTCAAGAACGCTATGAAGAAGGCAGATCCTGTACTTCTCGAACCGATCATGAAGGTTACTGTTATCACTCCTGAGGAATACCTCGGTGATGTAATCGGCGACCTTAACTCTCGTCGTGGTATGATCCAGAGCATGGAAGCTGACAACGGCGTTCAGAGAGTTATCGCTCATGTTCCGCTTTCAGAGATGTTTGGTTACGCAACAGATATGCGTTCCAAGACTCAGGGTCGTGGTCAGTATGTTATGGAGCCTGACACATATGCAGAGGTTCCGAAGAACATTGCTGAAAAGATTATGAGTGAAAGAGCTAAAAAGGACTAATCATACCTTTTAAATCACTTTTTTCAAAAATGTATTGATTTTTTTAGAAAAAATTGATACAATATGATTAAATCTATTGTAAATTCTTTTTACAACAATAAGGAGGAAATTTCCAATGGCAAGAGAAAAATTTGAAAGAAATAAGCCCCATGTTAACATTGGTACAATCGGCCACGTTGACCATGGTAAAACAACACTTACTGCTGCTATCACAAAGGTTCTCAACCTCGAAGGCGATGCTGATTTCGTTGATTACGCTAACATCGATAAGGCTCCTGAAGAGAGAGAGCGTGGTATCACAATTAACACAGCTCACGTTGAGTATGAAACAGACAAGCGTCACTATGCACACGTTGACTGCCCAGGCCATGCTGACTATGTAAAGAACATGATCACAGGTGCTGCTCAGATGGACGGCGCTATCCTCGTTGTATCAGCTGCTGACGGTCCTATGCCACAGACAAGAGAGCACATCCTTCTTTCTCGTCAGGTAGGTGTACCTTACATCGTAGTATTCATGAACAAGACTGACCAGGTTGACGATCCTGAGCTTCTCGAGCTCGTAGAGATGGAGATCCGTGACCTCCTCAACGAGTATGAGTTCCCGGGCGATGATACACCAATCATCAAGGGTTCAGCTTACCTTGCTCTTACAAGCACATCTAAGGATCCTAACGCTCCTGAGTACAAGTGCATCCACGAGCTTATGGACGCTGTTGACGAGTATATTCCAACTCCTGATCGTAAGGCTGACCAGCCATTCCTTATGCCTGTTGAGGACGTATTCACAATCACAGGTCGTGGTACTGTTGCAACCGGTAGAGTTGAAAGAGGTCAGATTAAGACCGGTGAAGAAGTTGAAATCGTTGGTCTTACAGACGAAAAGAGAAAAGTTGTTGTTACAGGTCTTGAAATGTTCAGAAAGACTCTTGACTTCGCTGAAGCAGGCGACAACGTAGGTGTTCTTCTCCGTGGTGTTCAGAGAACTGAAATCCAGAGAGGTCAGGTACTTGCTAAGCCAGGTACAATTCACCCACACACAAAGTTCCGTGGCCAGGTTTACGTTCTTACTAAGGACGAAGGCGGCCGTCATACTCCATTCTTCAACAACTATCGTCCACAGTTCTATTTCAGAACAACTGACGTAACAGGTACAATCTCACTCCCAGAGGGCGTAGAGATGTGCATGCCTGGTGATAACGTTGAAATGGACGTTGAACTTATCACTCCTATCGCTATCGAAGTTGGTCTTCGTTTCGCTATTCGTGAAGGCGGCAGAACAGTAGGTTCAGGCGCAGTTATCGCTATTAACGAATAATTTTAACCGATTATCGTTTATTTTCTAACATTCAGAGCCGATACATTTGTATCGGCTCTTTTTGTGTTTGCATCGTGTTTGCACACGATGCGATTGGTAGCCTTGCGACCGCCGCCGGTGGCGGATAAAGGGAGTAAAGCGCTGTCTGAAATAATGAGCAAAAGGCAGCACATTTATGTGCAACGCATTGCGACTATGATTTTATCAAGCGTGCGTCAGATGAGCGTCCCTACGGTTTGTTTTGTTCTTTTAATATCAAACTATCTATACGAACGGGAAACGGTGACTCGCTATTATCGGGTGGGAAAAACTATAGCAATGTAACGCTCGGAAAATATAGCTGTTTATATATCAAACTATCTACACGAATTGGGAACGGCGGCTCGCCATTATCGAGCGGAAAAACTATAGCAATGTAACGCTCGGGAAATATAGCTGTTTATATATCAAACTGTCTACACGAATTGGGAACGGCGGCTCGCCGTGCGGGCGGAAAAACTATAACAATGTAACGCTCGGGAAATATAGCTGTTTATATATCAAACTGTCTACACGAATTGGGAACGGCGGCTCGCCGTGCAACAGCAAGTTGCTTGTGAAAAATCACGCTCTGCATTATAATATACGCAAGAGGTGACGGCTATGGATACAAAAGAAATTTTACTGAATTTAAGAACAAAATCGGGCTTTTCTCAGGATGAGCTGGCTGAAAAACTGTTTGTAACAAGGCAGGCTGTTTCCCGTTGGGAAAATGGCGACACAGTTCCGAATACGGAAACATTAAAACTTCTCTCAAAGCTTTATAATGTATCAATCAATACCTTGCTGGGTTCTCCGAGAGAACTCATTTGTCAATGTTGCGGTATGCCGTTGGAAGATGAGATTATCAGCAGAGAGAAAGACGGCTTTATGAATGAAGCTTATTGCAAGTGGTGCTATGCAGACGGAAATTATATGTACAGCGATATGGACGATTTGATTGATGTCTGCGTCAAAAATATGGCAAACGAGGAACATTCCGAAAAAGAGGTGCGTGAGTATCTGTTGAGAACACTCCCGAAGCTCGACTATTGGAAAAGATATATGGAACTCGGCGGAAACAAGGCTTTTGAGGAATTTAAAAATGTTTTGATTGATGAGATAAATGCCCTGAATATTGAGGGTATGCCAAAGCTTACAAAGCTGAATGCGCTTGTCGGAAGATTTGTTAATTTGGAATACAGACTTCCGAACGGCAACACGGTTAAGTTTTTGGATGACAACGCAACATATCTCGGCAATCAGCTTGAATGTGAGTTCGGCGGTGACAGATATTTCGGCATAGTTGCAAATACCGATTTCATCCTGATTTCAACTTATGAGGAAAATCTTAAAAATCCGGAGCTTGTTTTGTACAAGAAAAGATAACAACATAACAGAAAAAGAGGTGTCAGCGTTTGCGACACCTCTTTTTGCAGTTGTAATTATTGAAAAGTCAGAATAAGGTAATCCCGAACATATGCAGTATCCATAAAACAGCACCGAAAACAACAGATGCGGTAACACCGTAAACTATGACAGGTCCTGCAATGATGAACAGCTTTGCACCGAGTCCTGCAACATATCCCTCGGATTTGAATTCAATTGCAGGCGATGAAACCGCATTTGCAAAACCTGTAATCGGCACAAGCGTACCTGCACCGCCATGCTTGGCGATTTTATCGTAAACACCGATTGCTGTCAGCAAAATTCCTATGAAAATCAGCGTTACCGAAGTCAGCGTTTTTGCATCATCCTTGCTGAGATTAAGCATTGAATAACAGTCCGTCAGAACCTGACCGATAAGGCAGATGAAACCGCCGATGAAAAATGCCTTAGTCCCGTTCACAAAACATTTACTTTTCGGTGAATTATTTTTCACAATCGTGCTATATTCTTTTTTTGAAATCATAAAATGCCACCTTTGCACCGTTAATTAATTTACATATATTTTTGCCGTATAAATTTCAATTATGTTTGAATTATCACTTTATTTTTTTTGACTGTTGTAGTATACTTATTAATATGTACAGCTATGTAAAACGAAATGAGGGTAAAGTAATGGAG
>PPYF01547527.1_pt1 | contig 11715 bp, 12 predicted proteins | sample 1559871 | NCBI WGS metagenome assembly PPYF01 (sample SAMN08240021, study PRJNA423297) | Human gut metagenome, whole genome shotgun sequencing project. | reverse complement strand
GTCGATTCCAAATCCTTGCGTAAATCATTGAACGTAATCCACGACTCTTTCTTCCTCTCCGAATATCAGGTATTGAACCTCTTTATCTGTGGTGTCGGTACGGTAGGGGGTAGTCTGGTAGAACAGATTCGTTGCCAGCAACAAAAGCTGATGATGGAAAACGGACTGAAACTCCATGTAGTAGGCATCATTGATGCAGCCAAGGCAATGTTCAGCCGTGAAGGTTTCGACCTCGCCAACTTCCGTGAAGAACTGTTGGAAAAGGGTAAGGACAGCAGCTTGCAAACCATCCGCGACGAGATTATCGGAATGAATATCTTTAATTCTGTATTTGTAGACTGTACGGCCAGCGCTGACATCGCATCGCTTTACAAAGATTTCCTGCAACACAATATCTCTGTGGTAGCAGCCAATAAGATTGCGGCTTCTTCCGCTTATGAAAACTATCGTGAACTGAAAACGATTGCCCGCCAACGGGGTGTGAAGTATCTGTTCGAAACAAACGTAGGTGCAGGTCTTCCGATCATCAATACAATTAATGACCTGATTCATAGCGGTGACAAGATTCTGAAGATTGAAGCGGTGCTTTCCGGTACACTGAACTATATATTTAATAAAATCAGCGCCGATATTCCTTTCAGCCGTACCATCAAAATGGCACAGGAAGAACGCTACTCTGAACCGGACCCACGTATTGACTTGAGTGGAAAAGATGTGATCCGTAAACTGGTGATTCTGGCACGTGAAGCCGGATACCGTCTGGAACAGGAAGATGTTGAAAAGAACCTCTTTGTTCCGAATGACTTCTTCGAAGGTTCTCTGGAAGATTTCTGGAAACGTGTTCCAAGTCTCGACGCAGACTTTGAAGCCCGTCGCCAGGTATTGGAAAAAGAAAACAAGCACTGGCGTTTCGTCGCCAAACTGGAGAATGGAAAAGCCTCCGTCGGCCTGCAGGAAGTAGGAGCCAACCATCCGTTCTACGGCTTGGAAGGCAGCAACAATATTATCCTGCTCACTACGGAACGCTATAAAGAATATCCGATGATGATTCAAGGATACGGTGCCGGTGCCGGCGTAACGGCTGCCGGAGTATTTGCCGACATCATGAGCATCGCAAATGTTTAAACGCCTTATGAAACATATTATCATATTGGGAGACGGAATGGCCGATTGGCCAGTGAAGTCATTAGGGGACAAGACGCTCCTGCAATATGCAAAGACGCCTTATATGGATAAGCTAGCTCGCATGGGACGTAACGGCCGCCTGATTACTGTGGCGGAAGGTTTCCATCCGGGTAGTGAAGTTGCCAATATGTCCGTGTTGGGATATAATTTGCCAAAGGTATATGAAGGTCGCGGACCGCTGGAAGCTGCCAGTATTGGTGTGGATCTGAAACCGGGTGAGATGGCAATGCGCTGTAATTTGATTTGTGTGGAAGGAGATATTCTGAAGAATCACTCCTCCGGACATATATCTACGGAAGAAGCAGATGTATTGATTCAATATTTGCAAGAAAAACTGGGCAATGACCGCGTACGCTTTCATACAGGAGTTCAGTACCGCCATCTATTGGTTATCAAGGGAGGTAATAAAGAACTGGATTGTACACCTCCGCATGATGTACCTTTGAAACCTTTCCGTCCATTGATGGTGAAACCATTGGTTCTGGAAGCACAAGAAACGGCAGATCTGATTAACGACCTGATTCTGAAATCACAGGAACTGCTGAAAGATCATCCATTGAATCTGAAACGTATGGCAGAAGGTAAAGATCCTGCGAACAGTATTTGGCCCTGGAGTCCCGGTTACCGTCCGCAGATGCCTACTTTCTCCGAGACTTTCCCACAGGTAAAGAAAGGAGTAGTCATCTCGGCTGTCGATCTGATAAACGGAATCGGTTATTATGCTGATTTACGTCGCATCGCAGTAGAGGGAGCAACCGGACTTTATAATACGAACTATGAAAACAAAGTGACCGCTGCCTTGGAAGCATTGAAGACGGATGATTTTGTTTATCTGCATATCGAAGCCAGTGATGAGGCCGGACACGAAGGAGACATCGACTTGAAACTTCTCACTATCGAGAATCTTGATAAACGTGCCGTAGGTCCTATTTATGAAGCAGTGAAAGATTGGGACGAACCGGTAGCCATTGCTGTATTGCCCGATCATCCTACTCCCTGTGAGCTTCGGACTCATACATCTGATCCCATTCCGTTTCTTATCTGGTATCCGGGTATCGAGCCGGACGAAGTGCAGACGTATGATGAAATAGCCGCTTGCAACGGTAGTTACGGACTTCTGAAAGAAGACGAGTTTATAAAAGAATTCATGAAATAAGTCACCACAGATTATGAAATATTATAGTACGAATAAACAAGCACCTGTTGCCTCACTGCAAGAAGCGGTGGTAAAAGGGCTTGCTGCCGACAAAGGGCTGTTTATGCCTATGTCTATCAAACCTCTTCCACAGGACTTTTACGATACGATTGATAGTTTATCCTTTCAGGAAATTGCTTATCGCGTAGCCGATGCTTTCTTCGGTGAGGATATTCCTGCCGATACGCTGAAACAGATTGTATATGATACATTAAGTTTCGATGTACCTTTGGTTAAGGTGGCAGATAACATCTATTCACTTGAACTTTTCCACGGACCGACGTTAGCATTTAAAGATGTAGGCGGTCGTTTCATGGCGCGCCTTTTGGGATACTTCATTAAAAAAGAAGGACAAAAGAATGTCAATGTATTGGTAGCTACTTCCGGTGATACGGGAAGTGCTGTTGCCAACGGCTTTCTGGGTGTGGAAGGTATTCATGTGTATGTGCTTTATCCGAAAGGAAAAGTGAGCGAAATACAGGAGAAGCAATTCACTACGCTCGGACAGAATATTACTGCGCTTGAAGTGGACGGAACATTTGATGATTGTCAGGCATTGGTGAAATCTGCTTTCATGGATAAAGAATTGAATGAACACCTTTCGTTGACTTCTGCCAACTCCATCAATGTAGCCCGTTTCTTGCCGCAGGCATTCTATTATTTCTATGCTTATGCACAATTGAAACGTGCCGGAAAAGCTGATAATGCTGTAATCTGTGTACCTAGTGGAAACTTCGGAAATATCACCGCCGGATTGTTTGGCAAGAAGATGGGTTTACCCGTGAAGCGTTTCATTGCTGCTAATAACCGCAACGATATTTTCTATCAATATCTGCAGACAGGTAAATATAATCCCCGTCCGTCTATCGCAACGATTGCTAATGCTATGGACGTAGGCGATCCGAGTAACTTTGCCCGCGTACTCGATTTATATAGTGGTTCACATGCTGATATCTCTGCCGAGATTTCAGGAACAACTTATACCGATGAGCAAATCCGCGAAACGGTGAAGGAAACCTGGAAAGAACATCATTATCTCCTTGATCCTCATGGTGCTTGTGGATATCGTGCGTTGGTAGAAGGCTTGAAAGAGGGAGAAACAGGTGTATTCCTTGAAACGGCTCATCCTGCCAAGTTCCTCGAAACAGTGGAAAGCATTATTGGAGAAGCGGTAGAAATCCCTGCCAAATTGCAGGAATTTATGAAAGGCGAGAAAAAAAGCCTTCAAATGACAAAAGACTTTGCGGACTTCAAGAAGTATTTGTTGACGCTTTAATCCTCTTCTTCCTATGAATGAATTTGTGCCACCTTGTTGGCACGGTTGTGCCATCGAAGTGTCACGGTCGTGCCAACAAGGTGGCACAATTGTGACAATAGGGTGGCATAAACCGGATAATTGCAATATAGTTTATATAGAAGCTAAGAATACTAAATATTCTCCCGTACAATGAACAGTAAACTCATTTGCTGTTGCTTCATTAAGCGTTCCTTGCCACCAATTAGTAAAATCACTAAGAGGATAAACTAATCCCTCTCCTTGCAATCCTTTCGCTCCGAAATTGAAAATAGAAACTTGTTGCCCCGGATGAGAGGCGAAGGTTTGCGTGTCTTTGGCGGGGATAAACATACCATAATCGGTAATGGTACGTACCTCGATACCATCTTTCATGTAGTCGATCAGCAGACTGATGTTTCCTAACGTATGATCTTCCCGTTTGCCGGTGGCTCCGACGATGGCAATTCTCCGGAATCCTTTCTTTTGCAGGAAATGAACGGCTTTGGTTTGGTCGTTCGTTTCTTGATCCGCTATCTGATGTACAATAGGGGAGAAAAGTTCTTTATATTCCGGGGAAAGAGAATCCCCGTCACCGATAATTACATCGGGGGTATGCCCACGCAGGATATATTCATTGGCAGCCCCGTCACAGCAAACTACAAATTCTGCATTTTCCAGCATTTGCAGGGGAAGAGGATGGCTGGGATATTCGCCATTGGCAAGTATCACGGCTTCGGGAGTATAGTGTTCGTATTTCATTGTATGCTCATTAATTTTTTCCACTTAAAGTAGCCAAAGATAGCTATAATGGAGTAAAGTCCGTATAAAGCGGAAGTAAAATAAAGGTCTTTGTAGATATAAAGTCCGCAGCAGACAATATCCACAAAAATCCAGGCAAACCATTGCTCGACGTATTTGCGTGCCAGCATCCACATACCGACAATGCTCAATGCGGTAGTAAAGCTATCTAGCCAGGGAACATTGCTATCCGTATATGCTATCAGTATCCATGCAATACCGAGGAAAGAAACGACGAATACCAGAAAAAGAGGCAAGTAACATTTTCCCGGAGTATGTACGATAGGAAGATCTTTAGGGGTGTCACCGGTTGAAGCATCTGCTGTCGTCAGTTGACCTTTCTTTTTCCTGTGTCCCCACATCCAGAAGAACCAGCCGTAGATGGCAGCTATCAGGTAGTAGATATTGATGCCAAAGTCAGCATACAATCCGGCTTTGTAATATACGAAGATGTAGATGGCAGGCATCACAATACCCGCTATCCAAAGGTAGATACTTGCCCGGTACTCTAACCAAAGGTAGACTAGCCCGACAATCGTACCGAATATTTCCAGAAAATTCAATTCCATAACTCTGTGTGATTAAAAGCGGAAAGAAACATGTCCCATAACGTTTGTTCCTGCTTGAGCTGCATATCCGGCATAGTTTCCCCGATTTTCCAGCGTATCGGTGTAGTCACTTGATGCCCAGCCGTTGTTTTCATATTTTTCATTAAACAGATTGTATACAGTAAATCCTATGGTGACTTCTTTCAGTACTTTCTTGGGACGGAAGCTGTACGCCAGATTGAGGTTGCTGACAAAATACTTATCAAGAGTCAGTTCTTCAACTTCTGCGTTTGTCATATACTGTTTGCTCACGAACTGTGATTGCAGGGCAGCTTCGAATCCCTTATAATTGAATGAGAAACGATTGTTGAGTAAGAAGTCCGGTGAGAAAGCAATGTGAGTGTCTTTATGCTTTATCTGAATAGTCGGGAGAGAAGTAGAGCTACCGTCGTCATTATAGTGGTAGCCCGGCAGGCTCTCTACGAAATCCTGAATACGGTTTTTGCTCCATGTAGCGTTGATATCCCATTGAAACCATTTGCACGGTTTGATTCCCAGCATGATTTCGATTCCCATGCGATAACTGTCCGGCACGTTTTCGGTCAGTGCTTCACCTATATCGTTTAAGGCTCCGGTCAGAACCAGTTGGTCGGTATAGTCCATGTAGTAGAAGTTTGCACCTGCTGTCAGCCATTGGTTGGCGAAGGTATATCCTGCTTCATAGTCGAGCAGCTTTTCTGCTTTGGGGTACGAGTCCGGATCACCATCCGTATAATTGTTTCTTGTTGGCTCTTTTTGAGCAACCGAGAAAGAGGAATAGACACGATGGTTGGAAGTGATGTTCCAGTTTAATCCTACTTTCGGATTAAAGAAATCGAACTTTTTATCTACTGCCAGTGGACGCAGCGCATTTTTACTCCAGTCATATTTATCATTGTTTCCGTCGATGGTATAGTTGATGTGGCGATACTGGAGATCGGCATAAGCACTTAGTCCTCTAGTAAGATCGTAGTTCGCTTTCAGATAAATATTTCCATCGGTCTTCTTGGATTTGTTGCGGTAATATTCATGGTCGGGAGATAGAGAACCTACGTAGTTTTTCACCCAGGGAACTCTTCCGAAGTTATTGCCCCGGTATTGATTTAATCCGCCGCCCAGGGATGCACTTAGCCTGTTGGCTGTGTAATTGAGAGAAAAAACGCCGCCGCCGAATTTGTTGTCCATCTTCTTTTGACGGACTAAATCGCTTTTAGATACTTCGGTTCCATCTATTGTAAATGATTTTAAACCATATTCTATCAGGTATCTGCCGTCTTTGTACTCTTCGTAATAACCGTCACCTTTGGTATAATGTAAGGCAACGTTCAGATTCCAGGCTGTCGAGAAAGTATGATTGAAGAGAAGCTGATAATTCTTTTGCAGATAATTATCTGTTTGGTCGTCGTAATAATATTTTTTGCCGTTGGCATCAGTGTACATTTCCCCGCAAGGATTGTAGCGTCTGCCGAATTTTTCCATTTGCTCTTTTGTTGCGTATCCCCAAGCATGATATGTTTTTTCTTTTCCGGCAAATGCAATGAGCTTCACAGATGTGTTTTCTGCAAAATAACCTCCTTGCAGGTAGTAAGAGTTCAAGTCCACCGAAGCACGGTCTATGTATCCGTCCGTACCGATATTGGAAAGGCGGGCGTCAAACGTCCAGTGGTTATTGAGTAGGCCGGTTCCCACTTTCACTGTTTCCTTGTGCGTGTTGAACGAACCGTATGAACCATTGAATTCGGCGTATGGTTTCATAGATGCACCTTCGGTTTGCATATTGACACTGGCTCCGAAAGCACCTGCTCCGTTCGTCGATGTACCTGCTCCGCGCTGCACCTGCATATCTTTTACGGAAGAAGAAAAGTCGGGCATATTCACCCAGAACAGGTTATGGCTTTCGGCATCGTTCATCGGTATGCCGTTTACCGTGATGTTGATTCGTGTGCCATCGGTTCCACGTACGCGAAGTGTCGTATAGCCGATACCAGCTCCTGCATCCGATGTGGTCAGTGTGGAAGGAGTCATACTTAGCAGATAGGGGATATCCTGTCCGAAGTTTACCTTTTTGAGTTCTGCTTTGCCTATATTGGTGAATGCCACGGGAGTTTTGGCTGTGGCACGTGTGGACACTACCTGCACCTCTTGCAGGTTTACTACTTGCTTACTAATTAGTTCTCTACGCCGGCATTACCCGGATCAGATTCTATGGGTATGTTCTCAGCCCGTCATGTTAAGGCACCCCTACCAGTGAATCGGTGACAAAAATACTGCTTTTGCAGGAGGAAAGCAAAAAAAACTTTTAGATTCACTAAAAACAATATAACTTTGTAAATTGTTGAAATAACAAAACTGCATTTATTCACTTAATATATATTTAATTATGCTACTATTATTGCAAGCAACACAAGCTGCGGACTCTGTGCAAGTGGCTGCAGACGAATTAATGAAAGAGGCGATTGCCAATGCTGACGGATTGGATAAGCTTTCGCTGATTACTCAACAATTGATAGACTTCGGTATTCGTGCCGGAGAACGTATATTGATTGCGGTCCTTGTCTTTGTCGTCGGACGTTTCCTCATCTCGCTGCTCAACAAATTCATCAGGCGTCTGATGGATAACCGAAAAGTAGATGTAAGTATCAAAACTTTCGTTAGAAGTCTGGTCAATATTCTGTTGACAATCCTGTTAATCATTTCTGTTGTCGGTGCCTTGGGAGTTGAGACAACTTCATTTGCGGCTTTATTGGCTTCCGCCGGTGTCGCTGTCGGTATGGCTTTATCCGGTAATCTGCAAAACTTTGCCGGTGGACTGGTTATTCTTTTGTTCAAACCTTATAAAGTTGGCGATTGGATAGAAACACAGCAGGGATCAGCCGGTACAGTAAAAGAAATTCAGATATTCCATACCATCCTTACTACTGGGGATAATAAACTGATTTATATACCGAATGGTTCATTAAGTAGTGGAGTAGTGATTAATTACAGTCACCAGGAAACCCGCCGTGTAGAATGGATTATTGGTATAGATTATGGGGAAGATTACAATAAGGTTCAGCAGATAGTTCGTGATATTCTGGCTGAAGATAAACGTATCTTGAATGAACCTGCTCCGTTTATAGCTCTTCATGCGCTAGATGCCAGCAGTGTGAATGTGGTGGTACGTGTATGGGTAAATAGCGGAGATTATTGGGGTGTTTATTTCGATACCAATAAAGCTATTTACGAAACCTTCAATGAAAAAGGTATCAACTTCCCTTTCCCACAGCTTACTGTGCATCAGGGAAATTGATTGTTATACTCTGATAATTCAAAAAATAAGGGAGTTGTACTTAACGTGCAACTCCCTTATTTTTTGGAAAACTTGTCTAGTGATTCCACCATCTTTTCTACGGCTTGATGGATTTTCTCTGCGTCTATCAGATGCAGTTCGTTGCTGTGTATTAAATATTTTTCCATGACTGCAATGTTTTTAATGTTATATAGGTATAACATCTTGCAGTCATGGAAAGTTCAATGATTGAATGTTAGATTTTGGCAAGCGCCTGATCCAAATCCGCAATCAGGTCATCAATATGTTCCGTTCCAATTGATAAACGTACGGTGCCCGGATAAATCTCCTGTTCGGCGAGTTCCTGTGCATTGAGCTGTGAATGGGTAGTGCTTGCCGGGTGGATCACCAATGATTTCACATCGGCAACATTGGCAAGCAGGGAGAAAATCTCCAGGCTGTCGATGAAGCGGTGTGCTTCCTCTTGTCCGCCTTTTACCTCGAAAGTAAAAATGGAACCGGCACCATTCGGGAAGTAACGTTGATACAGTGCATGGTCAGGATGATTGGATAATGACGGATGGTTCACTTTCTTCACTTTCGGATGATTGTTTAAGAAATTCACTACCTTCAATGCATTTTCTACATGGCGTTCTACGCGCAAGGAAAGAGTTTCCAAGCCTTGCAACAGGATAAAAGCGTTGAATGGACTGATGGTGGCACCTGTGTCGCGCAGCAGAATAGCCCGGATACGGATGGCATAGGCAGCCGGACCGGCTGCATCAACGAAGCGTACGCCATGATAGCATGGATCAGGTTCGGTTAGTTGTGGAAATTTGCCGGAAGCTACCCAGTCGAATTTGCCCGAATCTACAATGACTCCTCCTAATGACGAACCGTGTCCGCCAATGAATTTTGTTGCGGAATGTACTACGATATCTGCTCCGTGTTCGATAGGGCGGATTAAATACGGGGTACCAAATGTGTTGTCAATAATCAAAGGTATTTTGTGGCGGTGGGCTATTTCAGCTACTGCCTCTATATCAATGATATTTGAGTTCGGATTTCCCAATGTCTCGATAAATACGGCTTTCGTATTTTCCTGAATGGCTTTTTCAAAGTTCGATAAATCACTTGGATCAACGAATGTTGTTGTGATGCCATAACTGGGTAAGGTATGAGCCAGTAAGTTATAGCTTCCTCCATAAATAGTTTTGGCTGCCACAATATGGTCGCCTGCACGAGTGATGTTCTCGAAAGCATAAGTGATAGCAGCGGCACCCGAAGCAACTGCCAGCCCTGCTACTCCTCCTTCAAGAGCGGCTACGCGTTGTTCAAAAACTCCTTGAGTGGAGTTGGTCAGACGACCGTAGATGTTTCCCGGGTCCTGCAGGCCGAAACGTGCGGCTGCGTGAGCGGAGTTGTGAAATACATAAGAAGTAGTCTGATAAATAGGTACTGCACGGGCATCTGTTGCCGGATCTGCTTGTTCTTGTCCTACATGAACTTGTAAAGTCTCGAAATGTAAATTCTTTGTTGCCATAATCGTATATTTTTTAAGTTTAATATTCTTTCTTTATTTTCTTGCAAAGTTATTGGATGAAGATATATCGAACAATATATATCTAAAATATAGAAAATAATGCTATTTTTGTGCCATTATATGGAATAATATAACTGTGCTATTCCTAGAAATCACCTTTTAGAAGAATATTTTTCTTATGGATACTTTTGATAAACTGGATAGAGTCGATTTGCAAATACTCCGTACTTTGCAAGAAAACGCCCGATTGACGACAAAAGAGTTGGCTGCACGGGTGAGCCTTTCTTCAACTCCTGTTTTTGAACGTCTTAAACGGTTGGAGAGTGGAGGATATATAAAGAAGTATATTGCCGTATTGGATGCGGAAAAGCTGAATCAGGGATTTGTCGTATTCTGCAGTGTGAAGCTTAGACGTCTGAACAGGGATATAGCAGCCGAGTTTACACGGATTATACAGGATATTCCTGAAGTAACCGAATGTTATAACATATCAGGAAGTTATGATTACCTGTTGAAGATTCATGCTCCCAATATGAAATACTATCAGGAGTTTATTCTGAATGTGTTGGGGACGATTGATAGCTTAGGATCACTGGAAAGCACGTTTGTAATGGCTGAAGTGAAGCATCAATATGGGATACATATTTAGTTCGTTGTGTGATAGTCTGAAATTTATCTTGTATATTTGCTATGTAATATAAATCCTCTTCTGCTGACACAATGAATTCAAAAACATATCCTCGCACCAATGATTTCCAGACTGTTTATCTGAATACAGTGATTAAGAATCCTGCCATTATGGTAGGTGATTATACAATATACAATGACTTTGTAAATGATCCTGTTCTTTTTGAGAAGAACAATGTATTATATCATTATCCGATTAATAAAGACCGATTGATAATTGGCAAATTCTGTTCCATTGCTTGTGGAGCCAAATTTCTTTTTAACAGCGCAAACCACACATTGGGTTCTTTATCCAATTATACGGAGATGGAGCGGTTATTGCGTCGCGGGCAGTGGTTACTAAAGATGTTCCTCCTTATACGATAGTAGGTGGGACACCAGCCAAAGAAATCCGGAAGCGTTTTGATGAGAATACGATTGTCCAATTGCAGAAATTGCAATGGTGGGATTGGAGTATTGAGAAGATATCCGAATGTATACCTTATATTACAGGTGGAAAGATTGAAGAACTGATAAAAAGATAAACAGTGTGTATATATGAAATTTACAATAGAGCCCGGAACTTCTGCTGATATAGATGAACTGGAAAAGCTGTATGATGAACTGAATGATTATCTGGCTGCTACGACTAATTATCCCGGGTGGATAAAAGGTGTTTATCCTGTTCGGGAAGATGCGGTTGCCGGTGTAAATGATGAAACGCTTTACGTAGCAAGATATGATGGAAGAATTGTCGGTTCAGTCATTTTAAATCATCAACCGGAAAAGGCTTATGAGAATGTCAAATGGAAAATAGAACTGGACTATAGTCATATCTTTGTGATACATACTTTTGTTGTACATCCTTCTTTTTTGAAAATAGGAGTAGGGCATGCATTAATGGATTATTCATTGGAATTGGCTCAAAGTTCGGGGATAAAGTCTGTGCGGTTAGATGTTTACGAGAAAAATCTTCCGGCTATTTCATTGTACGAAAAGTGTGGGTTCGAATACATTGATACCGTAGATTTAGGATTGGGTCATTACGGTTTAGAGTGGTTCAAACTTTATGAGAAAATCATTTTATAATCCCTTCCTTACATTATGCATTCATTGTTATAATTCAGTTGCTCTTAGATTTATAGAATAATAAATATCACATCATAGACATGAAGAAACTAATTATTGTATTTGTTC
>PPYF01471389.1_pt1 | contig 11715 bp, 9 predicted proteins | sample 1559871 | NCBI WGS metagenome assembly PPYF01 (sample SAMN08240021, study PRJNA423297) | Human gut metagenome, whole genome shotgun sequencing project. | reverse complement strand
CGCTGTCAGTAAAACAACAACTAAAAATGTAAAATTCATAATTCAATAGCTGTTTAGATTGAATATTATATAGAAATAAGCAATTAGTCTATTCGCCCTATGGAGAATAAAACCAACTGTAATAAATGACGAGCAAAAGAGTCTACTGTACTGTAGGCTAAATGACAATCTTTCTCAACCCATATATATAATAGGAGATAGGATCGTAATAATATGTAGGAGAATGGGATGAGACAGGGTAAGGTGGACTTTGATGTTTGTAATGGTCACAGAAATAAGCGATTAACAAAAACATGCTTTTATCTGTCGGAACATGTGCGACGTCTGTATGACTCATGTCACAGGTTTGCGTCGTATAAAGATTATAAAGACGTTCCAAAGCATCCTGAATCGGACGATCTTGTGATACATAGCATTTCTCCTGCCGATAAGTCGGGGAGGAAACTTTGCACATATCTTCCATTGCTCCATTAGTTGCACAATGGATGAGCAAAGCCAACACTAAAAGTAGTCCGAATTTTAAGCTTTGTTTCATCTTTCTCTTTTAACGGCTGCAAATATAGAACTAATATTTATACTTTTTGCAAAGTCCGTATAGCAAAAAAGCTTTTTTTAACTCCATATCTTTTAGATTCATTTTTTAGTCAGCATGGTTTCACAAATATCATTTAGAATGGGGGAATTTCTCCATCTTCATTTGTTAAAAGATGCAATAAAAAGAATGATTTACGCTCTTTTTGGCGAATAACACAAAGAAAATACATTTTTTTGCAGATTAAGAAAGAATACATGATTATGAAACGCACACTTTGGTTTATATTTTTCCTTCTAAACTCTTTGTTTTACCTCTATGCAGATAGTGAGAATGATTCTTTGTTGAAGGTGTTAGACAAAGTGATTTCTGAACGTTTGATATATACCCAGAAAAAAGAAGCTACCATAAAAGAATTAAAGAAAAAGAAAGTTGGCCTTAATTCGTTGGAGGATATATACAATTTAAATAAAGAGATTATCCATCAATATGAGACTTTTGTCTGTGACTCGGCAGAACAATATATTCATGAGAATATTGATATAGCAAAAACGATTGGTAATAAAGAATATCTTTTGGAAGAGCAGCTCCGGTTGGCTTTTGTCTATTCTTTATCCGGTTTGTTTATTCAAGCAAATGATATTTTTAAGTCGATAAAATGTGCGGATTTACCCGATCATTTGAAAGCTTTGTATTGCTGGAATCGTATACGTTATTATGAAAATCTCATTAAATACACGGACGATGTACGGTTTTCAAACGAGTATATATCGGAAAAAGAGGCTTATCGGGATACTGTGATGAGCATCTTATTTGACCAGTCGGATGAATATAGAAAAGAAAAAGCTGTGAAGCTTCAAGATAAGGGAAGTACCAAAGAGGCTCTTCTGATTTTGACAGAGATATATGATAAACAAGAGCCGGCATCTCATGGATATGCTATGATGGCTATGGGACTTGCCAGGGCTTATCGGTTGATTGGGAATTATGCATTGGAAGAAAAGTTTCTAATGCTGGCTGCTATGACAGATACAAAACTGGCTGTCAAAGAGAATGAGGCATTATTGACATTGGCAGTTAATTTGTATCATAAAGGAGATATAGACAGGGCTTATAATTATATTAAAGTAGCGTTGGATGATGCCATCTTTTATAATTCCCGTTTTAAGAATACGGTAATTGCCCGCATCCATCCGATTATTGAAAATACATACTTGATCCGGTTGGAAAAACAAAAGCAGAACCTTCGTTTCTATATATTTCTGACTAGCTTGTTTGTGGTAGCTCTTGCTATCACCCTGTATTTTACATATAAACAAACAAAAATTGTATCCCGGGCTAAACGGCATCTTAAAGCTATGAATGAGGAACTGGTCGGGCTGAATAAGAATCTCGACGAAGCTAATCTGATTAAGGAAAAATATGTGGGGTATTTTATGAATCAATGTGCCGTTTATATTAATAAACTCGATGACAACTGAATACAGAATTACGCATATTTGCATTGATACGGTTAGGAATTACCGATGTTGGACAGATTGCTGTATTTTTGCATTATTCTGTGCAGACAATCTATAATTATAAGAGTAAAGTGAAGAGAATGTCCACTCTTGATAGTAATATCTTTGAGGAGGAGGTAAAAAAGCTTGGTTCTTTGTCTCAAAAATGATTCTATCCGGTTTACCAAAACTAAAAAATGGTCTTGTTGTAAGCTGTTGATTATTAAATGTATATGCAGTAATTGATCTATAAAACGTTTACTTTCCCGCCTACTTCCACTAAGAAGTAGGCTTTTTTCATCTCTATATTTGCATCACAAGATTTTTGATAACTGAATACTAATCTAAAGAAACACACAACTATGAGTTTTTCAGAATTGTATCTTATTTATTATCCCAAACTAGTTCGGTTTGCAAAAGAATTTGTGATGTCGGAAGAGGATGCTGAGAACATAACACAAGATGTGTTTACAGACTTATGGGAAAAGAGAGAGTCAATGAATCATATTGAGAATATGAATGCTTATCTTTTCAGACTTGTGAGAAACAAATGTTTGGATTATTTAAAGCATAAAGTATTCGAGCAAAAGTATGTCGAGAATGTGAAGGCTTCTTTTGAGATTGAGTTGAATCTGAAATTGCAATCTTTGGATCGTTTTGATGTATATGATATATCAGAAAGAAATCAGATGGAGAAACTGATACGGGATGCTATCAATAGTTTGCCTAAAAGATGTCGTGACATATTTTTGTTAAGTCGCATGGAAGGATTGAAGTATAGGGAAATATCCGAACGTTTAGGCATTTCGGTAAATACAGTGGAATGTCAGATGGGAATAGCACTAAAAAAGTTGAGAGCAAAACTCAATGTAACATTGGCTGCATAACTTTTTAATGATTTTATCGGTATTTTTTAGGGGTATTTATTGAGATAATCGTTCTTTGATAAAAAAGGACTGTGTATATGGAGAATTGTCTGAATAAATATTTTGCGGATGAATTTACTTCTGATGAAAAAACAGAGTTTCTCATAGAAGTGGAAAACAACGAAAGGCTGAAGGAAGAATTTATAGAAAATCAGACTTTGCTGGCACTCGTTGATTGGATATCTCCGGAATATGAAAATAATAAAGAAGTTGTCCAACATAAATTATATGAATTTATGTGTAGAATGGAGCAACACAAAGATAAATAGGTTTAGGATACCATGAATAAAATTTATATCATATTACTGACTGTTTTCTTTTATGCAAATGTTTATTCTCAACAAGCTTATTTTGTTGATGGGTATCATGGCGGGATATATGGCCATTATCCGGTAAAGTGGAAAACTCAATTTATTGTGGATCAGCTGGCTATGCATCCGGATTGGCGGATTTGTATGGAGATAGAGCCTGAAACATGGGATACAGTCAGAGTACAGACTCCGGAGGCTTATTTGCGTTTTAAAGAGATGGCTACTAGTAATCAGGTAGAGTTTACGAATCCTACTTATGCACAGCCTTATTGTTATAATATCTCGGGAGAGAGTATAATAAGACAGTTTCAATATGGTATTGCTAAAATAAACAAACATTTTCCGGGGGTGGATTTTGTAACCTATTCGGTAGAAGAACCTTGCTTCACAAGTTGCTTGCCACAAATCCTTAAACAATTCGGCTTTAAATATGCTGTATTAAAATGTCCCAATACCTGTTGGGGAGGGTATACTGCTGCTTATGGCGGAGAATTGGTTAATTGGGTGGGACCGGACGGGACTGCAATCTTGACCGTTCCCAGATATGCTTGTGAAAAACTAGAGCCGGGATCAACTTGGCAGACAACTGCTTGGGGAAATTCGGATGCTTATTTAAAAGATTGCCGTAACGCAGGTATCAAACACCCCGTTGGTATGTGTTTTCAGGATGCGGGATGGAAAAACGGCCCATGGCTGGGAAGTGGAAAGAACACAAAAAATAACTCTATATATATGACATGGAGAGATTACATTGAAAATGTCTCCATCGGAAAAACGGATGATAACTGGTATTTTTCACAGGAAGATATACATGTGAATCTTATGTGGGGAAGTCAGGTTTTGCAAAAAATAGCGCAAGAAGTACGTGTTTCAGAAAATAGAATTGTCATGGCAGAGAAAATGTCTGTAATGGCTTATCTGGAAAATAAATATATTTGTCGACAAGCAGATATGGATGAGGCTTGGCGTACACTGATGTTGGCACAACATCATGATTCGTGGATTGTGCCTTATAATGGACTGAATAGAAAAGGAACATGGGCTGATCAGATTAAGCGATGGACAGACAGTACCAATCATCTTGCAGATGGAATTATTGAGGCATCTATGCAGAGCTTTAATGAAAAGTTTATTCCGCAAAATAATGCTCAACAGCAATATATACGTGTTTTTAATACATTAGGAATGAGAAGAAAGGAAGTCGTAAATGTTCTTCTGCCTACGGAATCTGAAAATGCGGATTTAAGTGTTTATGACTGGAAAGGTAAAGATATAGGTTGTTTGGTAGAAAATGAAGGTAAAGAGATAAGATTATTTTTTGAGGCAGAGATTCCTCCCTTTGGTTATTCCACGTATTGTATAAAAAAGAAAGAAGCCGGTAAGAAAGAGGTTTCGGAGAGTAGATTCGTTTTGGAAGGTAATAAAGTGAATAAACAGGAATATGTGGTTGAAAATGATATGTATAAAATTGTTTTTGACTTATCAAAGGGAGGAACCATAAAAAGCCTGATAGCTAAAAAAGAAGGGAATAAGGATTTTGCAGGTAAAACGGAGAAATATGCTTTAGGGGAGCTACGAGGCTTTTTTTATGAAGAAGGTAAATTTCGTTCTTCTATAGAGACTCCGGCCAAGCTGACAGTAATAAGGGATAATGTGTATGAGCAAAAAATTAAGATAGAGGGTGAGATTGCTTCCCATCCGTTTACACAGGTAATCACTCTCACTAAAGGAACGAGACGAATCGATTTTGATTTGACGGTTGACTGGAAAAGGAATGTAGGTATTGGTGAATATAAAGAGGAACGTTGGCGTGATAATCGTCGGGCTTATTGTGACGATCGGTTTAAACTAAGTGTATTATTTCCGACTGATTTACATGCTCCCTGTGTTTATAAAAATGCACCGTTTGATGTATGCGAAAGCAAACTGACTGATACTTTCTTTGGTTCTTGGGATCAAATCAAACATAATATTATACTTCATTGGGTTGACTTGGCTGAACAGGAAGGCGACTATGCTCTGGCTTTATTATCAGACCATACTACTTCTTATTCTTATGGAGAGGACTATCCGCTAGGACTGACTGCTCAATATTCGGGTGGAGGACTTTGGGGACCTGATTATAAAATAACACACCCTTTGAGGATGAAGTATGCAATTATACCTCATCGTGGCAAATGGGACAAAGCATCAATCGCAGATGATAGCGATTGTTGGAATGAACCATTGCTGTATTCTTGCTATCCAGTGGCAAAACCGGAATCGAAATCATTTATTGATTTACAGAATACTGGTTATCAAGTGAGTGCTCTTCAAATGAAAGATGGAAAGGTACTATTGCGCCTGTTCAATTCTGAAGGAGACGAAAGATTACAAAAGGTTACCATTGACATGCCATTATCCGGAGTGGAGGAAGTTGATTTGAATGGACAATGTATCGAAAGAAAGAAGATAAAAACACGTGCAGGTAAATCGGAAATGATGATTTCAATGCCTCGTTTTGGTATTAAGACTTTCGTTCTTAGTTTGACTTAAAATAATTAGATTATTGTTATGTATAAAGCGACTGCTAATCTTTTAATTGTTTGCTTTTTGTGTTGGATGACGGGTTGCTCATCAACCAATACCGTATCGGAAGATTGGGTTCCGACCGATTATGTAAACCCGTTTATTGGTGCCAGTACTAGTGTAGGGGCTGCCGGTGTTTATCACGGATTAGGTAAAACTTTTCCCGGAGCTACGACTCCGTATGGTATGGTACAGGTTAGTCCTAATACAATAACGGGAGGTGATAACGGTTCCGGATACAGTGATGAACATAAGACAATCGAAGGATTTGCCTTTACCCAGATGAGTGGTGTGGGATGGTTTGGTGATTTGGGCAATTTTCTTGTGATGCCTACAACTGGTGAATTATATAAAGTGGCAGGTAAAGAGAATAATGATAGTATAAAAGGATATCGTTCGGCTTATAACAAAGCCACTGAAACGGCTAAGGCCGGATATTATTCGGTAGAATTGACTGATTATCATATCAAAGTAGAAAGTAGCGCGACACCGCACTGTGGAATTTTACATTTTACTTATCCTTCTAGTGACCAATCGCGTATTCAGATTGATTTAGCTCGTAGAGTAGGGGGAACATCTACTTCACAGTATATTAAAGTTGTAGATGATTACACTATTCAAGGATGGATGAAGTGTACACCTGATGGTGGTGGATGGGGTAATGGTGAAGGAAAAGCCGATTATACCGTTTATTATTATGCACAATTTAGTAAACCTTTGACTAATTATGGCTTTTGGAGTGCAGATATTCCCGAACATTGGGTTCGGAAACGTGATGAAGTAGTGAGTATTCCTTATTTGACTCGTGTATCACAAGCTCCGGTTATAAAAGACAAGAAAGAACTGACGGGTAAACATCTGGGCTTTTTTACTGAATTTCCAACGAAGGAGGGAGAGACTGTAGAGATGAAAGTTGGTATCTCTTTTGTTGATATGGAGGGTGCTGCAAATAACTTTGAACAAGAAATAGCCTCTAAAAATTTTGGACAAGTAAAGCAGGAAGCTACTGAATTGTGGAACAAAGAACTTAATCGTGTCCGGATATCCGGTGGTACGGATGATGAAAAAACGATATTCTATACTGCCATGTATCATACGATGATTGATCCTCGTATCTATACAGATGTAGACGGACGTTATGTAGGTGGTGATTATAAAATACATACGGCTGACAGCACTTTTACAAAACGTACTATATTCAGTGGATGGGATGTATTTCGTAGTCAGTTTCCTTTGCAGACTATAATTAATCCGCGTTTAGTAAGTGATGAACTGAACTCATTGATTACTATGGCAGATCAGAGTGGGCGCGAATACTATGAACGTTGGGAATTGCTGAATTCCTATTCCGGCTGTATGTTGGGAAATCCTGCTTTGTCTGTTTTGGCGGATGCTTATATCAAAGGGATTCGTACGTATGATGCAGAGAAAGCATATCGTTATGCCGTTAACACATCCCGTCGTTTTGGTAATGATTCATTGGGGTATGCTCCGGAACCATTGAGTATTTCAACCACTTTGGAGTATGCTTATACTGATTGGTGTATATCTCAATTAGCGAAAGCTATGGGGAAAGAAGACGATGCCAAATGTTTCTATGAAAAGGGACAGGCATATCATTCTATTTTTGATAAAGAAAAGGGGTGGTTCCGTCCCCGTAAAGCAGATGGTGCATGGGTAGAATGGCCGGAGAATGCACGTCTTAAAGAATGGTATGGGTGTATAGAAGCAAACTCTTATCAGCAAGGTTGGTTTGTACCTCACGATGTTCCGGGAATGGTGAATTTGATGGGTGGTAAGGAGAAAGTTATTGCGGATTTAACAGATTTCTTTAATAAAACTCCTTCTAATATGCTGTGGAATGAATATTATAACCATGCGAATGAACCTGTGCACTTTGTTCCTTTTTTGTTCAATCAGCTTGAAGTTCCCTGGTATACTCAAAAATGGACACGCTATACATGTGAAAAGGCTTATGCAAACAAAGTTGAAGGAATTGTTGGCAATGAAGATGTAGGTCAGATGTCGGCGTGGTATGTGTTGGCTGCTTCCGGTATTCATCCTTCCTGTCCGGGAAATACACGTATGGAGATTACAAGTCCGGTTTTTGATAAAGTAGAGTTCAATCTTGATCCCAGCTATTATACTGGTAAGAAATTCACGGTGATAGCTCATAATAACAGCATAAATAACGTCTATATACAAAAAGCCTTGTTGAACGGTCAGGAATACAATAAATGTTATCTTGATTTTGCGGACATTGTAGCCGGAGGTACATTGGAGCTGTTTATGGGTGATAAACCTAATGTTGAGTGGGGACTTTGATTGAATAACATACTCTAAAACAAATTGTTACTTTAAAATCTTGATAGTATGATGAATAAACTTGGGCTTATCTCTGGTATCGTACGGAATTCGAACTCCCGTCTTCTTATTCGGAGGGGAAGCGGGTATGGCTTCATTTCGACAATACGAACCGCTTTGCCGATTTTTATTTTAATGGCGAAAAGATATCAGGGACTAAAACATCTACTAAAGATGTAAGCGGTCACATGTTGCGTTCGAAGTTTGATGTAACCAATCTAGTAAAGAAATCTGGTAAGAATGTGATTGCTGTTCTGATTACCGATGCCGATCAGAAAAAGACGCGTAAGGCTAAAGACCCGTATGGAGTTGCGTGTAGCCCCAGTTATCTGGCTGGTGCCGGTTGGGACTGGATGCCATATGTACCGGGACGTCTGGCTGGTATCACAGGCAATGCTTATCTTGTGGTAACGGGAGATGTAGTGATGGAAGATCCTTGGGTACGTTCAGAGTTACCGACCTTGCAGAAAGCAGAGCTTTCTGTCTCAACAGATATTAGAAATGCTTCTTCTTCCCTCAAAGATGTCGTTGTATCCGGAGTGATTCAGCCGGGGAATATTTCTTTCTCTAAAGACATTCGGGTAGAAGGAGGAACAACAGCCAGACTATCTATTAACAAAGATGACATAGCGCAATTGGTCGTTGACCATCCGAAACTTTGGTGGCCGAATGGTTATGGTGATCCCAATCTTTATACTTGTAAGCTAACTTGTTCTGTAGATGGAAAAGTGTCGGATGTAAAAGAAATGACGTTCGGTATCAAGAAGTATGAGTATAAAATGGTCGATAATGTAGTGGGATATCCTGTTCTTACATTCTTTATCAACCACCTGATTTGGATAATTACCTGCGTGAAATGATTGCGAAGGAGGACAATAATGACCGTATGTATAAGTCTTGCTCCAATCAGGATGGACTGTCCGGAAGTGGTTGGTGGGGAAATCAACCTCCAAGACACCATTTTGAAACTTCAGGCAGTAATCTGGCATTTAATACACCGGCTTATCCATACGGTATTGATCACGGTTACGGTATGCGTACAGAAATAGGAACGGCCACTTTCCCCACATTTGAAAGCATCAAAGAGTTTATCCCGGAAAAAGACTGGTGGCCTCTGCCTACTGATGAACAGTTGAAGAATGATGATGACAATGTATGGAACAAACATTTCTTCGGTAAGGAAGCGTCTAATGCCAACCCGGTTAATTATAAGAATTCAGTGAACACACAGTACGGAGAATCATCCGGATTGGAAGAATTCTGCGAGAAAGCGCAAATGCTGAATATCGAAGTGATGAAAGGTATGTATGAGGCTTGGAACGATAAGATGTGGAATGATGCAGCCGGACTTCTGATCTGGATGAGCCATCCGGCTTATCCCTCGTTTGTATGGCAGACTTATGACTATTATTACGATCCTACAGGTGCTTATTGGGGAGCAAAAAAGGCTTGTGAACCTTTACATATCCAATGGAATGCTTCCAATAACAATATAAAAGTAATAAATACTACAGCAGAGGACTTGAAGGCTGCAATAGCTAAAGCTACAATTTACAACCTGAATGGAAAAGAAGTATCAGCATACGGACAGACAAAACAGGTCGATGTGGCAGCCAGCAACATTGCAGAAGCATTTTCTTTGAACTTTAATCCTTTCAATCTGGCTTATGGAAAGAAGGCTGTAGCTTCTTCTTCAACAGGTGTCTCTAAAAGTGCTTCAATGGTTACTGACGGAGGAGCGGGAAGTCGTTGGGAAAGTGCATACAGTGATCCTCAATGGATATACATTGATCTTGGTAAAGAAGAAAAGATAGAAAAGGCTATTTTGAAATGGGAGGCAGCTTGTGCTAAGAAATACGAACTGCAAGTATCGAATGATGCGCAAGAATGGAAAACCGTTTATGCCAACAAAGATGGAAGAGGTGGTACTGAACAGATTGAATTGGAACCTGTTACAGCACGTTATGTGAAATTGGCAGGCATCAGCCGTGCCACACAGTTTGGATATTCATTGTTCGAATTCGAAATCTACGGTGAGAAACCAAAAGAGATAGAAGAACTGACTCCGCTTCATTTTATCAAGTTGGAACTGACAGATGTCAAAGGTAATCTAATCTCTGAAAACTTCTATTGGCGGAATGGTGTGAATGATCTTGATTATACATTGCTGAATACACTTCCAGAGGCCGATTTGTCTTGCCGATTGGTGGATAAATCGATGTCTGACGGAAAGATGAAGATCGCTGTAAAGAACAATTCCGGGACTGTGGCTTTTGCTAATCGGGTGAGGCTTGTTAATAAGGCTACGCAAAAAAGAATACTTCCAATAATTATGTCCGATAATTATGCGACGTTGATGCCTGGTGAAGAAAAGGTTATCACTATGGAGGCAACTCCCGAACTGTTGAAAGGAGGCGTAAGTGTATTGGTGAAACAGTATGGGAAAGCAGAGAAGAACAAGCTGGATATAGCAGATTGATTGTTGTACGGTTATCTTTATGGTTTGATTAAAAGAATAAAGAAAATGGCTAATAGACTAAAAATGAGGATACTCTTGTTGTTATCTTTAGTTTATATAAATTGCGATTACTTACAGGCACAAACAACAATACCCCGGTTTGAAGAAGGGGAACGTGTGGTATTTGTAGGAAACAGCATTACTCACGGCGGACATTATCATTCATTTATCTGGTTGTATTACATGACTCGTTTCCCGGATAAACCGATTACTATCATGAATGCCGGAATTGGTGGAGAGAGTGCGTGGGATATGAAGGATCGTTTGGACTATGATGTTTTCAACAGGAAACCAACTTATGTGACTCTAACTTTCGGTATGAACGATACCGGTTATGATATTTACATGAAAGATAATGCAAAAGAACTGTCAGAACAACGGATTGCAAAGTCATTGGAAAGCTATCGGGAAATAGAAGAACGCTTACTGGCTAAAAATAAAATAAAGAAAGTATTGATTGGTGGTTCTCCTTATGATGAGACTTCCAAGTTTAATAATTTTATATTGCGTAATAAGAATAACGCCATTTTAAAAATAATAGATGCCCAACGTACATCGGCTAAAAAGAATGGCTGGGGTTTTGTTGATTTTAACCAACCGATGCGTGAGATAAGCAGAAAAGAGCAGGAGGCAGATTCTACATTTACATTCTGCAGGATAGATAGAATTCATCCGGATAATGACGGACAGATGGTTATGGTCTATTTGTTTCTGAAAGCACAGGGACTGGCTGGGGATGAAGTGTCATCAGTATCTATTGATGCATATCATTCATCTGTAATAACCCATAAGAACTGCAAGATTTCAAAACTGAAAAAGAACGGAGCTGATCTGACTTTTGATTATCTGGCGTATGCTCTTCCTTATCCGCTGGATTCAATTTCTAGAAGTGGCTGGGGAAATAAAAGGTCACAACGCGATGCAATGCAGTTGGTTCCATTTATGGAAGAGTTTAATCAGGAACGTTTTCAGGTAACAAACTTAGAGAAAGGAATGT
>PPYF01551341.1_pt1 | contig 11716 bp, 6 predicted proteins | sample 1559871 | NCBI WGS metagenome assembly PPYF01 (sample SAMN08240021, study PRJNA423297) | Human gut metagenome, whole genome shotgun sequencing project. | reverse complement strand
CGTCATATATAGAAAACCCGGATGCTTGATCTTTCTTGTTCTTGCCACAAATGTATATGCATTGTGATGTAATTTTGTAGTGCAGTTAAGAAGCTGTTATTACTAACTAATAAGGAATAGAATAAATGATGAAAGATAGAAAGAAAATGGCGGCTGAGCTACATCATAGGAAGCAGGAAGGAAATGGAACTTCGATGATTTTCGGAAGAAAGGTTCCTGTTATTAAGGAAGTGTACGATCCGTTGACGGGTTTGCGTAATGGCACGATTACTCCGAATGCTCCGGTCGTTATTACAGGTGAAAACCTGTGTCTATCTTCACTTGGAACTATTTACCTGGGTCTTTCTCCCGTCTCCGATATGAAAAAAACGTATCTTTTGAAGGTGAACAAGTGACATATAGTATTGTGTATATGTCCTCCTTCCTCTTTTTATCTTGTGAATGCGGAGTACTTTAGGTGGCTCCGCATTCTTTTTAGGTTCTGATTCGTACAGAAGTGAAACTCGTTACGCTTTATTCCGGACAAAAAGTAACTGGAATGATTCTTTTAGTGACAGAGGCTTTTCCGAAAATATCCGAAATAGATTCCGGATGCATAATATGCAGAATATACATCCATGTTTTTTGCATAAAACAAGCTGTATATGCAATACGTATGCAAGAAACTATACTTCTTTCACAAAGGAACTATGGATGGGATGCGAACAATCTATAGATGGGACATGAATAATCTATATATCTGATGCGAACTATCTATAGATGGGAGACGAACGGTCTATATATGGAAGACAGACCATCTGTTTTCAGCTTACAGACCGTCTGTTTTTCTTTTATTAGAGTTGTATGTATTTCTGTATTGAACTGTCAGCCAGTGAAATGCCGATATTCGCTCGTTTCTTTTTGTTCTTCCCTGTAACGGGACGGAAATATGGCATTCTCGTTATGCATAAAAAGCAAAGTGTCAAAATGAAACTATTGAGTAGGTAGAATAATATAAATTCACCGATAGAATAGTTTATAATTAGTTACGGGCTACAGGCACGAATGATAGGTGCCTTGTAGCCCGTAATTAATAGTATGGACGCGTCAGGTGGTTGAGACTGCTTAATGGGAATCCTTAAAGATAGACTTTGCGATACCCATTTCCAGTCCGCGCAGTTCTGCCAGTCCGCGCAGGCGGCCGATGCAGGAGTATCCCGGATTGGTTTTCTTCTTCAGGTCGTCCACCATCTGGTGTCCGTGGTCGGGACGCATGGGGATGGATACTTGTCTCTTCTGTTGCAGTTCGAGGAAAGCTTTCATGACGTGATACATATCCACATCACCTTCCAGGTGGTTGGCTTCGTAGAAGTTGCCTTCTGCGTCACGCTGTGTGCTGCGGAAGTGGACGAAGTTGATACGGTCACCGAATTGCTTCATCATGCCTTCCAGGTCGTTGGAGCTGCTTACACCGAGCGAACCGGTGCAAAGACAAAGTCCGTTGCTCTTGTTGGGAACGGCATCTATCAGTGCTTGGAAATCGGCAGCGCTGCTCATAATGCGCGGCAGGCCGAGGATGGAGCAGGGGGGATCATCCGGATGGATAACCAGCTCTACACCGGCTTCGTCGGCAACCGGAGTGATTTCCTGCAAGAAGTAAATCAAGTTGGCACGCAGCTTTTCAGGTGTGATGTCTTTGTAGCGGTCGAGTTCCTGCTGGAATTGCTCCAGTGTGAAGCTCTCTTCCGAACCGGGCAGTCCGGCAATCATGTTGCGGATGAGCAGTTGCTTGTCGGCATCCGTCATTTGCTCAAAACGAGCTTTGGCCTTGGCCTTCTCTTCGTCGGTGTAGTCGTTTTCGGCACCGGGACGCTTCAGCAGGAAGAGGTCGAAGGCGATGAAAGCGGCACGTTCGAAACGCAGGGCGCGGCTGCCGTCGGGCAGTTCGTAAGCGAGGTCGGTACGCGTCCAGTCCAGTACAGGCATGAAGTTGTAGGTTACGATGTTTACGCCACACTTACCGAGATTACGCAAGCTTTCTTTATAGTTATCGATGTATTTCTGGAAATCTCCTGTCTGAGTCTTGATATGCTCGTGTACAGGCACGCTTTCTACTACTGACCAGCGCAGACCGACAGCTTCGATCATTTCTTTGCGCTTCATGATTTCTTCTACAGTCCACACTTCACCGTTCGGGATGTGGTGCAGGGCGTTCACGATACCGGTTGCTCCGGCTTGTTTGATATCCCACAGGCTGACGGGATCATTAGGACCGTACCAGCGCCAGGTTTGTTCACATAATATCATAATGAATGGGTTTATGAGTTAGTATTAGATAGAGAAGGCGTCAAAACCACCGTCTACTACCGACAGGGCACCTGTCACGAAGGAGGAAGCATCACTGATGAGGTAGTGAATGGTTCCGAACAATTCTTCCGGTTCAGCAAAGCGTCCGCATGGGGTGTGGGCGATGATAGTCTTTGCACGGTCCGTATAAGATCCGTCCGGATTGGTCAGCAGGGCACGGTTCTGGTTGGTCAGCAGGAAACCCGGAACGATGGCGTTTACACGGAGTTCAGGACTGAATTTGGTGGCTAGTTCCGTTGCCATATAGCGGGTGTAGTTGGCAATGGCGGCTTTGGCGGAACCATAACCTACCACGCGTGTCAGAGGACGCAGTGCTGATTCGGAACAGAAGTTTACGATCACACCTTTCTTATTCTTTGCCATAACATCTACAAATGCCATGGTAGGCAGAATGGTACCGAAGAGATTGAGGTCAACTACTTTCTTGAAAGCGTCTACATCCAAGTCGAGTACCGTCTTGTCCGGAGCAATGGTGGCGCCGGGCATATTACCGCCGGCAGCGTTCAGCAAAATGTCGATGGTGCCGAAGCGTTCCAGGATGGCTTTCTTGTTTTCTTCCAGTATCTCCTTGTTCAGAACGTCCGTTACCAGGAACAAGGCTTCCGTCTTCTGGTTGAGCTCTGCTTCCAGTTCTTTACCGATTTCTTCTACACGGTCGAGAATTACGATTTTTGCGCCTTGCTCAGCGAGGTAGTTGGCAATACTTTTACCCAGAATACCGCAACCGCCGGTGACGATAATCACTTTGTCTTTAATGTCGAATAAGTTTTTCATGTCTTTTTCTTTTATAAAAATGATTCTAATATCTCTGTGCTACAAAAATAGTGGAAAAGTAGTTTGCTCACCATACAAAACGTCTCAAAAAGATGAACTACCGTCTCAAAAAGTCCTAATTATTGCTTAAGAGCCTCTTTTCTTGCCAATGCTTCCAGATAATAATAGTCGGCATAGTTGATGGGTACATCAATTTCATCACCTCCCGGATGGTGTCCGGTGGAATGGAGGAGCAGGAAGCCATAAGTTGTTCCCGGCTCGGCCTGATAGTGCCGGTTGAGGCTGTCCACTATCTTGTCGGCAATGCTTTGGTAGCGGTTGCCATCTTCTGCTGAAACGTAAGTGCGGAGTTCATACAGGGCGGAAGCCATGATGGCGGCAGCCGAGGCGTCGCGGGGAATGTCGGGGATGCCGGGAGCTTTCATGTCCCAGTAGGGAACCAGGTCTTCCGGCAGGTTGGGCAGGCCGAAAAAGAAATCTGCAATGTGGCGTGCCTGTTGCAGGTATGCGGGGTTCTTGGTGAAGCGGTAGCACATGGTATATCCGTATAGTGCCCATGCCTGTCCGCGGCTCCAGAAGGAATCGTCGGCATAGCCTTGTGCGGTTTGTCTGGCGCGTACTTCGCCGGTTTCCGGATCGTAATCTACTACGTGGAAAGAAGAGTAGTCCGGGCGGAAATGATTCTTCATAGTTGTATTGGCATGATTTACGGCAACCTTCCAGTAGATGGAATCTCCGGTTTCCTGTGTAGCCCAGAATAGCATTTCCAGGTTCATAAGGTTGTCGATGATTACTGGAAACTTCCATTTATCGCGATTATGATCCCACGAACGGATGCTCTTTACTTTCTTATTGTAGCGGGTAATCAGGGTTTTGGCGCTTTGCAGCACCACACACATCATCGGCTTCCATCCATAACAGGTTGAAACGGTCTTTCCAGTCGATGATGCGATGGGTTTTATAGAGCTTCAGATAATCTTTGCGTTCGGGGTTCAGCAGGAAAGTGCGGTACAGGTCTTTGCAGAATTCCTGTTGCTTGTATTTCCATTCACTGATCTGCTGGTACGGCCAGGCTTTGACATCTTTTCCAACGTATGGTACCAGAAAGTCCATGGCTTTGTAGAAGCTTCGTCCGTCTTCGGAGGTTGCATTATCAATGGAAATCCCGATCTTCCGGGCCATCATGAAGATGTCAATGAAATGAGACAGATTGAATTGTGAGTAACCGAAAGCGAGAGTGCGGCGTAGTTCATGCGGTTGTTTGCCGTCCGGCTCTATCTGGGTGAAGAGGCGCTTCCGGGGAATGGCATTGATGACTTCCCGGGCTACTTTCATGTTTCCTGCGTACATGGCAAAGGCTATCACCTGTGCATCATGCGCCGTGCTATGGTTATTGGCCTGACGGGCTTCTTCCTGTCCCTGCGGACTATTCAGTATCCACGTCAGCAACTTGCCGAACCAGGTTTTCAGCTGCTTGGCATCCTTGGGCGTAAAGGCTTCCGACTTCTCTAACAACTGTACGGCATCCAGCATCTCTACGAATGAATAAGTGTCTATGACGCCGTAACAACGTCCCTTATTGTTGTTGTGTCCCGGTATCATCTGGGCATACTCCAGGTTTGGATTCATACGCGTATCTTTATTAAAGAACCATACGCGGATAAGTTCCGTTGCTTTTTGGGCATATTTCTCGTCGCCGCTAAAGTACCAGGCAAGGGCAAGAGTAGTTACACGTTGGGCTGTTTCTCCGAGGCGGTTGCGATCCAGCTTGTCCAGTTCGGGGTTCGACTTGCCGTCATGGCTGATGTAAGGCAGGCCATCGGGTTTGGAGGGATCGGGCCAATAATAGCGTGCTTGACTCATGTAGTCGTGCTTGTCTCCGCTACCGGGTGTCTTCTCTTTCAGCATGACGGACAAGGGGCGCACATCCAGTAGCCTGTCGGCACCTGAAATCAGCTCCTGATAGGCGGCCGAAAAGTACGGTTGATGTAATGATTGTTTTACTCTCTCCAGATGTTTCCCATCCCAGATGGACTGTGCATGTATACTGACTACTGCGAGCAACAAACTGGTAATAACTAAGCAAATTTTAGCTCTCATGGTGTTTTTGTTTTGAAGTTAATAAAGTTTCCTGAGCTTTATACCGTTCAGAAAGCTTTTTCCATTCCGAACAGGGAAGCGTATTTCAATTTTATTCCGAAAGTTTGTAATATTGTATCTTTTCCGTAGAGCATGGAAATAACCGCTTTCGCGGCAAGGAGAAAAGTTCTCTTCAACGCTCTCACCATTGATAACTATATCGAAGATATTTTCACGGCTCTCTACACCGGATTCCCGGCCCAACTGGTAAACAGTTGCTGCATTTTCGCGGAAGATATCTGTAAAAAGAAATTCTACCTCGTAGACTCCGTTGGGAACATCGAAACAATACCCTTCAATTTCGTTGCGAAGAGTTTGAAACAATGGGCCGTCGTGGGTATTCTCAACCTGTGTCTGGCTATTTTTGCTTTCTCCGCCGATATATCCCCAACTGCTTTCAGTGTAGGGCTGATCGGGTAGCCACGTGAGCTGGCTTTCATCGGAAGTATAGAAACAGTTGCTGCCTACATTTACGGCAAGTTCCAGATTCCGTAAGTTTGTTTCATTCAGATTTGCAGGGATAGGGGTAAAGTTGATGTGGAGGGCATCTTCTATCATGGAGATGCTTTGATCTGACTCTTTGTTTTCAGCTTGGGCGGAGATAAAGTGCTCTTTCCGGCTGAATGGTACCTGGAATGTAACTGTATAATTCTCTGTTTTCTGTTTACCTAAGGATTTTGAAATCAAAAGCGTGCGGTTGCAGCGAATGTAGACGCTTGTCAGATCCGGCACCGTATTCGCTGACAATCATCGGATGGGAAGGGCACTTTTTGTGTTGCTCTGTCAGAAAACGTTCGAAGCCTGTGAGGTCTCCTCCATACCAGCCTTGGTAAAGATTCCAACCGACAATATCGGTGATGTTACCCAGTCCTACCTCATTGTAGCTGTTGCTGCCATGAAAAGCCATAGTGCTGACACGAGTGGAATCTTCTTCTTTCAGAACTTTCTCCAAACGATTGGCCAGTGACAGTGTCCGTTCCAGCACGGGTTTCAGTTCTTCTTCTTTTTTATAGCGGCGCTGGGTGACGAGTAATATCTCATTCATGTATCCCCAGGTGATGATGGAGGGGTGGTTATAGTGCTGGCGTATCATTTCTCGCAGATTGTTTTCGCAGTTTTCTGCATAGCCGGGAGTGTCGGGCACAATATCAATAATGGGTATTTCTTCCCAAGCCAGCATACCGAGTTTGTCGCACATTTCCAACAGAGCGTCATCTTGCGGATAATGGGAGATGCGGATGAAGTTGGCACCCATTTCTTTCATTAACTTCATGTCGCGACGGTGCATTTCGTCTGTCAGGGCAACTCCGATGGGTTTTTGGTCCTGATGGCGGCAAATACCGCGTAATTTATAAGGTTTTCCGTTGAGGGAGAAGCCGATTTTACCATCGAAGCTAAACCAGCGGAAGCCTGTATGGTGATTACTGTGGTCTAGGATGGCTTTTGTTTTTTTATCGCGCAGAATGCTTTCTACTCTGTAGAGATGAGGAGCCTCGGGTGCCCATAATCGGGGGGACAGAATAGGGGCGGTTTCGGTGCGGAAAGAGTATAATTCTCCACCTTTTATCTGGATAGACTGTTTCTGGGTCTGGGCAATACTTCCATCGGGATTGTAGATGATATGTTCCAGTTCAAGAGATGCTTTCTGTTTTGCATCGTTCTTTATCTCTCCGCGAATAAGTATTGTGCCTTTTTCTTCGGATACTTGCGGGGTACTGATAAATATTCCTTCTGAACCATAGTTCGTCAAATGGAAATGTTGTTTGGGTACAGCTGTAAGCCATACATCCCGGTAGATACCGCCGAAGAATGTAAAGTCGGCAGAGATGGGGGGAATATCCTGTCGGGCATTATCTACATGGATAGCGAGAGAATTAGGAGCGTCAAATGAACAGAATGGGGTGATATCGAATGTGCAGGCAGTATATCCACCGTTATGCTCACCTATTTTCCGTCCATTCATGTAGATGGCAGCGGCCTTACTGGCTGCATCCAGTTTCAGGAATACCTGTTTGGTTTGCCAATTTTGCGGCAATGTCAGCGTACGGCGATACCAGCCTGTTCCCTGGTAATACTTTTTTTCTGTATATGCATCCGTATTCCATGTGTGCGGGAGATGTATGCTGTTCCACGCACTGTCATCGTAGGTTGCTGAAGCGGCAGCTTTGCATTCTCCCTGATAGAATTTCCAACTGTCGTTGATCGTTTTGCTCTCATGTTGTGCGTATACTTTGGGGAATAGGAACAGAATAGCAGGTATCAGGATCAGGTATGTCCCGATTCGATATTTTTTCTCTTTGCTCATGGTATATTTATTGTTGGTTTATTAGCTGAAAAAGAAAGGAGGCAGTTACCAGGCCGGTTATGCCAGTTTCTGCCTCCAAACCTTCATTCAATCTTTTTACTTATATCCTTCGAAAACTAATCAAAAAAGCTGTCTTTTTTACCATCCGTAATTTTGTGGAATACGTCCGTTGGCCAGTTCTATCACATTCTGATGGATGGGATAGAGGTAGAGTTTGTCTGTCCATTGTCGGTTTTCTACTTTCGTACGCGTGTAGTAAGAAGTTGGTTCGCCCGGAGTTTTGTCTTTTGAACCCTTCATGTTCATTCCGTAGAAACGTGTCTGGTCGCAACCTATTCTGTCCTTGTCACCGCAGATCATCCAACGACGGATGTCGAAATAGCGTTGTCCCTCGCAATAGAGCTCTACATAGCGTTCGTGCTGTATGGCATCGAACTGCTTGTCGTAATTGCCGATTATGCCGGTCTTGATACCGTTATCGTTCATGGTCTGATAGCCTGGGATGCCTGCGCGTTCGCGTACCATGTCGATATACTTGATGATGTCTGGATTACTCGGATCTGTTTCATTGAGTGCTTCGGCATAGAACAGATAGAATTCGGCCAGACGATAGATGATGGAAACACGTTTCCAACTCTGAGTATCGCCGCTGGCATGATTTACGGTACGGTTCTTAAATTTCCCCAGCATATACCCGGTTTTCACGTTGTCACCGTTGGAAAGGTCGTTTCCGCCACCTGCAGAGAAATCTACGATGTAGTTGGGATTACCATTCATCCATTTCTTGAACCAGCTTCTTCCCTGATATACAACGCTTGCGTAGAAACGCGGTTCACGGTTGGCATACATGTTGGAGATATTCTGGTCTGTCTTCTTGTCTTTATAGTCGGGGTCGTAGCAATGGTTTTCTACAGCACTGAATCCGGTTTCGTCATAACCACTGTTTGGGTCATTGATGGCGAGGCCGTTGCCCATGAAGAACATGTCTACAGCATCCTGAGACGGGCCGATGGTACCATAGCATGAGTTCACGTCACGCGGGTTAGTGCGTTTCTCCATCTTGTACTGGTCGGAGTAGCTGTTGTTGGTACTGCACCACAGGATTTCTTCATTGTACACCTGGAAAAGGTTGTATACAGAACGGTCGGGTTGCTCTACTCCGTTTGCCATCACGCGATAGAGAGCGTGGTGTTGCGCTTCAGCATAGTCTATCAGATCCTTTACGCGGTCTCTGGCAGTTACCCATTTCTGCGGGTCCTTACTCTGTGGGAAGATGTATTCACCTTTAGAGTTCTGCAACTTCTGCAGTCCCTGGTAATATTCGGAACCATCGCCACCATTGAATAACTTGGAGGCAGCATACATCCACAACTTGGCGCGTAGTGCTTTGGCCACTACGATAGTGGGGCGCACCACTTCATTGGTGTTGAAGTTGTATGTATTGTCTGCGTATGATGTGATGACTGATTCGGGCAATTTTGACTGTGCGGGGTCACATAGGGGAGCCAATATGCCATCAATGTGGTTCACCATTTCGTCTACAGTAGCGCGGTCGTAGTCCGTTATGTGCGGTTCGGCAGCGTCGTCTATCTCCGTCACGATGCAGGCAGGGCCATAAAGCTCGAACATGGAAAAGTAATAATAGGCTATCATGAATCGGCATTCGTCTTTCATGCGGGCTATTTCTTCGGCAGTCAGTTTGTTAGTACTGCTGGGGTCGCCTACACCTTGGTCGTGGGCGCGTTCAATGAAGATCATAGCTTGGCGTATGTCTTTGTAGAAAGTAGCCCAGCGATGATAGCTTCCGCTGGCTGCCGTGAAACCTGCCATCATGACGTCGCGTGAACTAGCTTTTTCTGAAGCGATTTCACCGCAGAGGTTTGACCATGGATTTTTGAAGGCGTTAACTTCTGATCCGGTTTCTGAATATTCCATCAGATTGCGGTAGATGACCCCGTACCAGTTTCGGGTATAGGTTGCATTGTCCCAAACTTGATCGACTCCCAGACTGGCGTTGAACTCGCCTGATATGTCAAGATAGTCTGAACAAGATGCTGTGCTGAATGCAAGGACGGCAGAGCCGACGGTTGCGTATAGTAAATTTTTCAGTTTCATATCGTTTATTAATTAGATGTTTAGAATGTAACTTCTGCTCCAAAGGTCCAGGTGCTGGAGATGGGGTATTTGGCGCCTGAGTTTGCATCGCCCAGTTCCGGATCCCAATACTTCACGTGATCCCAAGTTTTTAGGTTAGTACCTTGCACGTAAAGGCGCAGGTTGGTGAGACGCAGTGATTTCAGTTGCTTCTTGTTGAACTGGTAACCGAATTCCACGTTCTTCAAGCGGATGAAGCTGGCGTCGCGATACCACCAGGTACTCGCTTGCAGGTTGTGTGCAAAGGTATTGTTACGCAAGCGAGGGTAGAGCACGTTGTCGTTGTAGGGGTCGGATGCTTTCCAGCGGTTCATAGCCTCCATACGCGCAGAAGAAGCGTCCTTGCCTTGGTTGAACGGCATGAAGTTGGATGCTTTGCTCATCAGGTTGATGGAACAGCCCGTCACGCCTTGGAAGAAGATACCGGCGAAGAATCCTTTCCATTCGGCATTCAGTGAAAGACCGTACACACTGCGCGGGGTCCTGGTAGCTGTATCTATGTTTGATTTCATCTGTTTCTACAATCTTGTTCTTGGCATACGTATAGTTGGCACGGAATGTCAGATTCAGGCCACCCACATGCTGTTTGAAAGTCAGGTTCCCATCCACACCTTTGTTACTTACGATACCATAGTTCTGAGTTGGGTTGGATTGTAAACCGCTCATAGAAGGAACCGTATTACGGGTAATCAGGATGTCTTTACGACGGTTGGAGAAGTAGTCCATGGAGAGGTCCAACTGTCCGTTCAGCAGGCCGAGGTCGAAACCGATATTGGTTTTATCCTCAATCTCCCAACGCAGGTTGGCGTAGTAGGCACGGTTTTCGCTCAATCCGCCGAACCAATTTTGTGCATTACCATTAGAGATGCCTGAGATACCCAGATTAAGACCGCCGGCATCGGTATTCATGGCTTCCTGATAAGGGAAACGAGTTTCACCTAACTGATCGTTACCGGTCCGTCCGTAGGATGCACGTAACTTCAGTGTACTGATTACTTTCTGCACAGGTTCGAAGAACTTTTCATGGCTCACATACCAGGCTCCACCCACAGCAGGGAAAATACCCCAACGGTGTCCCGGAGCGAAATTCTCACTACCTGTCATACCGAAGCTGCCTTCGATGGTGTAGCGGTTGTCGTAAGTATAAGAACCGCGTCCTACGACGCTTTGCTTACGGTAAGGAAGCAGGTTGAGTCCGCCAACGTTTTGTTTTTGAGTTTCCTTTTGGTTGTATAGCAGCAAGCCTGTAACATCGTGCTTGTCGCTGAAGTTACGCTTATAGTTGAGGGACGCCTCAATGTATATTTTCTTGTTACCACCGGATGAACCGCTTGAGGGGTTACTCAATGCCGAGCCTGACTCCAGTGACTTGAATATCAGGTTGCCATCGGCGTCACGTCCGGTAGCTGTAAAAGTAGCGGGTGACATAGTACGGTTGACATATTGGTTGGAGTTGGCATCGAAACTGACACTACCTCTTATGGAAAGTCCCTTTGTGATGAAATCCAAGTCTTGTTCTAGCAATACCTTGCTTTGGAATGTAGCGTCCCAGCTTTTACTGTATCCACTGAAGTAGAGGAAGTTATAGGGGTTTTGACGAAGACCTGAATTATCATAGTTAGGATGTTGTGCAGCTGAACCGTCAGAATAGATTTGCGGATAGAGGTGTACAGGTTGCAATGTCATACCACCGAAGATGTCACCGGCTGTTTTGGAGGGAGCCACACGGTTGATATACTGTCCTGACATATCTACGGACATACGGGTAGTCTTGCTCAATTCGAAGTCAATATTGGAACGAAGGTTATAACGGTCGAAACTGATGTTTGAATCGTAATCGGCGTTCTTCTTCTCCTTGTATACACCGTCTTGTGTGTAGTAGGCACCTGATACGAAGAAGCGTACGCGGTCACCACCACCACGGAAGTTAATGGTGTAGCGCTGGCTGCTGGTGTGATCACGTAGCATACTCATCCAGTCTGCATCCGGATATAGATC
>PPYF01545882.1_pt1 | contig 11716 bp, 5 predicted proteins | sample 1559871 | NCBI WGS metagenome assembly PPYF01 (sample SAMN08240021, study PRJNA423297) | Human gut metagenome, whole genome shotgun sequencing project. | reverse complement strand
ATTCCTGTTCTTGGTGCGCTCCTCTTCCAGGCGCTTGCGCTCCGTCTGCTGTGCGGCCTGCTTCTTATAGTATGCCTCTTTCTGAGCATTCTCGAACGCCTGATGAGCATTTTCCAGTTTTCCTCTGGCTATGTTGTATTTCTCCTCTATCGAGGCGTGCGTCTTCAGAAGGTCGTCCAGTAGCATCTGTTTCTCGGCAGCCTCCAGCTTGGTCGCCTCCTCGCGGCGGGCAAGGGCGAGCTTTTCCTCTATGCCCATGGCCTCAAATTCCTTTCTTGTCTGCGCTATCTCTTTCAGCTTGTTCTTTTTTGCACCCAACTCCTGGTTCCGAGCGTCTCTCTCTTTGCCATATTCGTCGGCGAGCTCCTTCTCTTTTGCGCGCTCCTTGCCGATGCTCGTCTTGAGTTCTGCCTCCTCGGCTTCCAAGAGCGGGATCTGCTGTTCGCTTTCTGCCACGGCATGATTCAGCCCGTGCCATACGTTCAGCAGTTGTTGGTCGAGCGCCACAATCTTTCTCCCCTGTTCCGCTATCTTCAGCGCTTGCTGGCGCACGGGGTAGTTGCCGTCTCGTGTCTGACGAAACCAGCAGTCTATCTCGTCATACTCGCGTTCGAAGTCAGTCACCAGACGTCGGTAGGTCTGCAGGTCGATGGGGAGGTCCTCGTCCGTCATGGACTGGATGATGGTGGTCTTCACGAAGTCGGCGTCCAACTTGGTGTTCAGAAACACGTTCTGGATACTTCGCGGGATGTTCTGATAGTGTGCGCTCTGCACCAGCGCGTAGCGCGTGTATTTATGGTCGCGTGTGTTGCCGAAAATGATGTCCCTGAACATCACGCCCGAGTCGATCCTTGCCGAAACCGCCACCTGCTTGCCTATGCGCTCACGGATCTTCACCCAGTCGCTCAGCACCTGCTTGTCCTCGCCGATGAGCCATTCACGCTGATAGGGCGCGTCGATGAATCGCCATGAGGCCCGTCCCTGATAGCGGCTTACCAAAATGGTGTAGGCCCCGTTGTCGCGCATCACCTCGTAGAGTATGTGCGAGTTGGACTGGCGAAAATAGAACTCGTCAAACGTCTTCTGTCCCTGCTGGATGCCCAGGCGATGCTTGTCGGCATTGTAGAAGAAGAGCAACGCTCTCAGCACGGTACTTTTTCCCACGCCCTGCGTGCCCGTGAAATGCACATTGCCATCCACCGAAATCTCCGCGTACGGGATGTTGGCGCTGTTGATAAATATGATTTTATTCAGGTGTTTCATCTTCGTTGGCTATTTGAATCATGTTGACCAGCTCCTCGGCATAGTGGAAGGCGGAAGTGACCTTGTAGGTCTCGTCCTGCTCGCTGATGCATTCGGCAAACCCCATGCCCATCATCTCCTGAATCAGCTTGTTTGCGATCTCCAGATAGGAGCCTACACCGTATTTTCTGAACAGATGGCCTGCCTTCTCTTTTAGTTCAATGTCCAGGCTTATCTGCTCCACCAGATGGCTCTTGCGAAACTGGTAGCCGGCAGCGAACGACTGATTGTAGCACTTCAGGAAGTCCAGGTAGTCGAGCCACTTGGAGAAACTGTCCAGCTTCTGCTCGACAGACTGCTTTCCCTCGCCTATTCGCGAGAAATAGAAATAACCATTGCCTGCCTCCAGCCGAAGGCCGATCTCCTTGAAGTAGTCGGCGTAGTCCTCGTAGTTTTCCTCTATGTCCTCATATAGATGACGGGTGGAGGCGTCCGCGCTGTCAACCGAGAGAAACTCTCCCCGGCTCAGTCGCTCATATATCTTTTGGGTGTTATTTCGCATAGATGATTGGGTATTCAATGTCTTGATAAGTCGCATATCTCCCCGTCGTCCGACATTCGTCTGGATGGAGGATGACCAGCTGGCAGAAGAGGGCTGCATGGTCTTCGAGACTGCGTTTCGCCTTGTAGTCGTATCTCAGGATGAAGTCAAACAGATTGTGGCTCGACGCAGAAAAAGCATTCCACACCTCTGTAGGATCCACCTCCTTCAGTCTCAGCGTATGCTCCTGTAGGTCTTCGTCGGTCAGTGGTTCCGCCTCGGTCCTGGCCGTCTTCTTCAGTCCGTTGCGCTCTGCTATCCGCCTCAGAATGGCCGTCGCCTGGTCGTTCTCCCTTAGCATTTCCAGCGAGAGGCGGATCCTGCTGTATTGTCGCGACTCCATCCAGACGGGGTTGTTGCTTTCCAGGACCTGCAGCAGATTGGTGTCCGTTTTGATGAGCAGCTGGTCCTGCAGGTATTTCAGTTTGCGTATTTTCTTGTAGAGCTGGTTCTGTTGTTCTATCTGGTTGATATAGATGATGATCTGCCTATCTATCTCCATCAGCGCATGATAAGCCTCCACAAAGTCGTGTTTCACGTCGCTGCACGTCTTGGCCATGTGGGGATCGTTGGCCATGAGGAAGAAAGCCTGTTCGTTGTCGATCAGTTTCTCACACTCCTGTATCATCGCTCGGATGCTATGGCCCTTCTCGTCCATATTCTGCAGCTTCTTTTTCTTGATGACGTAGTTGGGCTCTTGCTTGTAGGCATTGTCCATATTGCGCTTCAAGTCCACGACATTCTTCAGGGTTCTGAATCCAGTCTTTTTCAGCAGTTGCCGCACGCTGTCCTGGTAGCCTGCTTTTCGGTTGATGTTGGTCTCTTGCAGGTAATAACCTATATACTCTTTCAGCGTATTGATACACTCCTGGACGCTCAGCACGCTGATTTCCTCGTTGACGTTCAGCACCTCCTCGAAAAAGTTGAGGTAGTCGCTCTCGATCTCTACCGTATTGCCCGTTTCGACCAGCACCCCGTAGTCAATGAGCCTTCTGAGACGCATCTCGTTTCCCCCGACGAGCTCCAAAGCCACTCCTAACGGAAACTTCATCAGTTTTCGTTTTTCAAACATCTCGCTCAGCAAACCTTGTTCGCGCGACAATGTTTTGGTGAGTTCTTCTATCGTCCTAAAATGAGAGAGTATCTCCATGGGCCATTATGTTGTTTAAGTCTTTCCCTGCGAGAGCGACTCTTGTCCATGCCTTTTGGTCTGGTGACTTCTTGTCGCCCTCACTTGCAAAGGTACGCATTTTTTTGAACAAGGCCCGTTTGCTCATCTGTTTTGTCATCAATTGGAGCAGAGATTTTCGTCCGAGCCTGTCGACAAGTGGCCTCCTTTCTTTCTTCGTGTTCCCTAGTGCTCGGATGTTTGGTTAGTAGCGAGGGAGGCTATCCATGGGCAGTTCCTCTTGCGCATCTTATTACCAGCTTACGTCTTTCTCTTGTCTGGGCAAAGTCAAAACGTCAAATCAAAGATGCCAAACAAAAACGTTAAACGTTATAACGTTAAGACGTTAGTAGGGTGGGGATTGGCAGACTAAGGAGCCAGGAAGTGGACGGGTGTCCCCGTTTTGGGTGGATATCCTCCGTTTTCAGCACAGAATTATTCAACAACTTTCCATTCGCCTCCATTACGTGTGCCTCCGACGCGAATTAACCGTCCTTTTTGTTTTAATTTCTTGATATGGTAGCCAACCCCATCTTCTGTTATGCCACATACGGATGCTATCTCTTTTGTTGTCACCTTAGGATTATTGCTGATTATTTTTAGAATAGTTTCCATAGTACCTGCAGGAGTTTCCGTAGTATCGGCAGTAGTTTCCGTAGTGCCTGCAGGAGTTTCCGTATTAGTTTCCGTAGTATTGGCAGTAGTTTCCGTAGTGTCTGCAGTAGTTTCCGTAGTAGTTTTCGTAGTGCCGGCAGTAGTTTCCGTAGTATCCTTGGTGTTTCTTTCCAGTTTTAGGCAAGTTTCGATTCTGTCAGGAATGCTCTTTTCTTCAATTGTTGGTATGCTCCAACCATTATCCTTCCATCCTTTAGCAATGACATCGGCACCAGTGCCACCTTTCTCGCCAATACCCAAGAATACGAACATCTTTTGAATGACAGGATTTCTGCACACGCTGTGTCCTCCTTCGTAGTATTCTTCCATGCTGACAAGCATTGTACCAGGATTTGATAAGATTATACGGTCGAGGTATCTGTCGATTACAATATTACCCCTCACTGTATATGCTGCATGAATAAGACAGTTGGCAAAAGCTTCTCGCAAAGCTACATGAGCCGTGGTTGTATTGTTCCTTATCTGATTGTTATCAAGACTGAATGGCACAGGCAGAGCGTGCTGCAATAAAGGCAAAACACGAGTAAAAAACTGGTAAAGGTTGGCTTCCCACGTTCCATCTGGATATATACGATTTGTCCAACGTATCTGAGGGTCATTACTCAAATGCTCACGATAGTCTGGGAAAAATTCTTGGCAGCACTCTGGGTCGGTAATACTGTTAGTCTTGCCAAACATCAGCATGCCAGCAACAGTGAATCCTTCCGTTGATGTGGCTCTATCTTTACGATAGGCACCTATATTTTCCAAGAACTGTTTGTCGTCAACCTCTGTCCAAGGGTGATTTTCGTGTTTGATATTATATGCACGGCGATACTGTTGAAGAGTCTGCATATCAATGTCACCAATGGAATAACCTCGTAGAATTCGAGAGTCTGCGGATGCTCTCATGTTGTTGGCGTCCGAGTACATCTGCTTTATTTCATCATCTGTACAGAGATAATCCCCTTCGTCTCTCCGCTTGTAGGTATGACCAAATGGGGTAAGTGTTAGGTGGATGGGGCGTAAGTCATATTGTGCACGAGGAATTTTAAAGGCAAGTAGATATTGCCCTCCGTCAGTCATTATTTCTTCTATGTCGCTCTCTACCAACAGCGGAAAGTTTACACATGACTTATTGTGTGCATCATCCCAAAACTGTTTCCTATATTTCGCAACAAGTTCTTCCGAAAGTCCGTCTGGCGTGAATTTATTATTTTTTTCTTTCACTCCTAAGATAATCGTTCCGCCATTGGTGTTAGCTAATGCTGAGAAAGAACGCCAAAATTCTGCTTTTGGGAAACCACCAGCAGCAGATTTGTATTCCACTTCGGAGTTCTCCTTCAGTTGGAGCTTTAAATGTATTTGTTCTGATATGTTCATTTTTTTCTATATTATGTAGTCAATACAAAAATTATCATTTTAGAAACTCTTTAAGTGTTATGGTTTTTATGCCTAACCCTTTTGCTTTTACCTGAAGGCCATTGTCAGAAGTGAGCAGTATCGGATTATCGCTACGATATTTTAACGCAACGGTAAGAATCATATTGTCAGGTGACTTCTTGCTGAAATCGTCTGGTAATAATGCCATATCGGCTAATACTATTTGTACATCACGTTTATCCATGCACTGATTAATTAACCGTAATGCCTTTTGAACATTTGTCTTACCACGTTCATCAAGAGTAATTTTCAATTTGTCAAGTTCGTCAACAACCTTAGCCGATAAAATTACCGAAGAATGAGCATCAATTTTACTGATAATGTCTGGACAGTTAACAAAAACATTGGTATCTATGACATACATATTCTTCTTGTCTGCTTTGATTTCCTTCTTTGAATGTTCAAACTTTGATAAATCGAGATGACCAACTACTTTTAAGCCACAACTGCTTAAGGTTGCCTTATGCTTTTCTATAGTTTCTAAAACTGGTTGTTTTGTTTTAAACACGGGTTTTATAGAATGAATTCCTTTTGAATCATTTACACACATAGACAGAAATGTAGAGACTTTTTCAGGTGCGCTGTGTAGTTTGTTAAGAGGAATGTCGCTTAATATTAAAGTTGTTGTTCTGGAACGGCTAGTAGAAACATTGAAGCGTCTTACATCCAAAGCAAATGAATGCTTCCATGCAGGTAAATACATTATAGTATAATCTACTGTCATACCTTGAATTCTATCTACTGTTTCTATTGTTAGATTATGAAGAGCATCTGGTGTTTGGAAATTCTTTTGTAACTCTCTTACAGTATCCCTAAAAGGTGCAATTATTGCAATTTCTGCCTTAGGGTAGTATTGCTTGAAATCTGATAAGATCTCTTCTATAATTCGAAGTGCTGTTTCAGAGCATAGCTGATTCCTCATATCGTTAGTGTCCTTATACAACACGCCTCCAGAAGGCAATATATATTCGCTATGTATATTTGAAAAATTAGGTCTCTTTCTATTTACTGATGACAATCTGTTGTCATAGAACAATCCTGTCAACAGTGCACTTGCTGGAGTCAGACGATGTGACGTTATGATACGGTATGCCTTTGTATCCGTTCCCAATGCAAATGACGTCATGCCTTCCACCTGTGCCAATGCATTGAACATTTTATATTGAGGTTTGTTCAATGATTTAACAATAGGAGGCAACTGCATGGGATCACCAACTATTAGGCATTTCTTGCCTAACGATTTGAAAGCCACCAATGCTGACAAGAAAGCCTGTGAAGCTTCTTCTATAACCACAAGGTCGTATGACGGAATACCATATGTATCTATATTCTTCTGATTATATGCACCTGACAGAATGTAGTTTGTAGCACACAATAATTCTCCATTAGGAACAAGTAATCCCTTCGCTACATCTTTTAGTGTTGGAGCAAGTCTACGTTCATCAGCAGATATGTTTGTCTTTGACACCTTACCTCCTTTCAATGCCTCTTTCAATGGAGGCTGCAGAATGAGTTCCATTAAACCCTTGTTTGCCATAGTTGTTGCACAGACAGCCTTACCAGTATTCAGATATTCTGCAATGATAGTAGCTATAACATAACTTTTACCTGTTCCTGGAGGACCTTGCAAAAGACAGCAATCATCTGTTTCAAGAGTCTTTGATATAGTTTCGGCTATAGCATTTGGCTTATTTTCATCGAAACTCAATTCTTCAGGATGCCAATCTTCATAGGATATCTTTGGTTCTATAAGTAACCCTTTGTTATCTGGAAATATATCCATATAACGCTTTAAGTTTAGAAAATAGTCTATAGGTGGGAATGGGTCATATATGACTACTGTCAAGCTTTTGCCTTTTGATAGTGCATCATTTAGTAGGTTGAACAAAGAAAGTGATACATTCGAACATTCAACATACTCATACCCATCCTTTGATGGTAAAAAAAACAATGGAAGCAAATCCGAACTAACAGTATGCATTGTACCGTCAATTTTGAATTCTCCCAAACTACATTTCCACTCTTTAATATGAGTACCATAAGTTGAGAAAGCATTCTTCTTCACGGCGACAAATGATTTTGGAACCTTCAGACGTGGCGCATACCCTTTCGGAAACTTTAGTACAATGTGTCCTTTTTCAAGAATTGTCTTATCTACGTATCCCATCGTCACAACTCCTTGCTGTATGAGTTGTGCCATCGGAGTATTAATAATCGTCTTTTGGTCAATCTCCATCTGTTGAAGTTGGTCTGAGAAGAACCACTGATAATATTCGATTTTCTTATCCATAGTTTCTTGTTTTTAGAATTCGTCAACAGAATCCTCTTGGTCTGGATTATCCATCAACTGTGCAAATACAGGATTGTAAATGGCATTAGATGCCACACGAATCATAGTATACGCAGTTCCTGTAACACCATTCAATACCCCATTGTATAATGTATTCACTACATCAACCTTTTTTTCACCTGTTAGTTTGATGAGAATGTCATCTTCGTGAACCCACTTTAATATATCATCTATTGAACGCAGATACATAAAGTCTTTAGCACGTTTCCCAAGATAAACGCAAATGATACACCTGCCGCTTGCTACCTTGTTCCATATAGAAGGTGATATATAAACGATGCCATACTTTGCACTACACTTGTGAATGTATTTTCCAGATGCCAGATTGTGTTCCTTTTTCCTCGACTTCACAAATTCTTCTATATTTTCTGCAGGCACCTCGCCGTGGTCTTTAAGATTTTGGTAGAGTCGCATCTGAGCAAGATAGTTGGTGTCTGCAATCTCTTCAGCAGACATATTAGAGCCAAGCAGAGTGTTCAATTGTTCAATTTCTATAGGTTCTGCATCACCCTCTGACAAACAACGTGCCACTCCCTTTGCCTTTATACGTTCAATATCATCTGTAGTCCATTCTTTTGGTTCTTTGTCGTAAATTGAGTCAGAGTGACTCTGTCGTTCGTGTGGTTGCCATGATTTGGGAGTACTATTGCATGTATGTGACATTTGATTTGTAGAACCATAAGCATTACAATTATCATTGATAAGTCGTGTTTGAGGTTCGGTTTGAGAAGTAGTAGTATTGTCAACCAACTCTATGTCATCAGCCGATTGAACCGGAGTTGTCTGTGTGTCCGTATCTTCAGATCGCGATGGATGAAGTGATTCCTTTTCTTCTGGAAACTCCACACCAATATTTTTAGTCGAAATGTTCTCGTTGTTATGCAAAACATCCGTATATTCGTCAAATGTAGTTGCTTCTTGCGTTGTGAATGTAGGTCGATATTCACTTACACAATCGTCATAATCTTCTTCAATTTCATTGCCAAACAAATCTCGCTTAATGCCAGGTATTAGTTTGTCCAATTCATTTTTGAAGGCTTCATCAAGCATAAGAGAGTTCTGCTCCTTGATAATAGCAAGGGCATTATCTCTGCTGTCCATGATGTCTTCTATGACATCCTTTGCTATTTCATCAGTATCGATATCAAGATATTTTATATACTCTTCCACAAAAGACTTAAATACACGCTTACTATCTAAAGAATCTACAAAATAGAAATCATTTTCACCTTCTTTGTGATAGAATTTTTTCAGCGACTGATTGATATCTTCGTTCTCTGTGTATGTAATCAAAATCGACTTGCACTGGTGAAGTACTAATGAATCCAAATGCTTACAATATTCCTCATAGATATTTTTCCAATTCTCAGAATCTGTCATTCCTGCTATAACAAGAGCATATAGTCTATGATTGATATCACGAGAGTAATAGACAGAGTCATTGACTGGCTCCATCCTAAGGTCTTCAGATGTAATAGTCTTGATTCCAAGTATGTCACAAGCTTTCTTGAAAGAATCACCAGTTGGGAAATATGCTTTATTTATAATCCTAATATTGGAACCAAAATACTGTTCGAGAGTCTTGTCCCAATAGTCAAGAGCATACAACTCCTTAATTTGTTTACTTTCGTTCTTATTGTTGTACCATAATGCATGTTCATCATCACGATACTCCTCTATCTTAGCATCAAACGATTCATCGTAATCGTCAATCATCCAATTAAGCAATTGAGTTCGACGATCTTGACCTGTAATGCTTATTAAGGCATATAAAGCATCCAAAAAATCAAGAGATTTCTTAAAAGGCAAGTTACTAAATAAAGTCGTGTCATCAGGAAACTTTACATCAGGCAAACTGCTAAGAGGAACTTTATTTTCCCAGTTTTCTATGCTCTTGACATACCTTGACACTTCAGTTCCGTAATATAAGTCACGAGTACATTTCATGTAATTCTTTGTTGGAATACATGCTACACCATCAAATTTGTTATCTGTAACAAATTGTCTTATACGTGATATGGATGTATCTTTCTTTAAAAGATAGCTACTCCAAAAGTAAATAGCGCAAGGACGTTCTTCCAAAAAGTTTATATCATTTTCTAGGAAATCACAATGCACATTGAGTTCTCTAAAAAAGCGTCCGACATATTCCGAACATTTTTCGTTATAGCTATCACTTACATATTCAAGGGAATCTATTCCACATGCTTCAAAATCAAAGAATGGATTGTACACGGAGCTCATTGTGAGTTCTGAGGCAGGACGGAATTCATCATTCTTGTTCAAAAGCATAATTTCTTCAATACGATTAAGAACCTTTAAGGAATCTTTGTCCGTATTTCTAATGACAGAGAGATCGTTGATGAAGTCAAAATGGTACTGTCGGACACTATCAAGATTGTGTTGTTGCATATTTAAATAGCAGTCCAACTTTCGTTGTTGCCATTCACTTAAAGTCTTTACGCAGTCACCATTGACATATTCGATAATATCCTTAATTAGACGCCGTTCTTCAGAAGAATCGAATCTTATTTGATTAGGTAATTCAATATATGGGAAAGGTTCGTCTTTCTCGCAGTCTATATAGATTGTCTTATCAAGACTATAGTACAGACCATCATGTGCTTTAACTTTAAGTTCACACAATTCGGGTACCAGTCCATTCTTGTAATGCTTTTCCAAAACATCACGATTATCTGCTATCAACTTTGGAAGAGACTCGTCTTCTACATTTGCAAGTCCCTTACGAATAGTTTCTATGAGTATATCTATGATTTCATACTTTATTCCTACCTTAACCCAGAAATCTTTCCATGACTCAATAGAATCTTCACCTGAGATATATTGAGGACTGATGAATGGAGCACTAGGGTCAAAGCGTTTTACAGAAGACTCTATGGCAGAGCCCTCCATATACTCGTCAGAAAAGTAAACAGCGTCATTGCTATTGTCAATACTTCCATCTTTGAGAAGAACAGGTAGAACCGGCAGTTCATTCAGAGACTTGTCCGTTGCATTTTCTTTAAACCATTTCCAAAAAATGACATTTTTCTCAATATCCTGAAGTGTTTCACAGAATGTTGATGTGTTATCTTTCAGCCAACCAAAGAAGTGTGTAATATTGAACTTACTATTCTCTAGTCTGTTTTCCCAATATTCTGAATTCTTTTCAGTCTGATAAATAGGATCGATAATATCAAGATCGGAGATTTCAACAAGCCCCTTTTCAAACAGTTCTTTTGCTTTTGCACTCAATATCTTATGCCCTTTTGATGTAGCAGCTGGAGTATCTTTGCCATACAGATATATCTTTGCTTTGATCATATTTCTTTGTTGATCAGATGTCAACGCGCCAAGATGAGCAATGATAAACGAATGAAAAGCTACACTCTGCTCTTTTGTTTGAATAGTGTCATTGATTGAAGAAATCTCCACTGATATTACATCATTGAAGAAGTCACCAAAATTATATTTTGAACATCCAATTGCTGCAAGTGCACGAGATTCACTTGCATCCTTATTACATAAATAAACAAGGTCATTAGGAAACCATTCATATGCGATTATTTCAGCCAATTCTTCATCATATACATAAACATTGCTGCCAATAGATAAATCTGTAATCTCGTTTGATACAGGCTTGAAGTCTTTAAACCTGTCGGCGTCATGCTTCTCTTCAAAAATCATCTTGAAATTTTCATCAAGATAATGAATGAAGTCAATATTCTTTTTGCCATCACGATCCTCAGAACCGCTGGTAAGTCTGATTATCTCAGACAAATTCTCTTTTACTACATGAACATAGAAACTCTCTTCGGATAGGTCTGATACACAGAACGTTTTCTTAAAAAATTCCCTTAAGTCATCCTTGTTGTTAGAAATAGCAAAATAATCATCATCCAGGACAAACATCCAGTCTCTGTTTATCCATGGCTTAGATGAATATATATCGTATCTTGAAGACTGAAAGAAAACGTTTGATTCAGTAAGCACCCAATCAGATTCACCATCGCCATTATAGACATGAAGATTGTAATTCTTTAGGTCTCCCATTCCGAACAACTCCTTGTTTTCGAAACAAAAGAGAATAAATGATTGGCTATCTTTCATGTCAGAGATAGCATCTTCTATATCTTCTTGATAGGTTTCAGAAAGAATGATTTCTTTTACAATTATCTCATTCAAGTTTCGCAAGTTAATAAAATATAACGTAACTACCTAAAACAAAAGGGTATAGAAGTTTGCCTATGTAGCAATT
>PPYF01028576.1_pt1 | contig 11717 bp, 8 predicted proteins | sample 1559871 | NCBI WGS metagenome assembly PPYF01 (sample SAMN08240021, study PRJNA423297) | Human gut metagenome, whole genome shotgun sequencing project. | reverse complement strand
GTAATAATGTTTAAAATAAAAGCAATACAAAAACCAACTATAAAAGGAATAATTAATTGCCAAAGATATTGAATAAAACTAAAAACAGACGATAAATTTAAAATAATAGCTAAGATAATACCTGCATAACTTATTAAATAAAAGTATTTTTTTAATTCATTGTCATTTGAAAACATAAAATCACCTCTTAAAAAGTATATATTTTTTATATGAACAGAAAATGAAAATTTGCATAAGTTTGAGATTGTCTTTATAATAAAAAAGTGGGTGACTATATAAATTTAAAAGGGAGGATTTTTTGTATGAAAAAAATCATTATAACAATAGGAAAGAATAGTCAGACAATTTTTTTATTGATTGTTTTAGTAATTGGTCTTGTGATTTTATTAAATACGATTGCTTTTTTTTATAAAAAACATAAAAATCCTCGCTTTTCTCAAAAAGAATTTTTAAATAATATTTTTTATAAAGATCAAAGTCAAGTATATGTCTTAGTTAGAAAGAAAGATTACAAAGTATTATTTTTTTCTTCTCACTTTGAAGAAGTATTTCATATTTTACCAAAACGTATACAAGTTGATATAGAAGTTTTAAAAGAAATTGTAGAAGATGCTACTTACCGACAATTTTTAAAAGAATATAAGCAATGGAATCAACAAGAACCTTTTAAATATTCTTTTAAAATGAAAGATGAAAATAAATGGTTTATTTTAACAATTACTGCAATAGAACATGGAAAATATCATCTATTTGCTTTTTATGACCATAGTGAAGATGTTTTAAAAGAATTAGATTATTTACAACAAATAGAAACAACTAAAAATGAAAGTGAATATAAAGCTTCATTTTTATCAAGAATGTCACATGAAATTAGAACGCCTATGAATGGAATTATTGGGATGATGACATTAGCCAGACAATCAAAACAAGATGCTAAACAAGGAAGCTACTATTTACAACAAGCAGAAGATATTTCTAAGTATTTGCTTTCACTCATCAATGAAGTCTTGGATATGTCAAGAATGGAAGCAGGAAAATTAGAATTAGAGAGTAAACCATTTAATATTTATCATTTAAAAGCACAATTAAATAATATTTTTAAAGAAACAATTGAAAAGAAAAATGTTTTATTTAAAATCGATTATTTTGATTTTGATGTAAAATATTTTATGGGAGATGAATTACGTATTATGCAAATACTTGTTAATCTATTATCCAATGCTAGTAAGTTTACTGATAATGGTGAAATTACAGTAACATTTAGACAAATGTATAAAGAAGATAAGGTTGCAAATATTATGATGCGTGTTCATGATACAGGTAAAGGAATGTCAAGAGAGTTTTTAAGTCATATATTCAGACCGTTTGAACAAGAAGGAGTTGAAATTTCTAAAAAGTATGGTGGTAGTGGACTTGGAATGGCTATTACAGATCAGCTTGTTAAATTGATGGGTGGAGAAATAGTTGTTGATAGTCTTGAAGGTAAAGGAAGCGATTTTACAGTCTTTTTAAATTTACCAGTTGCTCCAAGTCAAGAATATGAAGATGAAAAAGAAGTTGTTGTTGAACAATTTAGTTTTGAGAAAAAGCGTATATTGCTTGCTGAAGATAATGAAATTAATGCAGAGATTTGTATGAGTGTATTAAATTCTAAAGGAGCGTTTGTCGATCGTGTAGAAAATGGACAAGAAGCAGTTGATACATTTAAGAAGCATGCTAAAAATTATTATGATTTGATTTTAATGGATATACAAATGCCGCAAATGGATGGCTATGAAGCAACGCAAATTATAAGAACGATGGAATCGGGTAAAGCAATTCCTATCTTTGCTTTATCTGCTGATGCATATGTAGAAAATAAACGCTATTCTAAAGAGATGGGAATGGATGGACATTTTTCAAAGCCTATTGATTTTGATGTAATGGAAAAAGAATTAAGTGAATATTTTTCAAGGAGGGATGCATAATGAAAAAGACATTTAAATTGTCAGTACCGTATTTAGGAAAAGCTGTGGTTGTGACGGTTGTTTCTTTTTCATGTGCGATTTCTGCTTATCAACTTTACCAAAACAGTTCAATCTTCTCACCACAATCACAAGCTTTAGATTTGAAAAATAATCAAGTTGTTTTTTCAAATCAAAATCAACAAACAAACACAAATCAAAATCAAGATGAAAGTCAATATCTTAATGAAAATCAACAAGCATTAGATAAAATTTCACAAACAAATCTTAATAATTCTCCTTATTTATTTAAAAATCAAGGAAGAGTGGATCCAACAAAAATTTATGGACAAACAGGTATGGGGACAAATGGTGGCAATACGATAGGTGTTAATCCAAATGGAACAACAAATAATGGAAATGTAACTGTTGTCATTCCCGGAACAGGAATGCCTATTGCTACAGGAGATGCAAGTTCAGGCATCGCTAATGATGAAGTAAATAAAAATACAAATCATGAAACAACACCGATTGTTGATCCAGATCCAGAACCAACGCTACCAGATTTATCGAATAATGAGATTTATAAAGATGCTATTTCTTTGCCAAATACAGGAATTAAACAAAAAGAAAATGCAAAATACAATATTCATTTTATGGCTGCAGAAGATTTATATCTTGACAATCTTACAATGCTCTATGATGGTTGTGTGATCACTCCATGGAAATTACTTTGTAATATGGTTGTGATGGTTTCAGAAAGGAAAGAGGGGGATAGCTATCCAACACTTTATAGAATAGAAAATTATAATGATAATTTTAAAATAGGTTCTTATCCTCAATATGCAACAGAAAACTTTAAAGTATCATTTTATTTTAGACTAAATGGATCAAGTCCATGGCAAGAATATATTTATGAATTTAAAGTTGATTATCAGGCACGTATTTCCTTACAAGACTATAATCAACAAGAAATAAAATATTTTTATTTAAAGAAAGATGAAACAGAAGATTTACGAAAATATTACAATTTAATAATTCCAACATATCAAGATTCTACACAAATGTTTATTGGCTGGAAAGAGGAAGATGGTAGTGTTATTGAAGATCAATCTGACTACACAATCACTCAAAAAGGAAGAATTACACTTGTTCCTCAAGAAATGGTAGATTTACCAGAGGGATATATTGTTCAATTACAAGATAAAACGATTTTTTCACCAATATTTGCGACAATTTATGAATATGCTTTTACCAATTATGTTGGAGATTTAAGTGCTGATATTCATGTACCAGATGGTATAAAAAAAGTAGAATTAAATGATATTTTTGGAAAAGAATTTAATGGTGATTTTTATATTTCAGAGATCGTTGATGATATTTCTTTTGGTTATGGCTGGACAGGACCTGATTTATATGGAAAGTATATCGTTGATGAAAATAATCCTAATTTTAGTTCAAATGAAGATGGATTATTAATGGATAAATCTCAAACAGTGATTCTTCAAACACCAATAGCTGATGCTATTTATATTCCTGAAGGAGTTACATCAATTAGTAGTTCTATTTCGTGGTATGTTCATGATATTTATTTTGAAGGTAAGTGTTTGATAGATAGCCATTCTTTTTCTAATATTCCTACAGATTCAACAGTTCACGTACCTGATCAATATTATTTAGACTATTTTAAAAAGAGTTATGGAAGTTTTGTAACAAGTATAGTTAATGAAAATAATGAATCTTATGATTATACAGTAAGTAATAATTTGGTTTTTAGTGATGATGAAAAGATACTAGTAAGTACTTTAGATAGTGCAAGTGGGACAATTGTTATTCCTGAAACAGTAGAAAAAATAGCTGATCAAGCTTTTAGTGGAAATAGTGATATTACACAGATTATTTTAACAGGAGGAAATATTGAATTAGGTCATCAAATTTTTAAAGACAGTGGTGTTGAAAATGTGATGATTTTAACTCAAAATATGCCAAGTGTTTATAAAGATACTTTTAGTGATAGTGATAATCTTAAAGGAATTAGTATTGCTAGAAATTATTATCATTTGTATGAATCTAAATGGAGTGATTTATTAGAACCAACAGAGTTTGCTTTATTGAATGAAACCGATTCATCATTAAATGTAAAAGATGGTTTTGAATATTTAGAAATGTATTATCGAGATCGTGCACATGCAACCATTTTATTAAATGCGCCAAGTGATTTAGTTTATTTTGATGAAGATAGTATTCCAGGAGTAATAATTACTGAAATTGGTAAAAATGCTTTTTCAAATTGTAAACGATTGAAATCTGTAAAATTATCTAAACAAGTGGTACAAATTGATAGCTATGCTTTTTATGGTTGTGATGACTTAGAAGGTATTTTCTCAGCTAATACAGATACAATTACAATTCAAGAAAATGCTTTGGAAATAACGGATGGATCCTTTCCTAATCTTCGTTATATTGCCTTAAATGCTAAAAATGCAAATTTTGAAAATTATTATTTACCATCAACGAATCAAAAAATGTTTGTTCCTTATGATGGCGATGGATATTATGGTGGTAATACATATAGTAGTAGTTATTTTTTAGATGAATCTTATGGTGGAGCTATCTTATATGGTTATGCTAGAGGATCAGATCAAGATGGAAATACAATTACAGTGGATAATGAATTTTATTTAATTAGTGCAACAACAGATATTAGTGGAGCTGTTGCTACGAAAGAAGGTACCTTTGAGATTTGTATGAATGCTTTCGAGAGTGTTCCTATTACATCGATTCAATTAAATATGACAGATGATATGTATTGGATTGATGATTATGCTTTTTATGAAACAAAATTAGAAGGTGAACTTACTTTGCCAGATGGCTTAGGTCCAATAGGAATGGCTGCATTTAGTGGTACGAGTCTTACAAAAGTGACATTTCCAAAAGTTTATGGGAATAATGCAGAGTATCCAGCACGGCTTTGGACAAATAATTTTGGAAGTACTCTAAAGGAAGTTGTTTTCCAAAATGCTACACCTATCTTACTTTATTATTATGGTGATGGAAATGGCTTTGAATTTGGTCAAGATTTAGCAGATGATTTTCATGTTACACTTTCAGGTGATGCGACAGGTTTAGAACAAACATACATAGATAATTGGAAATATAGTTTTGCAGGATATGAAATATCAGATGCTCAAATTCATGAAAATGAAATTAAAGAAGCAGAAAAAAAGGTTGCAGCATTATTAAATTATGTGGTACCTGAAATAAACGAAAATCAAAATTTAGATAATCAAATAGAAGAGCCTGATACTCAAACAAAAGATGATTCACAAGAAATACAGACAGAGAATAATCAAGAACAAGATGATTCAAATAACAATCAACTAGAAGCTTTAGAAAACGAGGGAGAAGAAAATGATAATTGAGCAATCACAACATATTATTGATGAAATATCAAAAGTATTCATTGGTAAGGATGAAATAATTAAAAAATTATTAATGACAATTTATGCTGGAGGACATATTTTATTAAATGATACTCCTGGTACGGGGAAAACAACATTGGCGTTAGCTTTTTCTAAAGCTTTAGGTTTGGATTATAAAAGAATTCAGTTTACAACAGATACCTTACCTTCTGATATTGTTGGTTTTACAATGTTAAATAATGAAACTCAAAAATTTGAATTTAGACCAGGGGCTGTTTTTAGTAATTTACTTTTAGCAGATGAAATTAACCGTACATCACCAAAAACACAAGCTGCTTTATTAGAAGCTATGGAAGAACATAATGTGACAGTTGATGGTGTTACTTATGATTTACCTCATCCATTTATTTCAATAGCGACACAAAACCCAATTGGTTCAGCAGGGACACAACCTTTACCAGAATCTCAATTAGACCGTTTTATGGTATGTTTATCGATTGGATATCCTGATTTAGATAAACAAATTGAGATTATTAAATCGCGTCGATATGATAATCCAATTGATAAAATTAAAGTAGTTGCTTCAAAAGAAAATGTTATAGAAGTACAAAACTATTTATCATCTGTACGTATCAGTGATGATGTTTTAAAATATATTGTCTTATTATGTGAAAAAACAAGAGAAATGCCCCTTATTGAATTAGGAGTTTCTCCTCGTGGGGTTTTAGCACTTGTACAAATGGCTAAAGCACATGCCGTATTAGAAGATCGTATCTATGTTATTCCAGAAGATGTACAAGATGTTTTTTTAGATGTTTGTGCACATCGTTTGATTTTACGTCCACAAGCAAGGGTAGAAGGATTAGATGCCAGAGATATTTTAAAAGAAATTTTAGTGGAAGTGAAACCACCATTGGCTGATTAGATTATGAAAAATAAATATTTTGTTTATGCAGTTATCAATATTCTCATTTTTATTGCATATATTTATTCGACTTATTTCTACTTTTTAGTTATTTGGGCAATAAGTATTTTATTTCCTCTTATGCTTTTCATTTTGTTGAAATTAGAAGCACGTTATATTCAACTTGATCTTCATGGACAAAAACAAGGAGAAGTAGGAAAACGTTTATCTTTTGTATCTGAAATAACAAGTCAATATAGATTACTTGTTTCTGGAAGAATAGAGTATGATTTTGTTTATGAAAACAATACGTTACAAAGTCAAATTAGAAAAAGAATATTTATTCCTTTAGGAATGAAATATTCGAAGAAAGAACATCAATATACAGCAACATATTGTGGAGAAGTAACATTTTCTTATGAAAATATTTATTTATATGATGTATTTGGTTTTTGTCGTGTTTCTTTTCCACAAGATAAAAAACATCATGTTGTGATTTATCCTCATAAGATTCCTATGGAACTGCTTTATAATGAACTTTCAAAACCTTATGAAAATGGTCTTTTACAATATCAATATAAAAAAGGTCCTGATATGTCTGAAATCTTTGATTTAAAACAATATTATCAAGGAGATGATATTCGTCATGTTCATTGGAAATTAACAGCTAAAACTAGACAGATGCTTCTTAAAGAAGGAACACACAATAGTAGTTTTGAAACAGTTTTATTAGTTGATATTGGTTTAAATGATCAAAATGAAGAAGTTGATAAAAAGGTTTTATCAAAAGCATTATCTTTTGCAATGAGTATGTCAGAAGAATTATTACTTAAAAATATAGGTCATTATGTAGCACTTTATGATCATGGAAGTTTTTATTGGTTAGAAATGAATAATGTTCAAGATTACTATACGACATTAGAACAATGGTTTTATAAAGGTGTTTCTTTACAAAACGGAGATGCATTACATCTTTTTATGAGTGAACAGTTAGATTTGATTTTTACAAAAATGATTTATGTTACAGCAGGAAATTTCAATGAAGAAATTTCAAAATTAAATGATTTTTTAAGTGTTAGTGCAATCACTGTAAAAGATCATCTTGAAAAAGTACAAACAACAAAACATCATCAAAATCAGTTATATGAATTACCTGTTGATTTAATTGATGAAAATACATATCGTTTTGAAATATAAGGAGGTCAAAAATGGAAAAAAATAAAATTATTTCTTTAAGTACGACCCTCCTTTATTCATTTGTATTAGTGATTAGTTTTTTGTGCTTTTATCATAGTATCGTAGAAAGTTCATGGTTGTTAGAAATTATTGTCAGTTTATTTGTTTTAATAGGAGTAAATCTTTTATCTTATAAAACAAAAGAGATTATTTTTCCTATAGTGATGACTTTTATTATTGGGATTATTTATTCATTTCAAAGCTTTTATTATGGCTTTTTGGGAATTATAAATTATTGTATTCAATGGTATAATGTTCAATTTGATGATGCTAGAAATCTGATGATGACTAAAGCTATTACAACAAGTCATATACAAGCTTTTAGTTTGGTTGTTATTCTATTTATTACTTATTTTATTTATCGTTCGATAAAAAAAGAAAAAATGATGGGTATTATTCTTATCTTTTCCATTATTTTTGCCTTTACTTTATGGATTGATCGTTTTTCTTTTATTGGGGGATCACTTTGTATAATCACTCTTTTGATGATTTGGATGTATTACCAAAATAAAGTGATCAATTCAAAAACAGTTCAATGGCTTGTGATTATTTCAATTATTTTTGTGGCTGTAGCGTTACCTGTTTATCAAGATAATTTATCTTTACAACAAATAAAAAAAGAAGTCTTACAACAAGTAGAAGATCTTCGATATGGTAAAGATAATCTTCCACAAGGTAATTTAAAGCAAGCATCTATAATTCATGAAAATGAAGAAGAACGTCTACAATTAGCTGTTTCACAAAGAAAGAATTTGTATTTAAAGGGGTTTGTAGGGAGTACTTTACAAAATAATCAATGGCAAGATTTAAAAAGAGCAAGTTATAATGGAAAACATGAAGGAATGTTGAAATGGTTAGAAAACAAGAATTTTTCTTCATCTTATCAATATAGTCTTTATGAAAAATTATCTCAATTAGATGATACAACTCAAAAAGTAGAAATTAATAATACAGGAGCTAATAAAAAATATCTCTATACACCTTATTCTGTTTCTAAAAAAGATGTTTCATCATCATTGATTCAAAAAGATCTTAATTTAAAGTCAAATGCTCTCTTTGGAACAAAGAATTATAGTTATACAGAAACATCTTCTGTCTCACCAAGTGAATTGATGACAGGAAGTAACTGGCTTAACCAACCAAATAAATCTCAAAAGAAATATTTAGATACAGAAGCTGTTTATCGACAATTTGTTTATGAAAATTATCAGACAGTTGATCAGGGATTAGAAAAAACGATTGCTCATTTATTTGATCAAGATGAATTTGAAAATACAGGTATTTATTCAATTTCACAACATATTAGAGATACACTTACTAAGTATATGAAATATGATGAAAAAACAAATACTCAAAGTGAAAATGTTCTTGAAGATTTTTTAAATCAAAAGATTTCAGGAAATGATGTTTTATTTGCTTCAGCAGCAGTAGAAGCTTTTCGCCATTATAATATTCCAGCAAGATATGTTGAAGGATATTTATTAAAAAGTGACGCTATTGATGAAGAAGGGAATGCTACTCTTACATCAAAAGATGGTCATGCTTGGGTAGAAGTTTATTTTGATGGTATGGGATGGTTACCAATAGATGTAACACCGGGATATTATTATGATGTTTATACACTGATGAATATGGTTGCTACTCCACAAGGAGATAATAGTCAAGTAAATATTGAAAAGGGACATAAGGATTCTCAAGGTGTTAATGATGGTCAAAATGGTGGAATGATTTATAACATTGTTAGTGGTCTTGAAAGTATGGAATCACTTGTAATGGGTGTTTTTACAATTGGATGTGTTATTTTATTTATTGTTTGGATCTGCTTGGAAATTAGAAGATTATTCTTAAATATTAGAATTAAACATGCTTATCATCGAGCTTCGGTTACTCGAAAAGTGAAGTATTTATATGGATTGATGGAGATGTATTTAAAATCTTATGGAATTGATTATCGTTTAGGTTTAGATTCTTTAAAAGTGGATGATACTTTAGAAAAGATGGGTATCATTTATGAAGGAGAATTTTTAAGAGTTTGTGAGTTATTTGAAAAGAGTTTTTATGGTGAAATAGAGTTAGAAGAATTTGAACTTAATATTATTACTCACTTTATTAGTTTATTATATCAAAATCAAAAGGGATTAAAGTGGTATAATAAATTAAGTAGAAGATATGCGATTTTATCTGGGAAAAATATTTATTTAAAATTAATAAGGTGTAATGAGGGTGATTAGGATGGATAAAAATGGGAAAATACTGATTGTTGATGATTCAAAATTTAATCGTGAAATATTATCAGAAATATTAAATCAATATACAGTTATAGAAGCAAAAAACGGTTATGAAGCTTTAGAGTATATGAAAGCTGATAAGAATATTGCGCTTGTTTTATTAGATCTTGTTATGCCTGAAATGGATGGTTTTGAGGTTTTAAAATATATGAATCAAAATCATTTAATTGATGAAATAGCAGTGATGATTATTTCTATCAATAAAGATAATCAAAGTATTGAAAAAGCCTATGAATTAGGGATATCAGGTTATATTACAAGACCGTTTTCATCTGCTGTTGTCTTAAAAAAAGTTAATAATATTATTTCTCATTATAAAAGACAAAAAAACTTACAACCATCATTAATAAACAAATCTATGAAAAATATAAAAATAACGATATGATGATTATGATCTTAAGTCATATCGTTGAATCACGTAATGGAGAAAGTGGTTTACATGTATTACACATTAAAAAACTTACAAAATTGTTATTAAATATTTTAGTTAAGAAAACAAATCAATATTCCTTAACTTTAGATGATATGATTTCAATTGAAGTGGCTTCTTCTTTACATGATATAGGAAAGATTGCTATTCCAGAAGAAATCTTAAATAAACCATCATCCCTTACTAAAGAAGAGATGGAAGTTATGAAATCACATGTTATCATCGGTGCAAAGATGTTAAATAGTTTACCATTTTATAATGATGAACCAATTGTAAAATATGGTTATCAAATATGTCGATGGCATCATGAAAGATATGATGGAAATGGTTATCCAGATGGTTTAAAAGGAGAAGAAATTCCTATTGCGGCACAAGTTGTTTCAATTGTTGATGCATATGATGCTTTAACAAGTAAACGTGTTTATAAAGAGGCTTATAGTCATGAAGAAGCTTTAAAAATGATTCAAAAAGGCAAATGTGGTGTTTTTAATCCTTTACTTATAGAATGTTTAATGGATATTGAATCATACATTCAAAATGATTTAAAAATTAATGAATTTTATGAAGATAATGAATATTTTGAAGAACGTACACAAGAACATTTAAAAGATGAAGGTCTTAATTTATCTAATTTACTTTATCAAGATTTATATTTTGAAAAATCAAAATATAAATTTTACAGTGAATTATCTAATAATATTCAATTTGAATATTCAGTTGTACCACCATTACTTACATTATCTAAAAAAGATGCATTATTATTAAATATAGAACCTAAAATTATAGATCCATTAAGTAATGAAAAAGTTACAAAACTATTTATTAATAATGATTTTAATGTATTCATACAACAAGCTATTGATTTAGAAAAAGAAAAAGATAAGTTTTCGATGAATACAAAACTTAAAATCAATAATACAATTAAAGATGTTAAAATAACTGTACAAGTTATTTATGATGGTGAAGAAGCTTTAGGGGTATTAGGAGATATAGAAATATTATAGGAGAGTTGTTTATGGAGTTAGAAGAATTTTACAAACAAGTTGGTGGGAACTTTGAAGATGTTAAAAGAAGATTACTTAATGAAGAATTTATTAGAAAATTTGTATTGAAATTTAAAGATGATGAAACATTTGATAATCTTATTGATGCTTTTGATAAAGCTGATTATAAAGAAGCCTTCCGTTTTATTCATACCTTGAAAGGAACAAGTGTTAATTTGGGATTTGATGATTTATATCAAGCAAGTTGTAATTTAACAGAATGTTTAAGAGAAAAAGAAAATTTGGATGATGAAGAACGTGAAAATGCAAGTAAACTTCTACAAATAGTTAAAGATAACTATCAAAAAATAATAGAATTGATTGTTCAATTATAAAAATATGTGAAAAAAGGTCGAATTTAAGGGGAATTTGGGGTAACCAAATAATTTAGGGGGAAAGCCAAATTATTTAGGGGACAACTTTAGGGGTTTTAAGAAAAACCTGTTGAAAG
>PPYF01269004.1_pt1 | contig 11719 bp, 21 predicted proteins | sample 1559871 | NCBI WGS metagenome assembly PPYF01 (sample SAMN08240021, study PRJNA423297) | Human gut metagenome, whole genome shotgun sequencing project. | reverse complement strand
CGTTTTGTGGGTTACCCACGTTTTGTGAGTTACCCCCGTTTTGTGGGTTACCCACGTTTTGTGAGTTACCCTCAGACTCTAACCCTACGATTTCATACCAGTTAAGCACCCCGGATTGGCAGGGGCGTTTCACAGAACGAATGAAGCCCTTATCCCTGAGTTCCTTCAAAGCTCTTTCAATACGATGCATCGAGCACGGCTCATCCTCCGAGCTAAAAAATTCTCGGATCGTTTCGCGACTCGGATTACACTGACCCGAGTCTGCATTGTGGCAGTAGGCGAGAAAGAGCAGCACGGCCTGAGCAAATCCTCCTGCTCGTGCGTTCTCTTTCACGTAGTTAATGGCTTTGATACTCATGGAGCGCCTCGGTCAACAAAGTTCGCTCGGAGATGTGCCGAGCGTACTTGTATTCTACTCTCCCCTGTTGTTTTTCGCAGGGGTGCCGTTCGATTGAGCAGGCACGAATGACTGAACCTTTCTCCCATCAATCAGGAAATAACGACGCATCCCGGGGGCCTGAGTTGACGAAATCCACGCACCTTGCTTCAGTTCCTTCAACGCCCTCATCACGGTGCGCGGGTGTAGGTGTGCTTCCTTCGCTATGCGAGCGGTCGCCGGTGAGCACTCGCCGGCGTCGTTCGCGTGTCGGCAGAGCACAACAAGGACGGAATGAGCTGAGGCGCTCATTTCGATGTCCATATCTATGCAGTCTTGCATCAGCTGTAAAGACACAATCACGCCCCCTTTTATGACTTTTCTGCCTCGACTTGTTGCACCGCCGCCACAAGCTCGCGACGCTTTGGCAGATACCCTGGCCGCAGTTCGTCCTGAGGGATGCCGGTCAGGTCGGATACGGCTTGCAGGTATTTTTGGTCCACCTTGCCTTTTCGGCCCCAAACGTAGATAGCGCAGGGCTTCACGTTTGTGTTGTAGCGCGTGTTCAGCGCTTTGGCGAAGGCCGTCCAGCCTCCAAAATAAGCTGCGGCACGCTTCACCGCATTCCGTTCATCGCCGGGCTTTAATCTGAAAGTCCCCATTTTTTTCTCCTAATTGTTAGGTTTAGCCATACAGCTATCTAACATTATACGCTAAACCCGAGCTTTGTTTATCCTTGCGGCTAATGCGTGGCCGCCGTTCTAACGTAGGTTAAGAGTCATGCCGCCTCTTTTATATCCCCCGCTCCTGTAAATTCCTGCGATGGACCCTGCGACTTCTTTAACATAGGTTAGCCGTGGCGCTACGCTTTGATGATATTGCCCCTTGCTTTTTTCTGATCGAGTGGCTAAAATGCTGTTAATGGTTGAGGTTAATCCTCTGCCGACTTTAAGACTTGCCCTCACGGGCCGTAAGGAGTGAAAAATGTCACAGACTCTTATCAACGTATCCGCCGCTAAAGCCGAAGCCCTCGGCGATTTCCTCAGCGCCATCAATAACGCCGCCGCCAAGAACTCGACGGAGTTCTATTCAAAGTTCGGTAATGCACAGCTCCCGGCGTTCGACGAAGCTCAAAAAGTAGAGATCACGGCGGCTTGCTTCCGCCTGCTCCGTTCTGTCCTTACGGACGAAAAGGCGCGGGAAGACTTCCCGGCACTTGCCGGGTGGGTAAATGAAGCCCTCGCCGACCGGATTGATGACATCGTCCTGGCGCAGGTTCACTCCGCAGCAGAGTATCCGGAGGTGATCTAATGAGGTTCGCAACCTACCGCCGCGCGGCTAGTAACGCCGCCTACGAAGCGGCTCAGGCCGCATGGGATGGCATGAGTCCCGAAGAGTTCGACCCGTGCCCGCGTGACACAGAGCAGTGGGCCGAGTGGTGTGCCAAGCTCTCCCAGCCCCTCGATGTAATCTGTGATTGGGCGGATTACGGAATCCAGTTAGAGTCCGTCACACTGGACGACATGGCCGCCGATCTTCTCGGCTCGGCCTACGAGGAATTAAGCCACGACGCCCCCGGCGCCATTGCCGCGTATTGCCCGCGCAATTCGCCGTTGTGGGCCGCGATTCAGCGCGTGTATGCGCTTGAGTATGTCGGCGTTCCTGCCGACGCCGTTGACGGCTACATAGCCACACACTGATAAAAAAACGCTCGGGGAAGCGGCCTGCTAAACCCCGAGCGCAATCATTTAAGGACAAAATAGAGGTTGTCACAAATGACAGACAAAACCACAACCCCGGCCCCGGCTGAGAACATCTATGCCGCCCTTGCGGCGGCTCAGGCTGAATTCAAGCCGGTCGTCAAGAACTGCGTAAACCCGGCTTTCGGGTCGAAGTATGCCGACCTGCAAAGCATCCTTGACGGCACCCGCCCGGCGCTCAATCGCCACGGCCTTTTTCTTTTTCAGCGCGTGATGTCGTCGAAAGACGGCGTAAGCGTTGAGACGTGTGTCACTCACGCCAGCGGCGGGACGCTGTCTAGCGGCGTTTTGTTTATCCCTGTCATCAGCCCTAAGAACCCGGCGCAGGCGTTTGGCAGTGCTGAGACATACGCCCGGCGCTATAGCCTGAGCGCGTTTCTCGGCGTGAGCGCCGATGAGGATGACGACGGCAACGGCGCTAAGGTAGACGAGCAGACGCTGACGAACGAGCGGTTAGCGTCCGCACTGGTTGACGTGGCCACAGAGGCCGCGCACCGCGGCACCACGGCATACAAGGACTTTTATGCAATGCTGACGCCTTCCGCCCGAAAAGCGCTCAATGCTGCGGGCGTTCATAGCGAGCTGAAAGTGCTCGCGGAAAGCGTAGACGAGAAATCACAGGCGCCGCAGGCCATCGAGCAGGCCGCCTCCGCCGACATTGAAACTAAAGAGGAGTAAACGAAATGGCTATTTACATGAACAAGGTCATGCTCATCGGCAACGTGGGCAAGAAACCTGAGTTGAAAGAATCGAAGTCCGGGCCTGTGTGCCGCGTGAGCCTCGCGACCACGCGCCACTGGACTGATGCGCAGGGTCAAAAGCAGTCCGAAACCGAATGGCATAACTGCACCGCATTCGGCCGTGTGGCCGAAATCTTCGCTGAGTACCTTGACAAGGGTTCTCAGCTTATGGTGGAAGGCCGGTTACGCACGCGCGAATACACAGACGCGCAGGGCGTCAAACGATACTCGACAGAAGTTCTGGTCGAGCGCCAGCAGTTCGGAAGTCGCGGCACTTCGGACGGTCAGCCCCAGCGCCCAGCTACGAAGACTGTCAGCGCCCCGGCGGCGAAGAAGTCCGCGCCTGTGAACGCCGCTGACATTGATGAGGACTGCCCGTTTTAAGGAGCACTAGCCATGTTCGTAGACATGAAAAAAGACCCCGACGCGCCGAAGGCTACGGCGCTTGACTTGCGCGAAGCCGTGCGCCAAGCGGCTGAGGCCGTCGAGGTCGACCCCGAGACGGGGGAAATTTCGGGCCTCGACAAGCTGCGAGATGCGGAGGGAAAGGAGGCTGACAAGGTCGCGGCGCTTGCCCGCGTGGTGCGCTCCGTGCGCCGTGAGGCCGCCGCCGTCTCAGAGCACATTGAGGCCGAGAAGGCGATTTTGAAGCGACTGGAGACGAAGGCCGACAAGCTCTCCGACTTCCTCGCTCAGTTCATGCTGAGCGGCAAGATCAATCGGATTACAGACGTCGATATCGAGGTGAAGGCACTCGCCGGGCGTGAGTCCGTGGCCGTGCTGGATATTGAGTCCGTCCCTGATGACTTCATCAAAGTGACTGCGATTAAGTGCCCGCCCACGCTTTCCTACATGGACGCGTGGCGGCTTGCTAGGTCGATGGGCGCGGGTGCCGAGATCGTGCGCTCAGTGGACAAGATTGCCGTCATTAACGAGTGGAAGTTAGGCAAGAAGACAACTCCCGGGACGGTTATTTTTCGCACGCCGGGCCTCAAAATTTCTGCGTGAGGGCCGTCATGATACTTGATCGCATTTTGGACTTACTGGCCGCGCTGGCGCTCGTGGCTCTTCTGTTGGCGCCGGGGATGCTCGTCGGCTTCTTTCTTTGGGGCTTGTAAGCCCGCCGGAGGATTCAACATGGATACTTCTTTCTTCCCGATTCTTTCGGCCACAACCGCGAAGATAACAGCGACTGCGGCGGAGTGGAAGGCATTGCTAAAGCTACTGCCGCCTGCGCCTGAGGCTCGGCCGATCTTGAGAAAAGCGGCGGATGGTGCGCGGTTTTTCGAGTATGCCCGGCTCACGAATGACTACATCGGCGCCCGGCTTCTCGTTGCGAGTTGCGCAGCTCATCGCGACGTTGGCGGCGCTTGCGTGTTCAATGTTGGACAGCGTGCCGCCCTAACGTTCGTGATTTATGCTCATCCGAACGTGTTCACAAGGGCACAAAAAAATATTGTGTCTGCCGTTCTTCTGAAGGCAGAAGAAATCTGCGGCCCGGTGAATGCGATGCTTTATGACCTCGCAGTCAAAAGCGACATGGACCGGGCAGGAGATATTGGCCTCGAAGCGTTTATATCAGCACGCCAGCTATCGGACGATATAAACGAATTTTGGGAGCTGTCAAATGATTGACCTGAAGAAAACAAAAATGATGATCCGCGAGATGAAAGCCGATCACATCTTCTCAAAGAGCGAGGCTACACAGCTCTCTATCCTTGTTGATCGCGTCAAGGACGGCAGGGATGATTTGGCGATCATGCTCGCGCAGAGCCTCGCAACAGAAATCACTAAGAAAGGTCTTGCCGTGCAGAAGTTCGTCGGCGTTCTTAAGGGCGCGAAGGAGCAGGCATGAGTCGAGCGCTAAGGAGGCTGGCGAAGCGTGCAGAGCGTAAGCCAGCCCGAAAAAAGCAGTATCACTATGCAGGAGATGACTTGATTGTGCGCAGGGGTTATGGCGCACTGGCCCGCGTCATCCCTGTCACCGAAACAGAGCTACATAAATACTGTCTTGGTTTTTACGCGTTATACGAGCGGTGCCGCTCCGGCGAGTCGGAAAAGGATGACGGGTGCTGGTCTGACTTGATGGGCGTCCTTATCACCGGCTTTATCTGTGCCCGTGCCACGACGCAACCGGTGAACCTATCGCGTCAGTTTCAGGCTGCTGGTGCGCTGCTTGATTCTGCCTATGTGCACTGGCAGAAAACGCATCAGATACTAGAGGCTAATTTTGACGTGGTGCATCAGGCGATTGATGACCTGTGCGATATCGTCATGCAGTTGCGCAGGGATGAGCTTATGCGCGTCAACGAAACGATGCGAAACGACACGATTGGCATCTATCGCGATTTCTTCAATGACCCGCGCGCGTTTACCGCAGAGGACGCGGCGTTTCAGGCGTGGATGGCGCGTCAATAGCAGGCAAAAGAAAAGCCGAAATCAGCGATTTTGCCTCAGCTATAGTATAGCTGGTCAATATAGCTGACCAAAGGAAAAAGAAAAGCCGCTGAATGCGGCTTTTCCCCTGCGCCCGGTTTTCGTGCTTATTAGGGTATGTACTAATTTACGTACGTTACTAACTAGCCTAATATACTGGTTATCAGAAATCACAAGCCCGCAAGGCTTCGGAGATACAAAATGAGAACTTTCGCCGACTACACCGTTTCGACCTTCACCCCGTTCGCCCGTCGCGGCGAGCCTGCTCGAGGCGAGCACTACATTGGCTGTGTTGTCGATGAGTGCTTGTCGCTGGAGGGCGGCGAACTCGTTGCGCACGGGAAGGCGCAACTGAGCACCGGTGAATTGCCGGGTGACATCAGCTATGACTTTTACAAGTCGCTGACCGTCACCATCCAGTACTCGAAAGAAAAGGCGAAGTGGGTTGCCACAACCGCGTGGGCAGAGGAATGGCTTGACGAATTGGGCCATCCGATGCCGAAGGACGTTGAAGAAATCGTGTGCGCGGCCTACGGGCTGGCGCTCGGAGAAGACAAGGCAATCGACGCTTTCCAGCGCGAAGCGCAGGACGTGGCGGATAATCTTGAGTTCGTGCTCTACGTAAATGGCCTGACGGGGGCCGAAAAGCTCGCCTTCGTCAACGGCTGGTCGCTGGAGGGCGGCCCTGTTGACGCCCTCGGGCATGAGGAGGCGGACTGCACCCCTTGGACCGAGCAGAACACAATCAGTGTGTCGGCTTTCGAAGTCGACTTTCTCCCGCGGACTGCGGAGGAATGGGGGCGGGCGTACTTTTTAGAGAAGAAGGCCGAGATCGTGCACGACCTCGCTGGCTGGTACAAGCGCGCGTCAGAAGACGAGCGCGCTAAGTTCGCCGCCGAGCATCCTTGGCTCGTTAGGGACGTGAAGGAGCGTGCAAATGTCTGAAAAGAAGAACCTCGGAGGCAGGCCGAGGCTGTATGAAAACGGATCGCGCAACGTCACGATCAGCCTCCCGGTCGAGCTGGCGGCCCTTCTGAAGGAGCTGGGAGGATCGCACTGGATACGCGACCGCCTGCGCGAGGTAGTCGCAGAACGCGAAAAGAAAGATAAGGTAAAATGAGTCCTGCGAAAACGGCCTAGCGGTAGGCTATCGTAAAAGCCTCGTGGAGAACTCCAGACTCCACGGGGTTTTTTGTCCTCATTCAACACCGGGGGGAGTTGACGCTATTTTTTTGTGCGCCTTAAACCCCTGGGGAGTTGACGCTATTTTATTGTGCCTCATGGTTTCAGGGCTTCGCGGACGGCGTTTCGGTCTGCGCTGAGGCCGCCGACCAGTCCGCCGCCTTCGCTAAGTAACTCCGCACCCTCAGCAAGTAAGCGCCTACAGTCTGCGACTTGTCGCTCACAAGAGACGCAGGCACCGCTGGCGCCGGTGGGCACTCCACTACTGCCGGCGCTTGCGGCACGGCGCAGGCGCTCAACATCGTCACGCATACCAGCAAGCTGAGAGCCAAGCGCGTCGATCTCAGCCTGCTTCTTGTCGACCGCGTCGGCGAGTTTCTTCGCATTGTCAGCCTCCCTTTTCGTGAGCTTCGCTTGATACTCCTGCGCGGCCTGCGCGTAATCGGCTTTTAGGCGCTGGATATCCGCAGTGCGCAGGGCGTCCGCAAAGGCGTATCCGGCGCCGAAGATCAAAGCCGCGAGGACTGTGTACAAAAATTTGCTTGCAGACATTTGCACCTATGGCAGGTTTCCCGCCGCCTCACCTCAGCACCATCAATACCGACGGGGGGCGCCACCCTCAAATTTGCTTGCGCACATTTGCAGATTACGCCCGCAGCTCATCAGAAGAACAGATGACCCAGCCCAAGGCCAATGAGGAATGTCACGACCGACACAGTCGCCCAAAATAACCGGCACTTGCGGCGCGTCTCGGTATCCATTTTGGCCTTCTCGGCCTTGAGTTTTTCGTAGGCGTCACGCGTGAGGTCTTCGGCCTTCACGCCGATTTTCTTAAGCCAGTTCTGAAAGTCTTCGCTGTTCATAGCGTACTCCTTGAAAAAAATAAAAAGGTATTTGAGGATTTCTGCCTTGGTCATTTTTTGCAGTTGTCCCAGCGAGCTTTGAATCCTCTCGCGTCAACATGGACAAAGCTGTCATACAGCCCCACTCCGCCATCGGCGTTAAGGTCTAAACAGAGGTCCTGAAGTTCCGGGAGGTCTTCTTGATGCTCCGGCCGGATGTCGGCCGCGAGGCCCTGAACGTGGTAAGAGTTCTCCACGCCGCCAACGGCGCGGTTGTGCTCAGGCGAGCGGTAGGCGCTGTTGACGATGATCGGGCGCCCCCATGCCGTCCTGATCCTGTTCAATAAAAAAAGCAGCTCCGATCTGACCTGTTGCTCCCCGAACGGCGAGCGCTGGCCGTCCTTGCTCGCGAGTTCCTTTGTGTCAAAGTATCCGATTTTCATGTTTCCCATCCTTCGGCTTGTTGCCGATCTCTTCAACTGATTCGTCCAAACGGGTATTGATCTGTTTGAGTGCTTTGCGAATGATTGCAGGAATGCACCCGCCGAGGTTCATGCGGTCAAGGTTCTCAATGATGCTCATGAACTCTGTGAAGCCGTAGGCCGCTATGACAATGCCCTGAAACACTGCGAGATAGTTCAGCGTGTAGGAAAACTGCACGTCAAGGCCGTGCGCGAAGCCAACGACAATAAACATCAGCCCCTTTTTCAAAAGCCCACGCGAGACTATCCGGCTCTCGAAGTCACGGTTAACGAACGCCGCCGCCATGCCTGTCAAGATATCTGCGGCGATAAAGATCGCGAGCCATATGATGAGCGGCTTGGTATCGAGGCCGAAGAAAAACGAAAGGGCGCCGGTAATGGCGCCCACTGCCGCGGCTACGATTTTTTCGGTGCCTCCCGGCAAAAAGTCAGTCGTCATGCGCACCCTCTCCGGCATTGATTACTTGTTTCGGCCTGAGCCTTTTAGCGGGTGAAAATACACCCAGTGCTGTCCGTAGACATACCCCGGGACAGGCTGGCCCCAAATCTTCCAACCGGCGCCGATCCGCACGCACTTCCAAACGCCGAAAATTCTGTAGTGCTTTACGTAGTAAAACTGCCAGCAAACCGGCTTTCCATTGCGAAACACTTTCCACCGGCACACACCCGAAATACCTGACGTGTCACCAATAGTCGGATCGCCATAGACCTGCTTCACGTCTCCGGCCTGATGATGAAAGCCGAGCACGTCAATATTGAAGCCGTAGCCGCAGTTTCGCCAAAGCCACGCTACTCGCCGGATGTAGGTCGCAAGCGGGGCGGTTGATATGCCCCACCGCGCAAGGTGCCCGGCGTCGCCGTCGATCGGGTTGTCCGGCGTCTGCCACCACCAAAGCCACGAAGGCAACCAGCCGTCTTTGTCGGCAAAGAGCACGACGAGCGGCGTGAGCAGACGACCGAAAACGTCGAAGGCTAAGGACGCTGGTAAAAAGCAAAGCCATTTCAGGTACATGGCACCACCCATAAAAAAGCCCCTCACAGAGGGGCGATATTTCGGCAAAAGCTAAAGGAGGCAGGGAAAAAATGTCCCCAACCAGCTCACAAAAAGGGGCGTCAATCGTTGTCACCATGGACCTTATCGGGAACGTGGCCGCCCGGCTTGGGCCTTAAATCCTCAGGCCCATCAGGATCAGGATCAGGATCAGGATTCGAGGGCTTACTACCCCCCCCATCAACAGTGTAGGCGTCGACTGCATTATAAAAGGAGTGGTTATACTCAACGCCCCCACCAAACAGCGCGTAATCCCCTACCGTCGTTGCGGCTAATGAGCTCTTAAATTGGCTTAAATGTGGCGGTGTGCTTCGTACGAGAGACGCACTGTAGGCGTCTACGCTAGAGCTCCATTCAGTCGGCCTCAAAGCACCCCCACCAAACAGTCCATAATCCATTACAGTTGTCGCGGCCAATCCGGCCCTAGCTTCACTCAGAGGCGTAGGGGTGCTTCGTACGAGAGTCGCGCTGTATGCGTCTACTGTGTCAGTCCACCGGCCGCCGCCAAACAGCGCATAACCTCCTACAGTTGTCGCGGCCAATTCGGCCCTAGCTTCACTCAGAGGCGTAGGGGTGCTTCGTACGAGAGTCGCGCTGTATGCGTCTACTGTATCAGTTAAATTAAAGCCAGTGCCATTCCCGCCTCCAAACAACGCGAAATCCCCTACAGTAGTAGCTGCCAATCCGTACCTAGCTTCACTCAGAGACGTAGGAGTGCTACGCACGAGAGACGCACTATAGGCATCTACGGTAGCAAACTGAATATAGGACTCGCTCTTTAAAATTAAATAACCACCCCCAAACAGCCCATAATTTCCTACAGTCGTAGCTTTTAGGGTAGCCCTTCTGTCGCTCAGCTCTGTAGGTGTGCTCCGCACAAGTGACGTGCTGTAGGCGTCTACTATAGTTGAATAAAGGTAATCGTAGTCTGTCTGATCGGTGGCGTGCCCCCCACCAAATAACCCATAATCCCCCACGGTCGTTGCGGCAAGGTCGTACCTAGCTTCACTCAGAGACGTAGGAGTGCTATGCACGAGAGACGCACTATAGGCATCTACTGTAGAAAGGTAACTATCGGCATAACCCCCGCCAAACAGCCCATAACCCCCCACGGTCGTTGCTGGAAAGTACGCCCTCGATACGCTTAACGACGTCACTGTCCCATAGTACGACAGTTTCTGTTCTGCTGAGAAAAACGGTCGCGCCTTCCCACCCACGCCAACATAGGCTTTTTTGACTTTGCGCGCCTTGTTGTCGACCCCGGTGTAGATTTTTTTGACCTTGCGAGCCTTACCGGCCACGCCAACATAGCACGCTTTTGTCATATCAGTAGTCCTGCCCGGTGATTTCCTTAAACTGCTCTTTCGTGATGACGCCTTTTCTCACCGCGAGGCGAACCATCTGCGCCGTCCAAAGTCCTCTGTCAAAATTCCGTTTTACAAGATCGTAAGTCATACCGCCGCATCCTCCATAGTCGCAAGGTTCTGATATTCAAGCGCCGCCGCAATACGTTCTTCTGCCGACGGCGTCGTGTCCACTTTGGGTTCCGTGTTGATGATTTCTTCAATCTTCGCAAGGGCCTCAGATTCTGAAAGTGCCGCGTCGATCTTATACATTGTGCGCATCGCAGATAAATTCTGAAATGCCCACATCACCTCACCGTTTTCATCCGTTTCAACATAGTGAACGAACGCCAAAGCGGCGGGAAACTGCTCAAGCACCGCGTCCTTCGTCGCCAAGGCGCCGTTGGGGAACATATAGGTTTTTTCCCCTGTGTACTTTTCTACCTTCTTCATTTTGTTCTAACTCCTTTTACTCGTAAACTAAATAAAGCTCGCCAGTCGCTAATGGTGACGTTCCTGCCGTCAGGTCAGTGGTGCCGCTCGTAGCCTTGACATAACCCGAATCATTCGTGAGCTGGGACGTCTTTGTGGGGATAGCCCCCTGCAGATTCGTAATGGCCGTTGCGTTGTCGGAAGCCTTCTTTTCGACCGCTGTCAGCCGCGTGCCCTGCGAAGTTACGTCAGCCGCAGACCCAGCACCAATATTAGCGCGCGCCTGCGTCTGTTGTTCTGCCGTCAGCGTCTGCGCGACGTACTTTACGCTGTTGCTCTGATTCGCCTGCTCGGCGTAATACTTCGCAGAATACTTTGCCGTTTCGCCCGAACCTTCAACCGGCCCAGCGAAGCCTTAGCGGCCGCCGCACTACCCGCCGCCGCAGTCTGCGAAGCCTTCGCCGCATCGGCTGATGCCTTCGCCGCAGTCTGCGAAACCTTCGCCGCGTCGGCTGAAGTCTTCGCCGCAGATGCAGAACCTGCCGCCGCCGTTTTCGAAGCATCAGCCGCAGAAGCAGAACTACCCGCCGCAGTAGCTGAACCCTGCGCATCAGTCGCACTACCCGCCGCCGCATTTTCGGACGCTTTTGCCTTCGTTTCCGAGGCTTTGGCGTTGTTCTCAGAGGTCTTGGCATTCGTCTCAGATGTCTTTGCCGCCGCCGCACTTCCTGCCGCCGCTGTGGCCGATTCATCCGCCGCCGTTGCGCTTCCGGCCGCAGCATTCTGCGAAACCTTCGCCGCATCTGCTGAAGTCTTTGCCGCCGATGCGCTTCCTCCCGCCGCCGTTGCGGATGCTTCGGCATTTTCCTCTGAGGTCTTGGCGTTAGTTTCGCTGGTCTTTGCCGCGCCTGCGCTCGTGGCCGCCGCGTTCTTGGACGCTAAGGCATTGGTCTCCGACGTCTTTGCCGCCGCCTCACTACCTGCCGCGGCATCCTGCGAAGCCTTGGCCGCGTTCTCGCTAGCCTTGGCCGCATCCTGCGAAGCCTTAGCGGCCGCCGCACTACCCGCCGCCGCA
>PPYF01660823.1_pt1 | contig 11721 bp, 8 predicted proteins | sample 1559871 | NCBI WGS metagenome assembly PPYF01 (sample SAMN08240021, study PRJNA423297) | Human gut metagenome, whole genome shotgun sequencing project. | reverse complement strand
GTATCAAACTTCCAACAAACATACTCTAACAAATACTTTATCCCATATCCAACATATATCAAACACATATGAAAGCACTTAGAGGCCGCGACCCGGTCCGCCCCCGTACTTAACGCGTTCTCCACACCTAAGTTAAATCTCCATTTGAGATTGACTCAGCCCCGGGAATCAAATACACTGTAAGAGTCCGAATGATAGAAAACAGGGAGGCTGAAGATGGATAAACATGGAAAAATCAATCTCGAATATTATAAGGTGTTTTATTACGTATGCAGATGCGGAGGAATCACGGCGGCTGCGGAAGTACTCTGCATTTCCCAGCCGGCTGTGAGCCAGGCGGTGCACCAGCTTGAGACGGCGCTGGGATGCCGGCTGTTTCTGCGGACTTCCAAGGGTGTAAAGCTGACCAGAGAAGGTGAAGTTCTTCATTCTTATGTAAAAAGAGGTATTGAATCTATCTATGATGGGGAAGATACTCTGAAGAGAATACAGGATTTGGAGACGGGGGAAATCCGGATCGGAGCCAGCGACATGACGCTGCAGTTTTATCTTCTCCCTTATCTGGAACGGTTTCATGAGAGATATCCTAAAATCAAGGTGAATGTTTCCAATGGACCGACACCGGAAACTTTGGAATTTCTGAATGAGGGAAGAATCGATTTCGGTATTATCAGTACGCCTTTTGAGGCAAAACCGGGTGTAAAGAGCATCCCTGTGAAAGAGGTGGAGAATATTTTTATTGCCGGTCCCAAATTCAGAGAGGAACTGTGCGGCCGTAAAGTGAATTACCGTGAACTGCTGGAATATCCCTGTATTTTTCTTGAGAAGAAAACGAGTACCAGGCGGTTCATGGATCAGTTCCTGGAAGAAAAGGGGATATTTCTGGAGCCGGAATTTGAGCTGGCTACCAGTGATATGATTGTCCAGTTTGCCAGACGTAATCTGGGTGTCGGATGCCTGATGTCGGGGTTTGCCCGGGAAGCGCTTGAACTGAACCGCGTTTTCAGGCTGGAATTTGAGGAGGAGATGCCCCACAGACAATTCTGCCTTGTAACCTCGGATAAGGCCTATATGTCACCGGCAGCGGCAAAGCTGTTTGACGAGTTAACGGGTTGAAATGACTGCTCCGCTGAAAGTGTTAAAACGGAACGACATCATTAAGATAATTGTAGATTATGACAAACATAAATAATATTGATTTTACTTATGAGATAAATTCGTGTATTCTAGTCGTGTAAGCATTCCTGTTTAATTGTCTTCAGGGAATGCAACGCTGTACTAGATATATGACTAACGCACAGTAACGGTGCAATGATTCCTAGGAGGAAAAGATTCATGGTAAGAGCAATTGTAGGAGCAAACTGGGGAGACGAAGGAAAAGGCAAAATTACGGATATGCTGGCAAAAGAGTCGGACATTATTATCCGGTTTCAGGGAGGAAGCAACGCCGGTCATACCATAATTAACAACTACGGCCGTTTTGCCCTTCATCTGCTTCCGTCGGGGGTGTTTTATGATCATACGACCAGTATCATCGGTAACGGTGTCGCGTTAAATATCCCTTATCTTATTAATGAAATTAATGATCTGATTTCAAAAGGGGTTCCGAAGCCCAGGATTCTGGTATCTGACAGGGCCCAGATTTTGATGCCTTACCATGTTCAGTTCGATGCGTACGAGGAAGAACGCCTTGGCGGAAAGTCCTTTGGTTCCACCAAGTCGGGTATTGCGCCGTTCTATTCAGATAAATATGCAAAAATTGGTTTTCAGGTCAGCGAGCTGTTCGACGCCGACAGTCTGAGGGAAAAAATCAGCAGGGTATGTGAGACAAAGAATGTTCTTCTTGAGCATCTTTATCATAAGCCTCTTTTGGATCCGGAAGAGCTGTTCGCAGAGATGTTGAAATATAAAGAGATGGTGGAGCCGTATGTCTGCGATGTATCCGCTTATCTTTACGAAGCGCTTAAGGAAGGAAAGAATATTCTTCTGGAAGGCCAGCTTGGTTCTTTGAAAGATCCGGATCACGGAATTTATCCGATGGTGACTTCCTCCTCCACATTGGCGGCCTACGGCGCCATTGGAGCGGGTATCCCTCCCTATGAAATTAAGAATATTACCACTGTGGTAAAGGCATATTCCAGCGCAGTCGGCCAAGGCGCATTCGTGAGTGAGCTTTTTGGAGAGGAAGCGGACGAATTGAGGCGCCGCGGCGGCGATAAGGGGGAATTCGGCGCGACAACAGGCCGTCCGAGACGCGTGGGCTGGTTTGATGCCGTCGCCAGCAGATATGGCTGCCGTATCCAGGGAACGACAGAGGCAGTGCTTACGGTATTAGACGTACTGGGCTATCTGGACGAGCTTACAATCTGTACCGGATATGAGATAGACGGCGAGATTGTAAAAGATTTCCCTGTGACATGTAAGCTGGAAAAAGCAAAACCGGTCTACAAGAAGATGCCGGGCTGGAAATGCGATATCCGCGGTATCCGCAATTACAATGAGCTTCCGGCGGAGTGCCGCGCTTATATTGAAGAAATTGAGAAGGAAATCGGCGTTCCGATCACGATGGTTTCCAATGGACCGGGACGGGATGAGATTATCATGAGAAAATAGCAGGCTGCAAAGGGACGCAGGAACTGTTTCTTTTGAACGCTGATTGAAAAGCAGGTACGAGTGCTCTGTCCCCTGTCTACTTGACAGGGGGGCAGAGCACTCGTACCTGCTTTTTATGTTCAAATTCCAATAAAATATTCCTTTGAAGTCTTGCTGTGTTACTGCTTATGATTCGATTCGGGTTTTCGCCGGGATATTTGTATTGAAAATATTTATCAACGGTTATTTCTTGTCCTTTCTATATTTTATTATGACATAGTATCCATACAGAATGGACGGAACCACGATCGTGCAGAAGAGGGAAGCCATTAAAAGGCTCTGGGACAGAGGGCTGTCCATCAGGGCGAAGACGATTGTGGATGCGTAAAGAAGCAGGAGCAGGATGGCGGCAGCCATGGCCAGCAGTCGTTTATGTCTCATGGGAAAACCTCGCTTTCATAAAAATCGATCAATTCTCTGCGCCGTTTTTTGCGGAGTGTGGACAGAAAACTGTAATATTATTATAAATGATGTAAGAATTTTTTTCTATACTTTTCACCTGCCATGCGATAAAATAATAGAAACAGCAGTAACAGTTCATGCTGTCGTAACTGTTACAAGCAATTAGATGAACATACAGGAAAGGGGCGCTGTGTTTTGAATAAATATGGGCTTCTATTTTTTTCTGTCTGCCTGATGATGATCCTGTCGTCCGGTACGGTGTTTGGCCAGGAAACACTTCCTGTGCAGGAGACGGCTTCGGCGGACGCAGAGCAGCAGGCGGAAATAGACGGACAGGCGGCGGAGACTTCGGGAGAGCCGGACCCTTCTGTTGACGGGGAGTGGGAAGGCGACGGGGAAGACTGGCAGTACCGGCTCACCGACGGAACCTGCCTCAAAAAGAGCTGGTTGTATTACGGCGGCTGCTGGTATTATTTCAGCAGCAGCGGATATATGCAGACAGGTGTTAAGCGAATCGGATCCAAAACCTACTATTTCGGAGGAAACGGGGCCATGGCTGTCGGCTGGGCCTATGATGAGGATGATGAGTGCTGGTACCATGCGGCGGAGGACGGGGAGCTGACAAAGGGGTGGCTCCATGCCGGAGGCGCCTGGTATTGGTTTGATTCCAAATATAAGATGTACAACCGTGGGTACCGCATGGTTGATGCGCATAAATATTATTTTTACGAAAACGGCCAGATGGCGGCCAATCAGTATGTGGAAATGAATTATTATGATGAAAACGGACTGCGGGATAAGCAGTATGATATTACGATTCAGGGGAAAAGGAGGCCCACGGCTGAGGAAAAGAAGGGGATCACGGAGGCCATGGAAGGAATCCCAAGAGAATGGATCCGCAAATTTAATGAGTCAGGCTGGGAGCTTATGTTTTTCACGGATAAGAAATATTATTCCGCCCCCCGGACCGAGCAGGGGATTTATTATGTATATCATAAGACGGATACCCATTACAAAAAACTGAAATTCACAAAACCGGAGTCGCTGGCCCTGGCCTTTGGCGAGTATGTGGCCTCGGCAACCGGAAATGATAAAGAGGAAAATGCCTTTATGGCCGACTACCAGCAGTACCTGATGGATAGTGGGATAGCTCAGCCTCTTCCATCTTATTTTGACAACGATTCTTCCATGCTGTTCGGAAACCTGTTTGAGAATTACTGCAAGCCGGAGGTGAGAGCCGATATGAAAAAGCTCAGCCCCTCCCTGTACCGGTATATGGAGGAGACGCTGGGGATCAGTACGGAGGGACAGAAGCCGGATGAGGATGATTTTATTGAGATGGACGACGACCCCGGCATCATTTCGGGCGGAAACGGACCGGCCTCCGATGAAAGCCTGGGAGGGCAGATTGGACCGGCAGGCGGGGCGGCATAGGAGAAACATCGATAATCTGCACGCTCTGCGCACAGGTTACCGCCCTCAATGAGGCAGTAAAAGCAGCCGGAGTTTTGAAGAGATGCATATTCTTCAAAGCTCCGGCTGTTTTTACTTCTCCTGTCCTCGCCATGGCGGTCGGGACAGGGAGGAAATCAAAGAAAGAAGAGGGCCGGGCATAAATTTTTATGTAATGGAATATCCTCTGACCCCGTTCACAAGCACGGCGGGAAGCGGCGGCGCAGGGGGAACCGGCGCAGGGAGTCCGGGGGCGCCGTGGGTATCCCGTCTGTTAACCCATCCCTGCCCGATGTAATCCGCTACATAGGACGGATGATGATGCCTGTTGGGGAATGAGTAGGAGTAATAGACAAGTGCAAAACCTGCCGGAGGCGGCAAGCAGGCAGGTATATCCGCCGGATTTCTGGCAGCCGTAGTTCTATAGTAGACGCCGCCGTGATGGGAAGCCTGCATATAATGATAAGGAGCTGCGGTTGCTGCTGCTGAGACGGCGGAAAGGAGGCAGTCTCCCGCCAGCATCGTTTTATTCCCGTTTGCAAAAACAAGTTCGGCAAAAATACCATTGTGATGCGGGTGGGTAGAGCCAACAGTAGTGATTTTGTGGATGGAAAGGTTAATGCCAAAGTTTGGCATGGCAGAGACGGCTGTGTACAAGGTCAGCGTGCCGCCATTCGCGGCAATAAAATGATTGATTTTCATGGCACTGGGGCTGCTATACCCGGATGGGGCATACCAGTTCAGGTTATAGCAGGCTGGGACCTGAACCGCCATGTTCGTATGATCCAAATGCCAGTGTGACAGGATAATGGAGGAGGTGGTAGGATTATTTGCGATCAGCCATTGTATGGCGGCGGCAGCGGCATTACAGCCCGGAGCCAGAAAATGCCGTTTATTAAATCCGTCAGGAAGGCCAAAATCGAAAAATCCCCGCAGCAGTCCCTGATCAAACAGGCCTACTAAAAGGGCCTGACCCACATTGTAGATAAAGGCCTCATCGAAGGTTGTTCCCGCATTGAATGGGGCCGGGGCGGAGAGGGGGCGCTCTTCCCCTGTAGCCTGCCCTGTAATCTCAACCGGAGAAAACAGTAAACCGGCCGGGTACGGGACGGGAGACATATGGAGAAGGCAGCTTCCGTTTACAATTGCATAAGCCAGAAAAGCGTAGATATTATCGGCATTCAAGACGGGGGAATATTGTTCAAAGCCAAGAGATACAGGGCGGTTGAAGCGATTTGGATCGTCCGATACGTCGATTTGGTAGAAGACTCCGATCTGATAAAAATGCCAGGAATTATCAGTGAATGCGCAGAGTCCGCATGTACAGGGAAGGGTGGCAAGATATTCGAGTTTGGCAAGCTGGAACACCCTGCTTGAGATTCCGCAGGTGTGGAAGGCATGAAACGCTTTTTTAAAGGGGCCGTCCTCTATTTCATCGTAATAGCAGAAATCATCAAACAGCGGTTCCACATCTGCAAAATTGAACAGCTGCATTTCGGCGTAAGTGACGGACGGATCTCCCGTATCAAAATTTTCTATAACGGCGTTCCATGAAAATTCAGTCTGTATCCGAAAAGGAAGAGGGGAGTCCGAGTCCTCTGTTTTCCCAAACCTTTCGCAGAGGGTCTGAACCGCCTGGTTTTGATACAGTCTCAGATTCAGCTTTTTGATATCATGTTCTGATAAATCTATCTCACTCAGGAAATGAAAATGTTTCCTTCCAATCCATAGAGAAGAGAGCGCCGGTTCAAATCCAAGTTCCCCAAGCGCCGCCTCAATGCCATATTCCTGACCGGCCAGATTCATTCTGACGGCTGGCTCGGCGCTGTCAAAAGTGAAATAATAAAAATGCATAAAGACTCCTCCGATATAAAAATCTACCAGTTCCATAACACGCTTCGCGATGCCCAGAAACGGCAAAAAGAGCCGTTGATTGTGGTGAAAAGTTCACTTTTCATCACGTCGCGCCGTATAACTCGGGATTTTCGTGTGAAATACACACGAAAACACCTCGCGGAACATTACCCTGTGAACAGTAGCGAACTGTTGCATAAAAATTCCGAAATAAATGGATATATATTGAATATTACTGTACATATATAGTATCATATAAGAAATGAATGTTTATTGCAATGAAAAATTAAAAATGCATACATAAATTGCTGTAAAAGCAAAGGCTTTCAGAGAGTGAGATGCGGGATGGATCGGTATCGTTTGGAATATCAGTGGGAATTCGCAGAAAACAGGTGGCATACGATATTTTATATCAATGGGGAGGAGTGTGAGCTCTCATCGGTTGAGGAACTGGAGAAGTATGTGCAGATGCCATTTTCCGATGAGATAGAAGGTGATGTCCGGATGCAGTCGGAAGCGCTGCCTGAGGGGGAATATGATGTGACTTTTCCGGCCGTAACCGTCTATGATGAGAAGGCCGGGCGCTGGAAAGCTGCGGCAGAGCCGTCAGGCGGCAGTCTGCCGTCTTTCGGCAAAGCTGCGGCTATGCTTCTGGCCCTGTCGGGGCAGACATTTCCGTCTGAGATGCTTCCGGCGCTTCCGTCGGCGTCCATGAACGGAGTCTATGAGACGGAGTCAAAAGAAGACCCGAGCCGCCTGGAGGCGTCTCTGACGGCGGAAGGAACCTGGACGCTGTTTGGAAACTTTAAAATCGGACATCCGGGCCTGCATATTTGTGACCGCGGCCCTTACGGCTCCTTTGGAATCCTGGGGAGCGTTTTTATCGGAACAAAGGAGCTGGCATTCTTACTGGCGTACAGCGGAGGGCGTCTGTGTATCAGCGCAGATAAACTTCCGGCAGAGCTTCCGTCTCTTGAGGATTTCGGAGGCTTATTCGGCCTTAAGCTGGACGAGCTCCTGCCGGACGAAATACTGGCTCTTGGCGGCCTTAAGCTGGAACGTCTGCTGCTTCTTCTGCCAGCCGGCCTCTGGCCGCTTGACCGGCTGGAGTTTTCCGTTACCATGACCGGGACATTCCGGCTGATGGGAATCGAAAGTCTGACACTGTCTGAGATTGGGTTTGATTTTGACGGTTACGCAGTTGGAGGAAAAGGAGGCGGGGAGTCGTTACAGATACGGGGAAAATTAAGCTATGAAGAAGAGGATTTGTACCTCTCTGCTCTAAAATACGGGGAGGGTAATTCCTGGCGGTTCTCCGGCGTATTTTACAATGGGAAAGAATTTGGACTCATGTCCCTGTGGAATCTTCTGTCCGTGGGAGAGGCCCCGGATATCCTGAAAGCGATTGGCGTTCCGGTCTATACTGTATCTGTGGACTATGATATGGGACAGAATCACTTTGCCGTCCGCGCCTGGTTTAGAAATGACAATGAGCTCTTTCTGGAGGCGGACGGCAGAGTGCGGCCGGTAACATTCCGGGCCGGGGTCAGCCTGGCTCCGGAGATACGCCTGAGCTCACTGCCTGTCATAGGGGAGAGCATGCATGCTCTTGACGGGCTCTTCCTAAACGGCATCAGCCTTTTGTATCAGACCGGAACGGGAGTGACGCTGTGCGGCAGCTTAAACGCGCCTATGCGGCAGCTTCCCTTTACCCTGCACCTTTGCAAACCGGCCGGGACTGAGTCAGCCTGTGAGGGGCTGTGGGAAACAGCGGATGAAAAAGTTAATCAAGTCGCCTATGAAGACGCAGACACCATATGCTGGCTGAAGGCGGACTTGACGCTCGGCCCGCTAGAGCTTGTGCGCATCGGAATCGGATATGAAAAAGACCGGCTGTCTTTTATGGTGGATACCGCTGTGTGCTGCAAAATGATGGCAATCCGGTTTCTGGGACTTGGATTTTCAATGGACCTTTCGGATTTCAGAAATCTTTCCTTTTCTCTTAAAGGTATGGAGCTGTCGTTTAACACCTCCTCCTTTTCTCTGGGCGGTTCATTCATGAAAACTTCGGACAGGCCTCTTGAATTTGACGGCAGCCTGCTTCTGCGGGCAGGTGATTTAAGCCTGACTGTCATCGGCTCTTACACAGAGACAGAAGGCAGCCCTTCCGTGTTCGCCTACGGAGTGCTCAGAAAGATGCTGGGTGGACCGCCTGCATTCTACGTGACCGGCGTGGCGGCCGGGTTTGGGTATCAGAGGGGGCTCCTTCTCCCCGACATCGGGCAGGTCGCGGAGTTTCCGCTGATTCGTATGGTTTATGAGGAAGGAAACGAGGCAGAACTGATCCGCACTCTAAAGGAGCGGTACATGAAAATCTCCGGGGAGGAGATGTGGCTGGCCGCGGGAATCCGCTTTACGTCCTTTGAGATGGTAAAATCATTTGCCATTTTAACCGTATCAGTAGGAAATCATCTGGAAATCGCCCTGCTGGGATTGGGACAGATGACGCTCGGCACGATTGCAAAGGCGGAGTTATCCTTAAAAGCCGTAATCTGCCCGGAGGAAGGGATTTTCTCCTTAAGAGCGGCGCTGACTAATGAATCTTACCTGTTTTCCCCGGACTGCCACCTGACAGGGGGATTTGCTTTTTATGTCTGGTACGGGGGAGTTCACAAGGGGGATTTCGTTCTGACGCTCGGCGGATATCATAACGGCTTTGAGAGGCCTTCCCATTATCCGGAAGTGGAACGCCTTGGCTTTTCCTGGATGGTAAATCGGAATCTGAGTTTTTCAGGCGGGCTGTATTTTGCGCTGACGCCGTCCTGCATCATGGCCGGAGGAGGAATTGACGCCAGATATGCCAATGGAAATCTGAGCGCATGGTTTTATGCCAGGGCCGACTTTCTCATGTATTGGAAGCCGTTCTACTATCAGATAGGGATAGCGGCTGGAATCGGCGCATCCTACCGGGTGGACTGCCTGTTTGTCCATCATACATTTACGCTTGAACTATCGGCGGCGCTGAGTCTTTGGGGGCCTGAGTTTACCGGGAAAATGAAGGTGAAGTGGTGGATCATCTCTTTTACGATAAAGTTTGGCAGCGGGAACAGCGGTATAAAATATCTGACCTTTGAAGAGTTTCTGGAACAGTGCGTTCCCGGTGACGCAAAACAGGGTAAAACCGGTTCGCCGGACTGCGGCTCAGGTAAAAATTATGCCACGGTCACAGTGAGTGACGGCCTTATAGAGGAAACGAAAGACAGTGAGAAGATGCCGGTCAGCCTTGTGCGCGGAGAGGGCTTTAAGCTGTCAATCCATACGCAGGTGCCGAATACCGCATTTCATATAAACAGCAAACCTCCATGCCGCGGAGGAAACGAGAGCCTGTTTATTCTGCCCATGGGCGGAGTCCCGCTGTCCTGCGAGACGGTTGTGACGGTGAAAAAGCAGGATAGAGCTGGAGTATGGAAGCCGGTGAAACATGATACCTTTCTGGTTGAGGAGCAGTATGAGAATATTCCGGCCGCGCTGTGGGGGAAGGAATTGTCTTGTGACGGTTCTATGATAGAACACGCTCTGACCGGCGTTCTGTTAACGCCGAAGGAGACGGAAGTCTATGTGTTCCCCGACAGTCCGGTGGATCTTGACCGAATGGCGGAGGAGGAAGCCGTTTTAAAAGATTGGTGTTTCTGCCGCCCTGTTTACCGGGTAAAAGAGGAGGAAGACAAAGAGCTGTCAAACCAGGAATTTTCGAAGACCGCCATGGCGGATGCCGCAGTGGAAGACAGAAGAAAGCTGCTGCTGTGGCTGAATGACAGGGGGATGGAGCTGGAGGGTGACGGCCGGATCGGCAGCCTGGCTGAAAATGCGGAGAATCTGTTCACGGAACAGATTACATTCTGCAGGGATATAGCCGTTTATGGAGAAGAATGATGAAAGAGTATGGAGAAATGCAGTTTATGGCATCCTCGCCGCCTGCGGCGGATGCCGGAGAATATCGGGTTAAAGTGCATCAGAATGTGACAAGCCCTGTGGCGGAGGAGATACCCGGAGCAGAGTTCCGCTTTTTTGCGGGAGAAAAGCGGTTTGAATTGGAACCGGGGGAGATATACGAAGCTTATCCACCGGCCGGTATGGTGTCCGATTATGGGGTTACACTGCCTCACATCATTTTTAATAAAAAAGCGTATCCGTGGGACCGGCGGATCGGAGGCGGCCCGGCGCTTAGAGAAAATACACCGGTGAAGAATCAAACTCCGTGGATTGCGCTGCTGCTGTTTGATGAGGATGAGGAACCAAAGCTGTCGGAAGTCACTCTGCAAAAGCTTTTGAACAAAGAAGAAAAATGCTTTTTTCCCTTGGCCGGAACAGGATTACAGCCCGGCGAAGACTGGGAAAATACATGCAGTGTGATCCGGATGAGTCCGGAACTGTTCAAGAAAGCAGTTCCGATGGAAGCGGAGCTGCCCTGGCTGGCGCATGTCCGGATTACGGATCTGCATGAAAGGCCGGATAACATAATCGCACATCCCGGATATTTTGGCGTTATTGTGTGCAGCCGTTTTCCCCAGGCGGTGAACAGGACGGTGCGCTGCACCGCCCATCTGGTTTCATTGGAGGGATTTTCCGGTTACCTTCCCGGAGGACGGGAGGAGGCCTGGAAGAATGAGGATTGGATTCAGATGGTATCTCTGTATCACTGGGAATTTTCCTCGAGAAAATCATCGGAGGAGAGTTTCCGCACCCTGACGGAAAAACTGGATTCAGGGAGGCTCAGCCTGTACCAGAGCGGGGAGCCGCTGCCAGGCGGTCCGGCCCATGCTGTGGAACGGCTGCAAAAAGGATATACTGTTTTGAATCACATTGTCAGGACGGGGGAACAGACCGCGTCCTGGTACCGGGGACCGCTTACTCCGGAGAAGCCGGACAGCTCCCTTCAGGGGCAAAACGCCGGAGCGGACGGCCGGATCCTTTATGACAGGGAGACCAAGCTGTTTGATATGAAGTATGCCGCGGCCTGGCAGCTCGGCCGTCTTATGATGTTGAACAGCAAAGCGGCGGCAGGAGAGCTCTGCCGGTGGAGAAAACTGGTTTTTTGTGAGCGCAGAAGAGCGGGGGAAGTTCAAATCCTTAAGAAACATTTTGAGGCATTTTCTGTTTCGGCAGGGAAAGAGGACAGGGAGCATCAGGGCAGCATCAGAACAGGCTTTATGGAATATCTGGCCGGCGATCTCGGAAAATGGCTGGTTGGCGGCGGGGACGCCGCGTCGGTATTCGGCCCTGTAAAAGCATTCTGGTGATATGTCAAGAACTTTTTGAAGAAGATTTTGATATGTTTTTCAGAAAAAAGGGTAACTTTAA
>PPYF01438231.1_pt1 | contig 11721 bp, 8 predicted proteins | sample 1559871 | NCBI WGS metagenome assembly PPYF01 (sample SAMN08240021, study PRJNA423297) | Human gut metagenome, whole genome shotgun sequencing project. | reverse complement strand
CCTTCTGTTGTATCTGTCGGTGTTGTGCCATCTCCTGCTGCAATTGTAACCGCAGATGAACCTTCAGTACAGTTCAAAGTCTCATCTGAGTAAAGCCATGCTTTATAACTGCTGACTTCAATCTTTGCAGTTCCTTCTTTCAATACATCAAACTGCATGTTAAATCTTAATTCAGTCTCGCTTCCTGTTCCTTTGCCGGAATAGACTAACTGTCCACTTCCGGATTCCGTGACATTATCACCACTTTTGAATTTTAAATATTCTGTATCGTAAGTCAGATTCAAGTCTGCATCACCGATTGCCGCTCCCGCTCTGACTACTCCGGTAACTTCTACCGTCTCTCCTACTTTTGTGGATGGATCACTGAATACAATCTGTCCATCTGCTGCATATGTCAGCATTCCAAAGCATGGTACTATCAGACATACCGACAATATAAATGTGGCTATTTTTTTCATTACTTTCATGCGTTCTTCCTCTTTCTTTCGTTTCGTAACAATTATTGCATGCCAGTTTCTGACATTCTTCATACATATTACACTGTTTTCATCAAATTGTCTAGTTATTTGACATTATTCCTGATTTTCCGTATCTTGTGCGCTCTCCGTATAATCAGCCCTTGTATATCCTGTGAGTGTCTCGATTTCACTCGCAATCTCTTTCACTTTTTCAGACACTGTATACTCGTCCTTCGGGTACAAAAACTCATGCAGTTCCTGAACATTCTCTGCAAGTCCAAGCGGTATAACCGAACTTCCGACACCATCCACATTGCCATCTGTCAGCTCAAATGGAAATCCCTTCGCCTCGCCAAGCTGATACTGAGTCGCATCCGCTGCCAATCCAATCAAATTTTTCAGCGAAAAGCTTGTCGACACCTGTGGAAAGACTTCATTAATAATCTTATTGATTGTTCCAAGCTTTGTATGCAGCACTTTGTCAAAGATTTTTTCCAAAACCAGCCTCTGCCGCTCCGTTCTCGTATAGTCTCCGCCTGCCGTGGAGCGAATTCTTGCATAGGTAACCGCCTGACTTCCGTCAAGGAGCTGATTACCGGAATTCTCAATGAACTTCGCTTCTTTACCAGCCACCTGCGCTGTCTCTTCCAAAAACTCATTCATGTACTGGACTTCCTCTTCCTTAATGTCAACCTCGATTCCGCCAAGCAGATCAACCGTATCCGCCAACGCTTTAAAGTCAACTGTTACATAATTTTGAATATCCAAATCCAGATTTTTATTCAGCATATTGATAGCATCCTGCGGACCGCCTGTAAAATATGCATTGTTGGCCTTTTTGATTTCTCCATTCATCTGCTCCGTCAACGTATCACGATAGACAGACACCATCTTTACTTCCTTCGTCTGATTATCAATTGTTGCTACAATGATGCAGTCCGCATGTGTTCCCTCTTCCAGCTGTCCTTCTCTGGAATCTCCTCCAAACAGCGCAACCGTTGTATATCCTTCCTGATTTGCTCCCTCATTCACTTTGATGTCTCCCTCATCAAATGATGTGACCTGAAACTTATCATACTTTAAAATCACATAGCCCACTGCCAGTAATACTGCAAGAATCACAATCTCTGCCAGCAAAAAAAGAACTCTCTTTTTTCTCCTCGATTTTTTTCTCTTCTTTTTCATCAAACCAATTCCCTTCTTAATATTTATCATCCCCTATTGAAATAAGCATCCCCAGCCTATCTATGTTTCTCTTTGGGAATGCTTATACTCTCAATATCCGTTGGCGGATCTGTTGGCTCCGTCGGTGGATCCGTCGGCTCTGTAGGCGGATCTGTTGGTTCCGTCGGCGGATCTGTTGGCTCTGTAGGCGGGTCCGTCGGCTCCGTCGGCGGATTTTCCGGTTCTACTGGCTGCTGCGGCTCCTCCGGTGTCTGAGGTGTCTCCGGCTCCTGCGGAGTTACCGGTTCTTCCGGCGTGCCCTGCTCGCCTGTACTTTCCTCACTGCTATCATTGCCATTGCTGTTATTATTATAACTATTATTATAATTCTGATTCTCCTGTGTCTCGCCAGCCGCTCCCCCTGATTGTTCTGCACTGCTGTCCGACTGGCTTGTCCCAAGCTCTGCCTTGATTGCACTGTCAATGCTCTGTACTTTTGCCGAAGGCTGATAATCAACCGTTCCATATAGGAATTCATGAAGCATTTTCACATTTGTAAGTAGATCTGTGGGAATCACAATACTTCCTTTTCCTGGAATGGTATCCGTTGTCTTTTCCATCGGAAATCCTGTTGTCTCCGCGATCTTATATTTCGCAAACGACTTTGCGTAATTTAAGATTTCCGTAATACTCAGGCTTGTCTTTATTTTCGGAAATACCTGATCGATAATTTTATTGATTGTCACCAAATCACTTTTTACGGCTTTTTCAGCAATTTTCTCAATTACTCTTCTTTGTCGCTCTGTTCTTGTGAAATCACTTCCCGCCGTAGATCGGATACGCGCATAAGTTGTAGCCTGAACTCCATCCAATGTCTGTAATCCGGCCGTCGTGATATGGTTCGCAGCCTTGCCTGCAACTGCACCTGTCTCATCAATAAACTCGTTGATATACTGAACTTCCTCTTCCTGAATCTCAATCTCAATGCCGCCAAGCAAATCTACAACATCTGAAACAGCAGTAAAATCGACGGTCACAAAATCCTGTATATCCAAATCAAGATTCATATTCAGCATATTGATTGCCTGCTCGGCACCACCATAACTGTACGCCGCATTGCATTTCTGAAGTGTTCCGTCTGAAAGATCTAAAAAACTGTCACGATACACAGACACAAGCCTGACTTCTTTTGTCTCATTGTTCAAGCTGGCAACAATCAGACAATCTGTTCTCGTTCCCTTTTCCATCTCTCCTTCTCTCGAATCCACTCCAAAAACAGCAAAATTCGTATATCCCACGCCCACATCTTCTTCCAGATCATTGACTACAATCTTTTCCTTCGGAATCACTTCTCGCTTTACCTTTCCAAGTTTTGCAGTCACATAGAATCCCGCTGATGCTGCAAGGCAAATAATAACGCCGCTGATGCACAAAGCAATCTTCTTTCCCCTGCTAAGGCGTGTGAACCAGTTAGTTAATCTCCCCTTCTTTCCTTCCATATGAGTTTCCCCTTTTCTTTTGCTCAAAATCAGTTGATATTATCATACACTAAAATCTTTTTATCAGCAAGTATGAGGTGCTTTTTACTGCATCCTATCGCAATAAAAAACGGAACTGTAACTACAACTGCATATGCATATCGGAACTCCGCAAACACCGGTGTCGCAATCATAAGTGAAGCCACGATTGCAAGCACAGGGAAAAACACTAAAATTTTCTGTTTTTTGAAAATGCTGATCCAAAACATCGCAATTGCGATCCATGTATAAATCCCAATTCCCCAAAACCATTCTATTACCGGCATCGCATAAAAGAAACCTTCCACTTTTTCCAATCCGGCCTGAAATACTGATGGTAATTTTGAATCTCTTACCATTCCAAATGTATTATCTTTAACCTCTGTCGACACAGCCCAGTATTCCACTCCGGGACACCAAAATCCTCTCGTCTGATCGATCTGTGCTTTCAGATATGTTCCTGGATATTTCATTCCAAGCTCCAGCCATAATTTCAAATACTCTTTTGCATGTTCCTTAATATAATCCTGATTTCCTTTTTCTCGCACCAACGTTTTAATCGGATCTGAGATTGTACTGTCATACTCTTTTGGCACCCGTTCCAAATCTACAACTTTACTCAATAATTCTTCCTGTTCCTGGGTCAGTTCTCCTCCATCTGTAATAACACGTGCAATGTGCTGTGCAGGAATGGATAGCGCTTCAATCGTATCCGGTTGTACCACTTTATAGTGCTCCATAACAGGCCCCTTCACAAACATTACAAGAAACACAGTCGCAATACAGATGAGTCCCGTCTGAACTCTTTTTTTCTTCATGAAAAATATAATAAACGGAATACACAGCACATATGCATAAAATCCGTTGCTTCTTAAAAGACTTATAAGAATGCCTGTTATGAAGAATAAAATCCAGTCCACTTTTGTCTGTTCATTGCACTCCATTTTCCACAAAATCACAGAAAACAAAAGGACTATTGCTCCCATAAGCACGTCTTTCCACATTGTCACAGCATAAAACGCATTGATTGGAAAAACTGCATAGAAAATCAGACAGCCAATCAGATATATTCTTCTTGTCCCTTTCTGATACAGATAATAAATGACATAGGCATAAATCAGTGCTAAGACACACATTTGAAACATCACATAAATGGCAACACCTGTATTTATGCTGTCACTGATTAGTTTTCCCAAAAAGCAGCAAAATTTAATCATCAACGTCTGAATCCATGGCTGATGATTGCTGTAACTGCTAAGTCCGATTGCCTGCTCTACCTGCCATTCTGAATCCCACGTCACTACCCCCGGATATAATGTCAAAAAATATGGCAGCCAGCATATCAGACAGATTCCAACGATTCCCCAATATAACTTTTTCGACTTTTTTCGCTCTTCTTTACTATCCATCATTTCAAAAGCTAAAATCTTATCCCAAATAATTCCCAGTAAAATATATAAAATGATACTATAAAGAATGACACGTGCTGTACAAACACAAATCAAAGATAATCCTGAAAACCCAAGCACCTCATAATTTCCTAAAACCCAAAACACCGCAAATACAATTGATAACACTATTAAAAAATTGCGTTCCTTTTTTTCCCTTTTCCACTTTACTTCAAACTTCATCTTACCCTCAACTATCCTTTTTCTCCAAAAACAGTTTTCTCGTAACAAAATTATAGACCATTACAACGATTGTAGCACCAATTTTAGATATCATATAAAAAACTCTGAATTTTTCCACCGCAAGCCACATAATCAGCTGATTGATCCCCAAACCTATGATACTAAGTACAACAAACAGCGCAAACTCTTGCTTTTTATCTCTGTTTTCTTCTACCTCAAATACCCATTTCACGCTCATGACATAATTAAAAATAACAGACACCGCAAAAGAAATCCCACTGGAAATCAAATAATTGATGTGAAATACTTCTGTCAAAAAGATCATGATACCATAATCAATGACAAACGCGCTTCCCCCTACAACACCAAACTTCATAATCTGCTTTATTAATTTTTCCATCTCTTCACTTCCTGTTTTTTATTTCATCTGATTCAGCATCAGCTCATATAATTGTCTGTGTTTCTTTACAATTACATCTAAAATAATACCGCAGACCCAAAGCAACATTCCCAAAACTGCTATCACACCGGACACAATTAAAGTTGGAAATCTCGGAACCAGTCCTGTTTGAATATAATCCACAAATACCGGGACAAACAAAATCAAGGTGATTGTCCATAGCACTGCCGCTATCAGAGAGAAAAACGCAAACGGGCGATATTCTCGAAACAACGTCGCAATTGTCTTTAACACTTTCATTCCATCAGAAAACGTATTCAGTTTCGAATCACTTCCCTCCGGTCTGTCTCTATAAACAACTGGAATTTCCTCAAGCAAGAAGTTCTTGTCCACTGCATGAATAGTCATCTCCGTTTCTATCTCGAACCCTTTTGACAATACCGGGAACGACTTTACAAACATCCTGCTGAATGCCCTGTATCCCGTCATGATATCTTTGACCTCATTTCCGAATAGCTTGTTGATAAAAAAACGCACTGTCCGGTTTCCCATATTATGAAATGGTCTCTTATTTTCTGTAAAATAGGTAGATGAGAGACGGTCGCCGATTACCATGTCCACACCTTTGTTCAATACTTTGTCCACCATCTCTCTCGCGTGCTCTGCCGGATATGTATCATCTCCGTCAATCATCAGATAGCAGTCCGCATCAATCTCACGGAACATACTCCTGATGACATTTCCCTTTCCCTGACGATATTCATATCTGACTACCGCACCTGCTGCTCTTGCAATTTCATCCGTGCCATCTGTTGAATTATTGTCATACACATAAATTGTGGCCTCTGGCAATGCCTTCTTATAGTCTTCAATTACTTTTTTAATTGTGATACTTTCATTGTAACATGGTATTAATACTGCTATCTCACTCATAATTTTTCCCCTTCTCAACTTATTTACGTATAATTCCAGTCACCCGTTTTATCAGTGCCTTGAATTCCTTCGGTTCAAATCCCATATTCACTACTACTATTGCCACAGCACTCACAACTCCGGCAGCCAGTGCATATACAAACCAAATAATAAAAGAATCCATCTGCTGTGGTACAAATTTGATTCCTGCAAAAATCAAAAGAATACTCATCACAAGATTTCTCAACACTCTTGCTAATGATTTCCCACCAGAACCTTTAACCAGTTTCTTATGGTTATAAATCATAACTTCAACAGAGCGGTATGCATATGAGCACGCTGTTCCAAACAGAACTCCCGCCATTCCAAATTTATGAATACATAAAACAGATACAATAATATTGATTACTGCTTCCAAAATTGCCTGATACTGTGTCTCTTTATAATGTCCCGCTGCACAGATGATCGTAAGTCCCGGGATTCTTATATTCTGCAAAAGTACAATCACCGTAAACAGTCCTGCGATAACCGGTCTCATATAATTCGTGTCGGTCATATTCATTGTATAGACAGACACAAAAGGTAAAATCAACACTCCCATGCAGACCGTTACTATAAACAAAATAATGATATACATGTATTCATAGGTTGAATAACTTTTTCTCAGTGTCTCACTTTCCCCTTTTGAGATCACCTCTCCAAAACCTGCCGTCAATCCGTTGGAGAAAGATGTCAAAAGCATGTTAACTGCATATACAATTAAATTGTACACACCATATACACTCACTTCTAACAAGGAACCTTTGCCAAGGAGAATCGTCAGCAAAACAACATCTGTATTGTTTACGATAATTCCAACAACTTGGTGGAGAAGTGCAGCCCCTCTCTGAGTCAAAGCAGAAGTAGACGGTTCTACATGAAAATCAAGTTCTGGATAGCGTTTCTTTGCATAGCGCTTTACCAAGAAAAGTCGCAGCATATACACCCCTGTGGCAACTGCCTTTACCCATAATACATTTGCCCCCTGATAAATCAGTGCAATGGATAAAACCATATTCACAAGCGTTCCTGCTGACTGAATCAGAGCCACTATATAGCCCTCTTGGTTTGCTGTCAGCAATACTCTGTATTTTCCCAAAAAGAAATAATCCACAAGTGTACTGCTCGCCAGCACTAAGATCATACTTCTTACAAGTGTGTTATCAAGCTGTCCGGAAATCATAAATGGATACACTACTGTAAGCACTCCTACCAGTCCGAGAAACAGCATCCCCGAACGGTTATAGAAACGTCTTGCAGCAGACAAGACTCCATTTACTTCTTTTGTATTGTTATTTGCAAGCGGTGCATACAAGGCAACTACAGACGCCGTTCCAACCCCAGCCTCCGCAAGTCCCAAATATGCTAAAAACTGATTGATCGAAGTAATCATTCCATTTATGTTTGAGCCATACGCTTCCAGAAAAAATCTTGGCAATATAATTCCGGATGCAAATACGATGACCTGCAAAAATAGATTTGCGACCATATTCTTAAATGCCTGTTCACTTCTCATATGATTTACCTTTCCTTTGTCTATCCATAATCGTATTAAAAACTTTCTCTATAACAGCAGCATCCACTGTCTCATCAAATTTACGCGCAAACAAATGTGGTGCTTGCATCAGTTCCTCATAATCATTCTCTCTCCATACATATGGATTCCCTCGTTTCCAATCAATCAGACGGAGACTGGCAAAATAGTCATCTTCCAGCGAAAAGACTTTTTTTCTGTATTTATCTGAATTCCAGACAAGTGTCTGTATAAAAAACTCATCTGCGCAAAGTGTCGCATGAAACATCTTATAGATAAGTTCCTTATTTTCTAAAATAAATCCCACTAATTCATGTGTAATGCTCACCCAATTTGCCCCAAGACAGTACTCCATGCTCTCCATATGACGCTTTATGCCAATTCTCCTCTGCAAAAACAGTGATACTTTTTCTACAAACCGAAGAAATCCATGTCCTTCTCGTCCAATTTTCTCCTGCAGCCAGTAATATTGTTCATATTTATATCTGGATTCCTCCCAAAACGTTTTGGGACAAAAATAGATAAATTCTTTTCCGTAGTGCTCACGGAAAAATTCATGTATCTCATCCTGCGTCTTAATCGGTAAATCCACACCACTTATCAAATGATAATATTCATAGCCATGCTCCCACGCTGACTGAAATAAAATCAACTCGCTTCGAATCTGACTATATCCTCCCCACTGTTCACGCACGCTCTCCACAAAATGCAAAGCAGATTTTTTCACCACACCCTTAAACTCTTCTCGTTCAAACTTTACATCCATTCCTATATGAATATAAATGTCATTTCTCTCATCATCAAGCAACATCAGCAATTTTCTTAATAATGCAAACTGATGATGCGCTTTGATCAAATACGCATGTTTTTTCATCATTTACTTTTTCTTTTCCTCACTGATAAAGACTAATTTGCGATACAATTCCAGATTTAAAAATAATATCATTGCCGATATTTTTCGATTACGATTAAAATACTTATTTTTTAGGATTCGAATCATATGCCTTCGTATGAATAAAACCAACTCTTTTCTGCCCTCAATGGTTCGATAGTTTTCTTCCAAAAGCATCTTATCAAGTACAATAAAGCGCGACCATAACCAAAGGCACTCTGCTTCTTCCGTCAATGACGGAAATGCTTTCTGCACTACTTTGTAATTTTTCGTATATCCGTCTATAATATCATATAATTGTGGTCGATATGGCTTTCCTGTGATACTGTCCTCTCTGTGTAGATAATAATATTTCGGTTTCGTTCCCACCGCAACTTTCTTGATTCTCTGCATCATATCCACAGTAAAGTAAATATCTTCATATAGCTTTCCTTTTGGAAAGCGCAGATCTTCAATGCAGCTTCTGCGAATCAGTTTATTCCAAATTTCTCCGCGAATTGTGTGCCCCTGCAGAATACATCGAAATGCCTCTTCCCCACTACACACAAAATCTTTTTCCTCTTTCTGTTGTTCAATACGGTCACTGTAAACCTCGTAGAGTCCACACGTCGCCATATCAGCTCCTGCCTCTGTCAGCCGGGTATACATATATTCTAGCATATCTGACTCAATATAATCATCACTGTCTATAAAAATGATATATTCCCCTGACGCATGTGGCATTCCTGCATTCCTTGCATCACTCAATCCACCATTTTCCTTGTGTATCACTTTTACCCTCGAATCCTGTTCTCCGTATGCATCACAGATTTCTCCGCATCTGTCCGGAGTTCCGTCATCTACCAGAATAACTTCAATATCCGAAAACGTCTGATTTAAAATAGAATCCACACACTTATGAATATATTTTTCTACTTTATATACCGGCACTATCACACTGATTTTTGGCATAATTTTCCTCCATCACTTTTATTTCTTATAATATTCCAATAGCTGTTTTCCCGCTGTCATAATATCATATCCAGCACCTTGAAACTGTTCCTTTATAATAGTATTTTGAACTTCCGTTCTCCCAGCATCTCCCGGTTCCAAAATGCACTCTTTCCATTCTTTTTCATTATGAGCCAATGGCAAAAATGTTACTGCATCTGTAATTTTTACTTCTTTGCTGATCGTATCCGCCATCACACTGTAAACTCCGGATGCCTGCGCTTCCAATGCAACTAACGGCAGGCCTTCAAAGAGCGATGGAAACACAAATACATCCATCGCATTCCATAACTGCGGAATGTCTTTTCTGACCCCCAAAAACTGTACCTGATTTTCTATTGCATATTCCTGCACTTTCGCAGTAATTTGTTCTTTTAACTCTCCATCCCCTATAAGCAGCAAAACTGCATCTTCACGCTCTTTCGCAATCTCATTAAATATATCAATCAGAAATTCATGATTTTTCTGTTCTTCAAACCTACCCACATGTCCAACTACAAACCGATTCTCCACACCAAGCTCTTCTCTGATCTTTTGTCTGGTAGTTTCATTATAAAAAAATTTTTCTACATGCAGTGCATTGTGGATGATATGAAATCGGTCACTTTGCATAGTTTTCTCATCAAACAACCATTTCCCCGCAACTTTACTGCATGCAAAAAAATCAGTGGCATAATGTAAAATCCGCGGCTTGTTCAAACGGTGCAGTATATTTCTCAGCAACCCTGGTGTAGAAGAATTGTGGGAATGTGCGATCACTTTTGGCACCCCTGCTTTTTTCCCAATTTCCAGTGGTACAATGTTTGCAGCAGACAGCATATTCACATGAATTGCAGCATATTTTTCCTCTTTCAATATCTTTAAAAGTTCTCTTCGAAAACGAATCGGATGCCTTTTCACATTGGAAATATAGAAAACTGTTCCTCCCAAAGACTTTATCTCATCCTCATACGCAAGACTGTCATACATGCTGATAAAATCAAACTGCACGCCATATTTCACAAGTTCTCTATAATAATTCATTACGAAGCTTTCTACTCCGCCCGGATTATGGGATAATCCAATTTGTAAGATTCGCATAATTATTTCCTTCCTATTCTCTTCTACTTATTTATCTTTTTCTCTCTTTTCTTTCAGTTTTGATGTAACTCTTCCCACACAATAAAAAACAAATTTACTAATATAATCTAAAATTCCTGAGAGAAATAGAGAACAGATAAACACCACGGGAACAATAATAATATACCATTCCATTCTTTTAGGCATCTCTATAATTCTAGCATTCAATTTTGGATAAATCAAATTATCAAAAATAAACGAAACTAAATATATTCCTAATGACAATTCTGAAATTTTCGTTATAATACTTTTCAAAATATTCGGAATATTATCTAAATTCAAATGCAAAATAAATAAAAACAGAAGAACAGCTAAAATAGCTGGCTGTATACCTTGAAAATAATTGTAATCACTTACTTCGTATGTATTTTGATAACTCCTCATATAGTTAAATACTCCAAATAAAAACAAACTTACAACTAATAATATAAAATTGTTTCTCTTTCGAATTTTAATATCATACTCACTGATATAAGCACCAATAAAATAATATGTCAAGGGCCACAGTGTTGTCCAATAATTAGGAATGATTTTGACCCAATTTTCACTTCCTCCTGGCAATAGTATTCCCTGAATTTTCCTTGAAATTCCCCAAATATTCATCACACTTGGCAATACTGTTAAACTTAACATTGTAATAATTAATCCTATTTTTTGTTTTTTTGATTTCAATCCATTATATAATATATTTATAAAAGGAATCAAAAGGAACAGTCCAATATACATCTCTATATACCACGAATACGGTGCCGCACTAAAGTTTAAAATCATTTTAATGCTTTCTATAATTCCAAATGATCTTTGTGTCGAAATGCTAAAATATACTAGACACGCTATACTAGCCAAAACATATGTTATATATGTCTTTTTTAATCCACTATAATATTTTCTACTCACTACTTTTTTATTCATCAAAAAACCCGTCAAAATTAAAAATAAAGGAACACAAATCATAAAGAAGTTTCTCATCGTTCCCATGAAAAACAATCGTTTTCCGACAACTATCTCTTCATAAAATCCATTGTGTAAAAAAAAATGAACAGATAGTACAGAAAAAACTGCTAT
>PPYF01412224.1_pt1 | contig 11721 bp, 9 predicted proteins | sample 1559871 | NCBI WGS metagenome assembly PPYF01 (sample SAMN08240021, study PRJNA423297) | Human gut metagenome, whole genome shotgun sequencing project. | reverse complement strand
CAACATTGAGTTTGACGTCCGGTTTTTTGGCCTGTTTGGCACGTAATTTTGCGATCTGAGCGGGCTGACTGGCATAGATAATATTGACATTGACCAGTTGCTGGATAATCTTAAGACGCATGATCGCCACCTTCTTCCTTCCGACCCGCTAGGCTGAGATAGATACTTTCCAGACTTTGTTTGGGGTGCTGGCCCTTTAATTCCTCGATCGTCCCATAGAAAATGAGATTACCTTTTTTAAGAATGGCGATTTTATCACAGAGTTGTTCGGCCACTTCTAAGACGTGGGTAGAGAAAATAACCGTCTTGCCACGATCCGCATGCTGGCGCATCATTTGTTTTAAATCGTAAGAAGCTTGTGGATCCAAACCGGTCATCGGTTCGTCCAAGACCCAGATATCTGGATCGGACAAGAGGGCTGCAATGACGAAGACCTTCTGGCGCATCCCATGTGAAAAGGATTCAATCACTTCATAGCGGTGGCTCTGAAAATCAAAGATCCTTAGAAGCTCCTCTAAGCGATGGTCACAGTCTTTTTGACTCATATCATAAGAGGTCGCAACCAACTCCCAGAATTCATTGGCTGTGAGACGCAAGAAAAGATCTGGCGAATCTGCCACATAACCGATCTTCTTTTTGATCGCAAGCCGATGGCTATAGAGGTCCTGACCATCCACTTCAATGGATCCAGTGGTTGGGGTGATGACACTGACCAGGCTCTTAATCGTCGTTGACTTTCCGGCTCCGTTGTGGCCAATCAGGCCGACAATTTGCCCATCCTCGATGGTCAGATCCAAGTGGTTGAGGGCAATGTGCCCATCGTAATCTTTGGTAACTCCGTGAAATGTAATCATGTTAACTCCCTAATTGATCCTCATTGGGACCGTTTTTCTTATTCTGTTGATAAGCGAACATCGAAATGATAGAGCAATTCTAGCAGATAGTTTGGAATGGTCTCCAAGAAATCTTCTTTGTAGACCCGCTCTCCTCGCTTATGCAATTCTTTGCCCCAAGGGCCTAGATTGACCGCTGGAACCTGAATTTGGGCAATTTTTTCCAGATCCAGATCATAAACCTGAGCTGGTGTGGCTAGGCTATCCAAGACTACTTGATAAGAGGCCACATCCTTTTCCAAGGCACAATAACTGGTGTCGTTAATCCCCATAAAGTATTCTTCGACTTTTAAGAGGTAACCTCTTGTGTCCAGATACTCGCGGTAATCAGTGATGAGGGACACGATATTGAAATCGGTATTGTCTAAAAAACGACAATTCATGGAAGGATAATATGGGGGCGCAAAACCGATGACCACCATAGGATCCTTATCTCCGAGAAACTCAAGGAGTCGCTGGATTTGCTGAATCGCAAGGCCCTGGTAGCTGGTCCCATTACGAAAATCTTGCTCCGCTTTTTTATTAGAAGCTTCTCTAAAGTCTTGGTAGCCCTCTAAGGCTTGGCAACGTTCCTCTAGTTCTTGATAGGTGATGACTCTTGGCCTTGCAATAATATGTTCTTGGCCAGCCTGATCCTGCAAGTGCTCATACTTCTTGTAGAAGGCGTCCAAGGCCTCCTGACTAAGCTCATAGATTCGTTGCAAGAGCTCTTGGGGTGTTTTCTTCAAATGCAACACACTGAAATAACCAGCCGCATACAGCACGGTCGATACATCGTACTGCTCCTTCAAATCTCTGAGATAGGACCAAGAAGGAAGGGGAGACGTTTCTCCCAAGGCCTGATCTGCCAGATCGGGATGAAGATCTAGCTGGCTTGCGATGGCTACTAGGAGCGACAAGGCATTGATCCCTTTGAGGGGCTCCTTCATATGGGACAAGACACCTTGCGCCACAACGACCGGCATGAGTTTGCCGACTGTGCCAATGTGAAGGACCTTTTCTTTTCCTACTTCTGATTCAAAGGGTTCTGAATCCACTGCTAATACATAATTGAGATCAAAGGTTTCCTGCAAATCTGTGAGGAGGCCCAAGGCTCCTCGCATCCCACGTGAATAGGATTCCTCATCTCCAACAGAGAGATAGAGCAGATTGACCTGACCTTCTGAGGGAGCTGCTGCATAGGCTTCCAGAACTCCCAATTGCAGGGCCAAGGCTGCTTTCATATCGCAAGAGCCTCTGCCAAATTTCCATTCTCCAGAAGCTAAATCTGCCTGCATATCGGGTCGCCTATCCAATGTTTTCAAGGCTTCTGCTACTTGATCAGAATCGAGCGCGATCTCCGACAAATTTCCATAGTCTTCTAAATCGACTGTATCATGGTGGTGGAAAAGGATAACTGTTTTTTTCTTGCCCTTATCAACCAAGGCCCAATTGACCGACCGATGCAAGTGATCCTGTGGCACCTGATAGCGCCCAAAATGGTCCGGATGTTCCTTGAAATAGGGGATCTGGCCAATCCGTTGATCCAGATAGGCTTCGATTGCTTGCTCTGTCTCAGTATTGGTGAAGCTCGGAATGGCCAAGGCTTCGGTAAAAATCCTTTCGATGCTCTCTCTATTGGTGGTTTTCACTTTCAAACCAATCCTCCTTTGTTATGATCAAACTATAAAATGAATAGAAATATATGTACCGGACTGATATTTCTACGTAAATAAAATGCTACTTTTTATATTCTCACTTCATTTCTTTCATGTATGCGATTTCTTTTCCAGAAAGGGCTTGCTTCCAGCGCAAACGTTTGTCGCATCCAACTATTTTTGGTAAAATAGGGACATTCACATGAAAGAAGAAATAAAAATGGAAAATCAAACCTTAATGCAATATTTTGAGTGGTATTTGCCCGCTGATGGGAACCACTGGTCGCGTCTTGCTGAAGATGCGCAACACTTAGCAGACTTGGGTATTCGCAAGGTCTGGATGCCGCCTGCCTTTAAAGCTACTTCTAACAATGACGTTGGGTACGGAGTCTATGACCTCTTTGATTTGGGCGAGTTCGATCAAAAAGGAACGGTTCGCACCAAATATGGCTTCAAAGACGATTATCTTCAAGCCATTCAAGCCCTCAAAGATGCAGGGATTCAACCAATGGCCGATGTCGTTCTCAACCATAAAGCTGCTGCCGATGGCTTAGAGGAATTCGAGGTCGTTGAGGTGGATCCAATGGATCGAAACAAGGTCCTCACTGAGCCCTTCACCATTCAAGGATGGACCAAATTCACCTTTGATGGCCGAAATGGCGCCTATAATGACTTCCACTGGCATTGGTACCATTTCACCGGTACGGACTACGATGCTTCTCGTAATAAGAATGGAATCTACCAAATCCAAGGGGACAACAAAGGTTGGGCTCATGGAGATCTGGTAGACAAAGAAAACGGAAACTACGATTACCTCATGTACGCCGATATCGATTTCAAACATCCCGAGGTTGTAGAAAATCTCGATCAATGGGCTGAATGGTTTATCGAAACGACAGGGGTTGAGGGCTTCCGTCTGGATGCAGTCAAACACATTGACTCCTTCTTTATGAAGAATTTCATCCACAATATTACCAAAAAATATGGTGAAGATTTCTACGTCTTTGGTGAATTTTGGAATGGGGACACAGAAACCAACGATGAGTACTTGGAAAGCATTGATTACCTGTATGACCTGGTCGACGTAGCCCTCCACCAAAATCTCTTCAGAGCTAGTCAAGAAGGTGAAAATTTCGACCTGCGAACTATTTTTGACGGAACACTAGCGCTCAATCATTCTGAAGAAGCCGTAACCTTTGTGGACAACCATGATACCCAACGAGGACAAGCCTTGGAATCTACCATTGAAGAATGGTTTAAGCCTGCAGCCTATGCCTTGATCTTACTTCGTGAAGCTGGTTTGCCTTGTGTCTTCTATGGAGACTACTACGGGATCGAGGGCAAATTTGCGCAAGAAAGTTTCCAAGAGGTTCTCGATCGCCTCTTATGGGTTCGTAAAGATCTGGCCTATGGGGAACAAACGGACTACTTCGATGATCCTAATTGCATTGGTTGGACACGTTCAGGTTCAGAAGAATCAGCACCAATCGCCTGCTTGATTTCCAATAACCAAGCTGCTACAAAAATCATGGAGATCGGCTCATCCTACGCAGGTCTCACCTACTATGATGTCCTAGAAAATTGTAACGAAACCGTCCAAGTCCAAGAAGACGGTACTGCCGAATTCCCAGTGGCAGAGCGCTCCGTCAGTGTCTGGGTAGCCCAAAATACAGAGGGGCAATAACCTTTATATGTAATGTTCTCCTAGGATCTACATCTTCCTAGGAGAATTTTTTCCTGTAAAAATTTTATAGGAAATACAGCTTCATTTTAGCACTATAAGAAAGCGCTGTCAATGGGTATCGCGTCTATTTGAAAGAAATAAAGAGCATCAAAAAAAGCTGGAAAAAATTATCCAGCCTTCGATGTTTGATAGAAATAACTGTATGACGCAGTGGTTGATTGGTATCTTCGTTCGCTTATTAAGCTCCGAAGATACCTAATGAGGGAAACAAAGTTTCCTTTATCCACAACCTTCAACAGTCTCCCAGACTGTTGAAGCTATACGGGGGTGGGAAAACGAACTCTTTTTAACTAGTCGGAGTTCTTTCCCACTCCCTTCTTTTTAGCTCAATTCTGCAATGATTTCTTTCAATTGGGCTTTCGTATGAACTCCAGCCACTTGTTTGACAACTTGTCCATCTTTTTTAAATAGAAGAGTTGGGATCGACATGATACCGAATTGACGTGCTGTATTTGGATTTTCATCTACATCCATCTTACAGATTTTCAAATCATCTTCATGTACTTCTTCTGCCAACTGATCCAAGATCGGAGCTTGCATGCGGCATGGACCACACCAAGTTGCCCAAAAGTCAATCAGGACAAGGCCTTGGCTGGTTTCTTGTTCAAAAGTTGCATCTGTGATTACGTGTGCCATATTTCCTCCTTTTTCAGTAGTGACTACTGATTCTGCATTTCTACTTTTATTTTACACTAAAAGATGCCATTTTAGAAATATTTGCTACGGGGACTCCTTAGGCATCTTCTCTCTTTTTGCGCCAAAAGATGAGGCTAGAAGCTGTTAGACTGATCATACCTAAGAGACCCAGAGCATGGTCTTTGCTGCCTGTTTGAGGAAGGGTATGGTCTACCTGCTCTCCTCCTACTGCAGGAGTCACTTCTTGAGGATCTTCTACAAATCCTTGTGAAACAAATTGAGGTCCATAAGATACAGCTAGTGTAAGATGAGATTGCTCTTGTCTTGCTGATCCTGTTTGCATCTGTTCATCTTTTTCAGGAAGAGTTTGGCTTGGTTGGACAAGGTGTTCTGGAGTTGGAAGCGTATATTCTTCCTTGTAGTGTACTTCTGGAGCGACTAGAGCAGTTCCTTCTATTTCTGGCAATTTCGCATAGTCAGTATCTGTTGCACTTGGTACATAGGATGCCTTTTGAGCGCGGGTCTTTTCGACAATTGGAATCGCCGCCTGGATAGAGTCTGTCTTGAAGGTCACTTCATATGGGTGCTCCACCGTTAAATCTGATGGGTCATAGGTGTTAAAGACTAGAGCTAACTTGTGACCTTTCTTAACCGTATAGAGATTTGGTTGGAGATAAACTGTATAATCATGGTATTCCCCAACTTTTGGCTCAATACTTGCGCGAGAGCTTGCTGAATCGTAGCCAGACTCAGGGTTCGCAAGGTTGATCCAGCCTTTTGCGATCACCTTGTACTTGGTCTTGATGGTTTCGTATTCGGCAACAGATAGGTTGCTTAAATTGCTTCCCATCCAGAAAGCGTCTGCTGTTTTATCTGGCTTGACGCTACCATTTCCTACCACGTCAAAGTCCTCATCTGCCACATCTACCAAGAGGGCGTTGATTTGGAAATTCTTTCCTTGACCCTTGGCAAGAGCTGCCTTGAAATGAACAGGGATGTGGCCCTTGATCGTAGTGTCCTCAGTAACATCAGAAACGAAGGTCAGATTGGCCTTAGAGGAGGCTTTGCTGACAGTTTCATTACGGTTAGCGATCTCAACACCTGCAGCCGCATAATCACTAGAAATGGTTTCTTCTAGACGTTTCGAGCTTGCATTCAAGAAGAGACGTTGACTGCTCTTCCAGTTATCATAGCTGGTCCACTTGCTTGGATCATAGTTGTTTTGAGCTAGGACCGCTGGCAAGCTTTCGACGTGATTGTCCACTCCGTAGAGGTAATGGGTCAGCCAGGTATTGAGCAGGTCATAAAAGTCCTGACCATTGGCGGGCGTACTGGTCCTTGTTCAATTGGTTGATGTAGTTGGAATAGTTTTGCCAAATCCCTGCCCAATCGTCTTGATCCAGCATCCGCGTGCTAACGTAGAGGGAGAGCCATGAAAGGTCACTATAAGGTGCATTGCCAAATTGGGTCCCTTGGCTATTGAAATAATCATACCAAGAAGCAATCCCTGCTGCTGGAACGATGGTCTTTAGGCCTTCTACGCCTGTCGCTGCCACACCAAATGTTGTGGTGCCAGCCCAGGATAGACCGGTCATTGCGACATTGCCACTTGCCCAGTCTGCCTTTATTTCGATATTGCTGGTCTTATCGGTGTAGGCTTTGCGTTTGCCATTGACCCATTCGATGATATTCTTGAAGGCATTGATTTCGAGGTCAGACCCTGTCGTGTTAAATCAAGCCCCAGACTTTCAAGGGTCACGTAGTTTTCGTCTAGTGTTCCTGCTACGTAAGGACGCGCTTCCAGAATGGTCGCCGCCTTAAAGTCACCTTGCGCGACTGCCTTTGGTAATTGAACAATGGCTTTGACCAAGTCTGGCTTGCCATCTGCATCGGTGTCGTAGTCCGTTTCGACATAGACTGGGAAGCGGACAATTTGGCTGTCCTCATATTTGTAGTCTTCATCTGCTTTTTCTCCCGTCATATAAGGGAAAATAGGCTGAGCACGACCATTTAAAAAGAGAGGGCTTTTCTTTTCAGCCCGGTAAGCATCATAGAGTTTCTTAGCTGTTTCGTACATCTTGGCCAATTCTGGCTGACTGACCTTACGAGTCAGATCTTCTGATCTTTCAATCAAACCTAAACTCTTGGCAAAGCGTTCCCGATCTGCTTGGCTTTGGCCAAATTGGCTTGGATCCGTTGCTGCCCATTGAAGCAAGCCATTAACAGCATCTTGCACTGTCAACTCTTTAGAGGTCTGATCCGCTGCAAGGGTCGAACCTGTGACTTTTGCCAAATCCTGACTTGTTGCCAGTGCTTCTGAAGTAGGAGTGGATTGAGGTGCAGCTTCCCTGTTTGTTGCCTCTGGAGTTACTACTGGGACCGTAGGCTCACTTTGTCTTGTGTGTTCTTCTGTAGCAGGGTTTGCTTGATTGGCAACTGCTGTCCGATCCAGCGATGCATCATTCAAGTTTGCTGCTTCTTCACTAGTGACAGTACTTGCGTCACTTGTTGTCGGTCTTGCTTCAGTAGATGGAGCATGGACCACTTCTGTCGATGGGGCTAACTCTTCCGTTTGCTCGTCTGCTGCTGCTACTTGATGCAAGACCATCGGTGCGATCAGTAAGCTCGATGCGACAATGGAAACCATTGTTTTCTTTTTCATGTCAATCTCCTCACTTTTTGTAATCAACACTCCTATTATACTATGTAAGCGTTTTTATATCAAACAGATGTTCATCTGATCCAAAAAAAACCGAGGCATCAGCCTCGGTTATCGATCCTTATTTGACGTGTTTCTTAAGATCTTCTTGTGCTTTTTTGTTTGACTCTGCTTGTTCTTTTTGCCATTTTTCAAGGGCTTTGTTGTAGTCAGCAGTTGTCACAGCTTTATCTTGGAGTTTCATCCCTTTGTAGATCACGTGGTCTTTTCCTTTACCACCAGTCCATGCAAATGGAGCTGAGAATGGTTCGATACGTGTCAAGAATGGACGTCCAGTTGATGAAGAAGTTGGCATAACAAGGGCACTATCTGTCAACCAAGCTTGCGCTGCCGCATATTTTTCATAGCGTTTGTTGACGTCTTGTGTTTCTGCACCAGCATCTTTAATCATCTTTTCAAAGTCGTACAGACCAACTTTTTTAGCTGCTTCATTGTTTTCACTTGGGTCAAATCCAAGGAAAGTCTTAGTATTTTCACCAGATGAAGCTTTCAAGATATCCATGTAAGTTGATGGGTCTTGGTAGTCAGGGCTCCATCCAACATTATCAGAGAGATCCCAATCTTCGCCAGCCGCATTTGGTGCAAAGAGGGTCACATTTTGAAGGTCTTCCTTCGAAAGCATTTGGATATCGATGACGATATTTTCTTTACCAAGTGCTTCTTCAACTGATTGTTTGAAGGATTGTACCCGTTGAACTCTTGATGGTGTGGTTTGGTCTACAGGCATATCGATGTGAATTGGGAATTTCACACCTTCTGCTTCCAAGGCAGTCTTCGCTTTTGCAAACTCTTCCTTCGCTTTCTTAGCATCGAAGAGACCATTTTGACCATCGTCTAGTTTAGTAGATTTCCACTCATCTCCGTAGGTATCCAATTGAGTTTTCACCATTTCACCAAAGGTCTTGCCATTAGCTTGGACAAATGTTGGTGGAATGTAGAGGTTACGGATGATCTTGCTTGCTCCGTCTTTTCCGTTCAATTGAGCAGCATACGCTTCACGGTTGAAGGCAAAGCTGATCGCTTGACGGAAGTCCTTGTTCAAGAGAGCTTTCTTAGTAGATTGTTTTTCTTCATCGGTCTTCTTAGCTGTGTGTTTGTAAGATTGACGGTCGATGTTGGTACCAATAACATAAGAAGCAGCATCTTGAGGAGTGTAGGTGATTTCGTCTTTGAATTCTTTGGCTTGCTCTGAGTAACCAGATCCAGTTGGGAAGAGTTTGGCCAAGCTAAGAGCATTTTCACCGAATGATTTAGCCAATTTACTTTGGTCTTGTCCATCGTAGAATTCCAATTTCACATCTGAGATGTAGACCTTGTCTTTATCCCAGTAGTTTTCATTCTTGGTCATTTCGATAGAAGATTTTGAAGTAAAGCTCTTCAAGATGTAAGGACCATTGTAAAGAAGGGAGCTAGTATCACTTGCTTGAGCGAATTTATCCCCTTTTGATTTCACGAATTTTTCGTTGACAGGGAAAGTGATCCCAAGAGTCAATTTAGAGTTCCAGTAAGATTCTGGTTGGTTCAAAGTGATTTGAAGGGTATGATCATCAACTGCTTTTACTCCTACAGCTGAGAAATCTTTATTTTTACCACTGACGTAGTCATTCAAGCCTTTGATAGAATCTTGGATGATGTAGAGCATTTCTGATTTGTTATCAGCCGCATATTTAATCCCTGTGACGAAATCTTTAGCTGTTACATCCGCATACTCTTCGCCTTCTGAATCATACCATTTAGCATCGTCACGAAGTTTATAAGTATAAGTCAAGCCATCTTGCGAAACTGTCCAATCTTTTGCAAGAGATGGGCAACTCCCGCAAGTGCAATGACATTTCTTTTTTTCATGTAAAACTCCTTAAGAAATTTTAAGTTTATTTTAAGATTATACCACAAAGATTTTCAGAAGAAAAGGAATTTTCAGAAAATTTTAGTTTATAAAAAACTACTCCGGAGAGTAGTTCCAATTTTTAATCTACTAAGTCGCTCTTGAGGTAGGCATCGACCATGCGCTCTGTTGCGACTACAGAATCCAAGTGAGTCCGCTCATATGAGTGGCTAGATTCGATACCTGCTCCGAGGAGGGCATGTTTGACTTCTGCTCCTGCGCTCATGGCTGCAGAGGCATCTGATCCATAGAAAGGATAGATATCCAACTTATAAGGGATTTCTTGAGCTTTTGCCAAGGCTACCAAATGCTGACGGAATTCGTAGTGATACGGTCCAGAAGCGTCTTTGACACAGATGGATACCGTGTATTCATCCGTCGCTTGGTCATCTCCCATAGCCCCCATGTCCACTGCCAAGTATTCGACCACTTCAGCCGGAATACTGGAATTAGCCCCATGCCCCACTTCTTCAAAGACTGAAAAGGCAAAGGTGGTCGTTACTGGCAATTGGATCTGCTCTTCCTTGTACACGCGCAGAAGATTCAAGAGAATCGCCGCACTCACCTTGTCATCTAAGTGACGAGATTTAATAAAGCCAGTATCTGTCACAATGGTCCGGGGATCAAAGCTGACAAAATCACCCACTTCAATACCAAGGGCACGGGTTTTTTTCTCATTGGTCACTTTTTCATCCAGACGGACTTCCATATTGTCCTGGGTCCGCTCGACAGTCCCCGCCTCCTTGTAGACGTGGCAAGAAGTCTGATGGACCAAAATCGTACCCGAATGGGTCTTTCCGGTATTAGCCACATGGACCGTACAATTTTCCCCTTCAATCATATTCCAAGGGAAACCACCGATACGGTCCAGCTTGAGGCGGCCATCTGCTTTCACAGCGCGGACAATAGCCCCCAAGGTATCCACATGGGCTGTGACGTAGCGTTGCTTGTCTGTGATCACACCAGGAATGGTCACATTCACGCCACCCTTAGCAGTCCGAGTTACTTCGTACCCAAAGCCTTCAATGGTTTTGACCAAATAGTCTGCGATCTCACGTGTAAAACCGGTCGGTGAAGGAATGGCTGTCAATTCCTGTAAATAAGTCACTGTCTGATTCATAATGCCTCCAAATATGTTTTTCTTTATTCTAGCATGAAATAGTTGGAATAGCTAGAGGAGAGGTTACAGAGTGGAGTTTTTCAACTCTTCCCGTACTTGCATTAGGAGAAAGCCAGAGTTCTATTTATATTTTCAACACATTTTGGGAGAGATTCATCTAGTGCACCTAAAATAAAAAAAGAAACTTGTCCACAACTAACGGTGTCTAAACAAGTTCCACGCAGGCTATTTCAATGGTGATACATAATTATCAGGATAAAATATGATGTAATTTTTGACAATATCTGTTAGACTATCTTCAGTTATGTTTCTCCACTTATGGAGATAGAAGGTTTCAGACTTGAGAACAGAGTGAAACCATTCGATACAGCCATTATCTGCTATTTCGCCTCTTTTCTGAGAATTCTTACACTCCTGTTTCCAGCGATAAAGGTGGAGCGTTTGACGCCGAAACATTCTAAAATAATAGATACAGCGCACGTTTTCTTATACTCTTCTACTAGCTTGATAAGACTTACTTTGTCGATTCTCTTATCAAGCTCTGATACTTTTTTAGTAATTCTACCTGCAAACGTAACTGTTCCACTTCAGATAACTGTTTCATCCCATTACCATAAGTATATTGTTTCCCCACGGGTTGGTGGAAACGGTACAATTCATCATTCTGATACCATCGCAACCAGTTCTTGGCCTGACTAGCATTTTTGATACTGAGGGTATCCATGATAACTTTATTTGATTTGCCTGCCTTCTTCATTTCGATACAGGCTAACTTAGTTTCTACCGAATATGCTTTTTTGACCATAACAAAACACTCCTGTTTCTAGTTTACCAGATTTCAACAGGAGTGTTTTCTTGTGTCTCATTTTATGGGTGCAGTGCCGACCCTAGGGATTCTTTCGTTCTCATATATACGTCATTAGTATAGGCTAATTTGATTTAAATTCCAAGAGAAATAACATTTTACATAAAAATCAGTGGGTATTTTACAATTTTTCCATATAATATAGCTAAAAAACAACTGGTTTTAAGAATTCTTATCTGAAACATTCGGAAATTCCCCTTAACCGTAGCGGAAAGTTGTTTT
>PPYF01306011.1_pt1 | contig 11722 bp, 9 predicted proteins | sample 1559871 | NCBI WGS metagenome assembly PPYF01 (sample SAMN08240021, study PRJNA423297) | Human gut metagenome, whole genome shotgun sequencing project. | reverse complement strand
TGCGATAGTAGTCAAATAGTAGTCAACAACTAACTATTTTTTCTCTGCCGTTCCCGCAAACGCAGGTGTGGCAATGCTTTGCGCCATATCTCAACTGGAGACACCTGAAATGTCGGAGTCTAACGCTCTATCCAACTGAGCTACGGGCGCATATTTGATTGTTCCGGCAAGAGATATTCCACTCACATGTCGCTCGATAGTATAACAGATTTTTTCGGTCATGTAAAGCCTTTCTTAGCAAAAAATTTTTATCCCGGCAAAGATTGTTAAAAAATTTGACAAGTCCGGCATTTTATTTTAAAATAGTGATAACATATTTTTTCAAAGCAGGTGGATCAAATCATGAAAAAAGAAAATATCTCGGACGCCGTCATTCGTCGGCTTCCCCGGTATTACCGGCAGCTAACCGATCTTTATCACCGCGGCATTGTCCGCACTTCCTCCCACTCTCTGGGGCAGGAAATGAATATTACCGCTTCTCAGATCCGTCAGGATTTCAGTTGTTTCGGTGAGTTTGGCCAGCAGGGATATGGATACAACGTTGAAGAACTTCGTTCCGAGATCGGTCACATTCTGGGTGTGGACAACGATCACCATCTCATCATGATCGGCGTCGGCAACCTGGGCCGCGCATTGCTGAACAACTTCCCCTTTGAAAACACCGGCTTCACCGTGGACGCCTCCTTTGACGTCTCTCCCGATGTGATCGATACACAGATCAACGGCATCCCCGTTTATTCGACCGATGAGTTGGAGTCCTACATCAAGCGCCACGCCGTGGACGTTGTTGTTCTGACCATTCCTCAGGCTGTGGCACAGGCTACCGCCAACCGGTTGATTGACCTTGGCATCCGGGGCTTCTGGAACTTCACCAATGTGGAACTGTCCAGCCCCAATCCGGATGTTCAGTTTGAAAACATTCACTTTGCCGACAGCCTTCTGACCCTGAGTTACCGCATCGCCAATCACTGAGAAAGGAACTCCCCATGAAAAAGCTGGTCCTGTTCCTATCCGCATGCGCACTTCTGGCCTCTGCCGTCTGGGTCGGCGCCGCCGGGGACGCGGGAGATCCGCTGGCATCCCTTTCTTACCTGAACGGCGAATTTTCCCAACGTGCAGAGAAAAAAATCGATCAGGCATTGGAACAGTCAGACAAAGATCTGGCTGAACGTCTGGAAAACGGTGAGGTTGGCGAGGCAGCTGCCACCTGGCAGGAGACCCGCCTCAAGGAGGGTGACACGCTTCACGGCGTCACAGGCACCGGCGTTCTGCTGCTGGCCGGTCGCGGGCGCGTGACCTATGAATCCGGCGCTGTGGTGGATGTTACCACCGGAGCTGTGGTTCCCAGCGGGACGAATCTCACCGCCAACCACCGCTATCTGACCGCCGAGGACACCACCGCCGCCTATACCGTCACCTCCGAAACCGCGGTGGTGGACTATCAGGGGCAGTACGCCTTCTCCTATTCTGACCGGCCGGACTACAACGCCATGGCCGCCGCCCTGAAGTCCCTGCATCTGTTCAAGGGCACTTTCACTGGCTACGGCGAGGGCTTTGATCTGGAGGCTGCCCCCACCCGCCTTCAGGCCCTCATCATGTTCATCCGGGTCTTGGGCGAGGAGGAGCAGGCGCTGGCCTGGTCTGGAACTACGCCATTCAAGGACATTGAGAAAGGTTCTCAGGCAGAGCATTATGTAGGCTACGCCTATGAAAAGGGCTATACGAATGGCTACACAGCCACGTCCTTCAAGCCCGCCGGGGCTGTCAACGCCTATCAGTACACAGAATTCGTGCTCCGCGCCATGGGATACAGCTCCGCTGCCAACAAGGATCTGTCCGATACCCTGCTCCGGGCCGTGAACGCCGGTGTCCTGACCGACGGTGACGCTGCCATGCTGCAAAGCGCCGCCTTCCTGCGGGCGCAGCTTGTGTACATCTCCTATTACGCCTTGGAGGCTGACCTGCCTGACGGCAGCCAGTCTCTGGCCGACCGCTTGATGGACCTGGGCGTTTTTACCAGAGACGAGTGGCGCGGCTCGTGGAAGCTGGTCAAGAGTGAGCGCCTCTAAAAAATTCCGCACCTTCTTCACCGGGGCACATACTATGGATTGAGACCGCATGAACGGTCTACATCTCGATCTCATAGGAGGTTCCGATATGTGCTGTAATAACGGTTGCGGAGGCGGCGGGAACTGCTGCTGGATCATCATTCTGCTGATCATCATCTGGTGCTGCTGCGGCAGCGGCGGTTGGGGCGGCTGCAACAACGGCTGTGGCTGCAATAGCGGCTGCGGTTGCTAAGATCAATGCCCCGTGCCCATAAGGGCACGGGGCTTCTTCTATATAGGACTTGACTTTGCGGCAGATTTCAGTAAAATAGAGGATAGTCTTTCGTCTGCATTCCGTCCTTTTGCGGCAAGCCACGTGTACTGCGGTCAGGTTCTGTGGCGTAGCCATTTGCAAACACACTCCTGAGTTAGAACATCCGGCCGTCGGATCAGTCTGAATTTCATATCCGGGATTAGCGCAGTTGGTAGCGCGCTTGCTTTGGGAGAATACGCCCAGCCGGATCGCCTAACTTCATAACGGGGTGTTGCGCAGTTGGTAGCGCGCCTGCTTTGGGAGCGGGATGCTCCCCTTTCAAGCCAGAAAATACCGTGTCCGCAATCCCTTGATACGCCTGCGATACAGGCACTTCCCCCGCAAGTCGAGGTGGTCAAAAAGTCGCCGTGACCACATGTTTGACCACATCTGGTACAAAACTGAATTACCAAAAATCCGGGATTAGCGCAGTTGGTAGCGCGCTTGCTTTGGGAGCAAGATGTCGGGAGTTCGAGTCTCCCATCTCGGACCAAGTAATGATAATCCGAACTACATTATCCAAGTGGGTAATGTGTTCGGATTTATCATTTCTATTGAAAATATTCTATGATACGATTAAAACAGGGTAGGAGTTTGACTCCTACCCTGTTTCATTACTGGCTGTCCAATAGATTTTTCTTGATAAATTGTTCAATACCTTCTTTACTTTTAAACCAACATATAGTTTTATCCGTATCGAGCAGGGTTTCACAATAACACTCTGAATTTTGCGTCATAGCAACCAAGTCTTTTTTATACACATCGCATTTCCCTGCACCATAGCATATTTCACATTTCCAAGCAGCATATATGCCCATATGTATAAAGCATTTTACAACGTATTTGGCAGTTGGATTTTCTTTTGAAAAATCAATAACTGTGCGGATTATGTCATGTTGGTAATTAGCAGCTTCCTTGATATTCCCGTACTTATAGATAATCAATTCATCTAAGTCTATTGTGCAATCGAACTTTTGTAAACAGTCTGCTAATAAATCCTTACCCTCTCTTATGGTCATTATTTTCACCAACCATCATTCAATATTATTGCTCCATTGCCCACAACTTCTCAGGGACAAATTCAATCCTATATGAAGTTCCAGCACTACCACAAAAAAGTGCCATGCCCGTCAACTTCACTTTGTTTTTCTTTCCTTGGATACCATATATAGGCAATACCATTTTAGCTTTTCCAATTAGTTCGTTATTATCGTAAATTTGAGCAATAATCGTTCCGTCAATTACAGCAGGAACATCATCAAAGATTTTAAACGGGCTTGCACAAACGGAAGTCATTACGGTACAAGTTCCTGACCTTGAAACGTCAATCGTTGTCCCATCAAAGATAATTCGAGCGAAGCATTCTTCTGTGGAATCATTCGCAACAAGTTTCGTTTTGGCAGATTCAAGTAACTCTGCATAACTTTTTGCCATGCGCTCATTTTGAGCAGCCCCCTTATAGGACGTGGCTATAACAGGCGCAAACGCTTCGCGATTGATACGATTTCGTTCTCGAATCTGTGCGTTTTCTTGTGCTGTCTTTGCCTGCGAATCCAAAGCTGTCGCCATTCCAGCCGCTGGTCCTGCTATAGCACTTGCTATACCTCCCATGATAGCCCAATCGCCCTCTTTTTCCTTAAGCTGTGATGCACTCCACACCGCACTTGCTCCATCTCTTAATGTTTTGGCTGCTTCTGCATACTTTTTCTGCATATCCGCAAGCATAGCAATTCGCTTTTCTCTACCGGAGTAATTTGCGTACTTTATCAGTTCATTGTATTTTTTCTGTTCTTCGTTTTTCTCTGAATTTATGCTCTCTTCCATTTCCCTTTGCTCGATTTTTCTTTTGCGTTGCTGTGATTCAGCATATAGGGCAGATATATTAGCAAACTGCAAATTTAATTTTTGTGCTATCAATGTTGCCTTTTGGATTTCTTTTTCTGTTTTACAAGATTTAATCCCATTTTTTAAACATTCATCATAAAAAGCTACTTCGAGTTGCTCTTGTTTTGTTTTTTGCTCATTTTCTTTCTCCTTTTTGGAAAGAGAATGCAATCTGCAATAGTTATAATAAAGTAGAGCAAAACATATACTAAAAATGATGAAGAAAATCCAGTTTGAATCCTGTCCATTGCCAGTGACTTGTATTATAATAGTAGCAACATCTAATATGCCAAAAAAGCCTGCCCCAAATAAGCACAAAAACATATTCATGATTACAACTACACCTCCCTTATTTTGCATCATTTGAGCCTAATATACAGCATACGCTACTAAAAAGCAAGTAATCGCAATGTAGGTTACATGAAAAGATGGCTAAAAACAAAGGCGGGAGCATCGTTATAGATGTTCCCGCCTTTTTTATACCTTGTTTTCTTGTTCGGCCTGCTGCTTTGCTTTCCACTCGGCATATTCCCGCTGCCCGTCCTCGCTCTCAAAGAACGCTTGGATTTCCGGGAGCAGGACACGGGCAAGAGCCTCTACTTCGTGATAAGGAATCCCCGTACCGTAGTCATTGGGTTTCTTTCTGCGCGGCATGGTGTCACCCCGTCAAATCTGTTCCTCGTCGAACAGGTAGCCTTGAAACACCGTGCCATCTCCGGTGATGAAACGGCCCTGTGCATCCTTGGAAATCTGTTCAGCGGCGCTGGTGTTATCGAGGATAATCTGCGGCAACACATTACCCGCCCTGCCACAAACCCGGAAATCCATGTTATTCTTAATTTGGCCGGGGAGGACATTTGCGTCTGGCCTTTGCGTGGCAAGAATAAGGTGGATTCCAAACGCCCGCCCCTGCCGTGCAATGGTGGACAGTCTGTTTTCAATTTGCGCCAGCAGCTTCTTCCGCTCGTTGTCGGCCCCGGTCTTGTCTAACATCTCTGCTACCTCGTCACAGGCAAATATGAGCCGTGGGAACGGCTGTTCCGTAGGCATATCTTTTTCATCAACACAATTCACAGCTCCTGAAATCGAACGATTTCAGGAGCTGTTTTCTTATTTAAGTATACACTTCTTTGAACAAGTTAAAATATTAGCGCGCTTTTGAATTCTTGTTCGCAGGTTTTCATTCTCGCAGAAAATTCATCGTAATTTAGCGCATCCACGGGAATTTTCAGGCCGTGCTTGGTAACGCTGATGTCATCACGTGGCATAACATTTTTCTCATAGGTCGAACCACGATTCAACCACAATTTCAAATCGTCAGAGCCTTCCGCTTCCGGATAGAGATAGTAGCCAGCCCTTGCATCAAAACGGAACATATAGGCAAGCACTTGTAAATAATCTCGATTGCCAATGTTATCAGTCGGCTTATACTTGGCATCGGCAATAATTCTCATTTCGCTGTTCCGACTGATAAAATCAGGGTAGATCAGCCCAACATTCCCGTCAAACAGTCTCTGCGCGCCTGTGCCGCTCTTGTTCATAGGATGATAGAAAGCATCCCCAATGAGCGAGTTGATGTATTCTTCCCACAACCATGCGCCATCGAACAGAATGCCATATATCCGCCTTGACCCTGTTCCGATTTGGTGTTTCTGATGTTGGAGAATCAAGAGACACAACCGCTGCAATGCAAGATACTCTCTAAAATAAGCGTGTCGGACAGCATTCTTTTTGTTTTGCTCAATAATCTTCTGCCTGTCACACGGCTCATATTTTGAGGTCGCATCTATAACGAGTTTTACCTCGTCTTTCACTTTGATCAGAAGTTTATTTCCGTAAGGCTTTCTTTTGATAAACTCTATTGTATGCCGCACCAGCTCCATCAGACTGTTATCATACGAAAACTCTCGCTGGCTGTATGCAATATTACCTACAAACGGGGTGTTCTTTTCTATATGCCTTGCGACATCAATGGTGCCTTTTACATATCCGTCATTATACCTATGACGGATATACTTCTTGAACAAGCCCTTCCGCATCGCCGACTTGAGGTAATACGGAAACAGGAACAGCAAAAAATTGAACAGCCGATTGTCTTGATTGGCGTCGGACTCCAAATCCACAATGTTTGGAAAGTCCAAGACCTTATCCAAAAGATACTGAAAAAAGTAATCCTCGCCCTCTCCGCAAAAGCGGGACTCGATTACAAGCCGTTCATCACCATAGCCGAGAAAGCCCATCACATTGCCGGAGCGATAGGTGTCATTGACGCTTTGGAGGATCATCTGATCTTGCGTAATATCCTCTGCATCCTTTACGGTTTCGGGAAATACGAATACACCTTCACGCTCAAGCTGTTCCAACGTTTTATCTGCAATTTTACCTGTCAGCTTCGCTACTTGAGAAAAGACATCTTTTTTCTGCTGGGAGTTATCCTTGATCCTGAGCAGCTTCATTCGCATCACCTCTGGCGGGTTTCTGATAGCCGTATGCCCTTGCGAACCGATTCATAATTCCTTCCTCATCGTACATTCCCTGAATGTATTCCTGTAGGAGCGGTTGCAGATAATCAGTCCAAAGCTGGTCGAAATCAAGTGTTTTCAACTTTGCAAAATAAGCTGCACCAATCTGATAATTTTCGTTCAGATCCTCAACGCTCACAATCTCTTTATTGAGCGCAGCCATTCTTCTGATTGCTTCGAGCCTCCGTCCTTCGTCTTCTATCGACTCATTAATTGCTTCGAGGTGCTCATCCGCTCTAAGTTCAACAAAACGGAAGCGCCGACGCATAGCAAAATCAAAGCTGTCCACAGAGCGGTCGATATCGTTCATGGTGCCGATGATATAGACATTTTCAGGAATATAGAACTTTTCGTCAGGGTCAGAGTGCAGATTGGAATACTGCGTGGAGATTTCTCCGGCTTTGCCGCGATAACCGGGATCTATCGCAAAGAACAGTTCACCGAAAATCTTTGAAATCTCGCCGCGGTTGATTTCATCTATAATAAATATGTATTTTTTCAGTTCCTCCTGTTTTGCCTTTGCTTTTGAAACTGTACTTTTCTTCGCTTTGATTGCTTTATAGATAGCAAAGTCATAGGAGTATCCTTGTGTAGCAAACGTCTTTCCGAAAAAGGACGTGATATCCTTTATTTTTTCAAACTTCTGCCCGGATTCCAGCATCTTTCTAACTTCATCCAGATTTAGAGTAATCCTGTTGACAGATGCGTTTCCGGGAATGGAAATATTGATATGTCCGTCATCCACGCCGGTAATGGTAAATTCATTTCCGTTGATCGTCTTAAATGTATCAACGCCAAACTCAATACCAGAGAAAAACTCCGTCATGGATTCTTGAACCGTGACTTCCTGTTCTACCGTTTCTTTGGATTTTTGGGAGTCCTCATAGTTCTTTCTGGCGCGGTCAACAAATCTCTTGAAAATGCCATCCTGCAATTCAAAGCCCATCGTCCCGTCGCTATTAACCTTTGGTCTCAGTCCTTCCACAAAATCTGAGTAATCATAGCTTGGGTGAAACTGGACAAATTCCACCTGCTTCTTCTGCACCTCAGTAAGATGACTATATTCCTTCTCATAGCCATTGCTAACAATATCCGCAGCAATTTCTTTGGCAAGATAGGACTTTCCCGTACCTGGTGCGCCTCTGAAAATCAGGTTCTTTGATTTAATCAGCATGGACGAAAACGAATTCTGATACTCTTTGGATTGCTGATCAAGCTCCACCTGCACAGCAGCTTCTTTTTCTTTCTCCTTAACCTCTTTTTCATCTTTCTCGCGGTATATCAGAACGAATTGATCCCCCGGTTCACCGAAACGCTTCAAACATTCCTGAACGAAGATAATCGTAGAGAAGATATTCCAGCAATAGATAACAAACTGCCGTCCGTTGTCATAGCCGTATGTCAGGTACTCTATTGTGTTGCGGCGATTCTTGAAATCGTCAACACTCGCATAAATACCTCTGATTACGTCGCTGCCCGGGTTATATTTGCAGACAGGGAAGTTCTCCTTGTCCTCAACCGATAATGCAGCAAGCTGCTTCTCGAACACCTGGCAGGCAATGCGGGGCAAGGTTTGATTGGAATTTCTTCTTTCGCCTTTGCTGTAGGCTCGCTTGATTACGTCTCCATTTGCCCTCTTGAAATAGGCGTCCAGCGGCTTATAGTTATCACCGAGGTTCAAATTATCCATTGTAAAACGTTCATCCGTTGACTGTACACTTTCGGCAGTGATAGATAACTCAAATTTTTCTTGCTGCTTTGTCTCGATGGAGAAGCCCAGCTTTTCCAGATAGTTCTTTGCGTCAACGCTGTCAAAGGATTCTGTTGAAATATCTGTGCCGTTTGCCAAATGGTCAGCAACGGCTACTACATACTTCGGCGGATACTTTTTCCCATTCTCAGACACAAGTACATATTTTACGCTTGTATTATGTTCGGGAACTCCGTTCTCGTCGATAAATTTCAGGGCATCAATAACATCCTGCTTTTTCAGCTTTGGTATAGCCATGCTGCACCCCCAATATTTCAAGTTCACTTATGGCTCACGGTAGAAGCGTTCGGCAAATGCCTGCTGGATAATGTGGTCGTTTTCTTTCGTGAGGCCGTACGCAATTATCAATATCATAGTACCATCGATTTTAGCAAAAGACAAGAATCCGCATTATGCATACGCAATACTGTCGCAGAATTATCTTAGTTTTTTACACATTTCATCTATACCAAAACAGGGAAAAACAGAGGCAAGGATTGATAGGAATCCTTGCCTCTGTTTTTTCACTTCTGTGACTTCTATTTTCTCCCCAGCATCGCCGCCAGCATCCCATAATGTTTCTTCACGGTATTTCTTGCCAGTCCGGTTCGTTTGGCGAGGGTCGAGAACTCTGTGACCTCCGGGTGGAGGCGCATATAATCCCACAGCTTACGCTGCTTCTTTGTTAGCTTTTCTGGCGGAGCGATGCCCGCAAGCTGCTCCTTGAGATTTTTGCGTTCCTCGTTCATCTCCGTGATCAGCGCCTTGAGCTTTTCCTCGCACTCCTCGCGGGTGTGGGCGTAGACGTTGCGGGAATGCTGTGTCCCGTCCGGCCATATAGGAGAATAGCGCCCCTCAAACAGGTGCTCATTGAGTTCGCTAACGCAGCCGGTGCCTGGTTTCCTTTTCTTCCCCACATTGGGCTGGAAGTCCACGATGCCTTTCCGCTCTGGCTCCGTTTCTTCCCGTGGTTCTGCCTTGCCGATGCTCCGGTCGATGCTGGCAGCGGCTGCGCGCTGCATATCACCGGTGATATGGGTGTAGATGTCCAGCGTTGTCACCGCAGACACATGGCCCAGCATGGCGGAGAGGGTTTTCACATCCATGCCGTTTTCCAGCGCCAGTGTTGCGAAGGTATGTCGCAGATCATGGAATCTGACACGCTTGCAGTCTGCCCGCTCCAGTATCGTCTGAAGCCGCCTGCGTGCCACGCCGGGCGTGATCGGTCGATCCGCCTTCACTGGGGACGGAAACATCCAGCGGGAATCCACCTTTTTGCGGTACTCCCGCAGCACGGCCAGCACCGCAGGCGGCAGCACCAGTTTTCGCACGGATGCTTTTGTTTTCGGTGGGATGATCTGCAATTCGCCGTTTACCGTGTACGCCTGCTTGTTGACGGTCAGCACACCTGTCTCGAAGTTCAGATCCTCCCATTGAAGCGCTATCAGTTCGCCGCGCCGCAGGCCGGTGCAGAGATCCAGCAGGAACAGCTCATAGTACCCGTCCGCCTGCGCCTGAATGAGAAATTTCTGCAATTCCTCCCGATCCAGCACCTGCATTTCCTTCGCCTTTTTCGGCGGCAGCTTGCAGCCGATGGCTGGGTTTGTCCGGAGCAGGTCATCCCGCACGGCCCGTTCCAAGGCGGAGCGGCAGACCGCGTGGCACATCCGCACCATGCGGTCGGAAAGGCCCGCGCCGTATTGCTCCGTCAGACGCTTGCGGCCGTTCTTTTTCAGCCGCCCGTAGAACTGCTGCAAATCATTCTGCGACAATTTGTTCAGCGGGATCTTCCCGATCTCCGGCAAGACATGGTTGTGGATGACATTTTCGTAGTTGTTCTGCGTGGAGGCGCGGAGCATCGGCTTGCTGTGGTTTTCATACCAGTAGCACAGCCAGTCCCCGAACAGCATATCCGACCTAACTTTTCGGTCATTTCGCCCTACCATGCTTTCGGTGAGCTGCCGCAGCTTCTCCTGACATTCCCGCTTTGTTTTGGCGAGAACATTCTTCGTCTTGGGAAGGCCGCTGTCATCGTAACCGATGACAACGCGGCCCTCCCACCGGCCGTCGCCGCGCTGTCTTACGGTGCCGGTTCCGCTTTTCCGTCTCTTTGCCAAGGTCTCAGCCCCTTTCCGAGCAAGTCCTCCATGAAGCAGCCAACGATGCCGCTGGCGGCTTTTTGCATATCCGGTGTAACGTGGGTATAGGTATCCAGCGTGAAGCTGGCGTTGGTATGTCCCAGAATCCCTGACAGGGTTTTGGCATCCACGCCGCTGGCGATGGCGTGGGTGGCGAAGGTATGCCGCAGATCATGGAAGCGGATGTCCGGCAGTCCCGCTTTGTGTAAGATCGCTTTCATGTGCGTGTAGGCGCAGTTCGGAGACAGCGGCAACTCTGGTCGAACTGGGTCTGGGAAGATCCATTGCGTGATCGCATTCTCTTTTCGGCGGCGCAGAATTTCCGCCGTGCTGCGGGGCAGGACGATGGTGCGTTCACCGCTGCGGGTCTTGGTCTTGCCCAGCATATCGACCCCCAGCTTTCGGTTATGAAGGGTGCGGCGCACTTGAAGGACGCCGTTCCGCGCGTCAAAGTCCTGCCACATGAGTCCGCAGATCTCGCCCCGCCGCAGGCCCGTGGTCAGCTCCACGTAGAAGAAGTCACCCCATATCTTGTCTTTCCGCACGGCGTCCAGAAAGGTGTCCAGTTCTTTGTCGGTCAGGACACGTTTCGGCGCATGGCTTGCCTTTGGCACCGTCGCGCCCACGGTGGGATTCTTGGCGATGATATGCGCATGGAGGGCGTCCTCCATCGCCTGATGGAAGATGGCGTGGAGGCGGTTGATGGTGGTGTCCGACAGCGTGGAACCCAACCTCGGATGCTCCCTGACCCGCCCGTTTTCTTTCAGCTTGCGGTAGAGCTTCTGCACATCCTGCGATGTCACCAGCGACACCTGTTTGCCGCCGAGCTGCGGCTTGATGTAGTTTTCGATGCAGCTTCGGTAACCCGCAAGGGTGCCGGGGCGAACGGTGTTCTCTTTATAGTCCGTCAGCCAGCGGTCCAGCCACTCCCCCAGGGTCATCCGGCTGTCCTCGGTCAATTCCACGTCCTGATAGCGTTCGATATTCTGATGGAGCTTTTCTGTCAGTTCTTTTTGTGTATGCGCATAGGCGTGCTGGAAGATGGGCGTACCGTTTTTCTTGTGCCC
>PPYF01612506.1_pt1 | contig 11724 bp, 13 predicted proteins | sample 1559871 | NCBI WGS metagenome assembly PPYF01 (sample SAMN08240021, study PRJNA423297) | Human gut metagenome, whole genome shotgun sequencing project. | reverse complement strand
CAGGCTGGAGCCCTTATTGTTCATGTCTGTCTCCTTGTTCCACAGATGTACTGCTCTCCCGATAGTATGTCACAGGAATGTGAAACAAAAGTCAGACGTTGAGGAAGATTGCGCGAAGACCGGACGGCCTCCGCACCCTGGCTTAACCGTGCTGCTTATCCCGCATCAGCAATGCTGTAGTCGCGGAAATAAGACAACCCGCCATCAGATAAATGGCTACACTGTGCCAGTCTCCGCCGGAGAATGTTACCAGTGCAGCAGCAATGAAGGGGGTAAAACCGCCGCCAACTACGCTTGCTACCTGATAACCAACGCCTGCGCCGCTGTAGCGATAGCTTGCGCCAAACAAACCGGTAAACATAGGCTGCTGTACGCAGACCACCATATCGTGTGCAATGTTGGCCAACATAATCGCGAAGAACACGATCCAGAAAATGGATTGCGCTTCTAACGCCATAAAGAACGGGAATGCGCTAAGCGTCCCGACCAGTGCGCCAGTAATGTAAACGCGCCGGCGACCAAAGCGGTCGGCGAGCCAGGCAAAGCAGGGGATGGTCAGACAGCTCAGTCCACCAACTAACAACCCGATATTCAGAAACAGTTCGCGAGGTAAGCCCAGATTCTGCGTGGAGTAATTAAGGGCAAACGCGGTGACGATATACATCGTCAGCAGTTCACACAGGCGCAGAGCGATAATTTTCAAAAACGCCCCTGGATGACGGATTAATGCCTCGACTACCGGTAGTCTCTTTTTCTCTGGTTGCGGTGCCTGCTGCTGCTGTTCGAATTCGGCCGATTCATCCATTCGGTTACGCATCCACAACGCGCCCAATACCAGCACGATGCTGAACAGGAATGGAATACGCCAGCCCCAACTCAGGAACTGCTCATCGGTGGTTTGCGAGCTAATCAGCGAGACCAGGCCGGTAGAAAGTAACAGTCCGACGCCGTAACCAACCTGAACGCCGCTGCTGTAGAAGGCTTTTTTATTTTTCGGCGCGCTTTCGACCGAGAGCAACGCTGCGCCGCCCCATTCACCGCCAACGGCGAATCCCTGAATAGCACGCAGCGTCACCAGCAGAACGGGAGCCCACCAGCCAATGGTGTCAAAAGAGGGAATAATCCCGATCAGCGCAGTGGCAATACCCATCATCCAGACGGTGAGCATCAGCATACGTTTACGGCCCAGACGATCGCCGAAGTGGCCGAAGATCACCCCGCCTAACGGACGGAACAAAAATCCGACGCCAAAGGTAGCAAATGCGGCAAGTGTCCCCATCGCTGGGCTGACTTGCGGGAAGAACTCGCGGTTAAAGACCAGTGCGGCAGTAATGCCATAAAGCAGAAAATCATACCAGTCGACCACGGCACCCGCGAAGCTGCCAAGCGCAGCGCGTCGGGCGCGGTTAAGCGAAGAGGCGTCCTGTTGGGGACCCGTGGAGGTGAGGGTGGAATCCATAGTTATCCTGTCTGTACTGTTTTTTAGTTATTAGTATTTGAGTTGGGTTACACACATTGCAGTCGCAATATTAACGACCGTTATGAGATTACCGCGACAGACGGGAAGTGAAAACGATTATCTCCCTCATCTGATGGCAACATGAAAAATAAGATGAATGAAAAATCTGAATCTGGTGGAATCGTGGCCTGTCAGGAGTATTCTGATTTCAGGCGGAGCATTAGGAGTACTGTATTTGGGGAAGCTATAAACCCACTTTCATAATGGTATACGGAGATTCAGTGAAACCACATCGCTCATAAGCACGAATCGCACGCCCGTTATCTCCGTGGGCATATAAGCGAAGCTCCAGTGCTTTTTGTTCAAAGTGTGCGCGGTAGATGCGGTAGCCCAGCGCATTAAGCAACATCGCGTCGGCCGGTGTGGCGTCACGGATTTGCAATGTCATGAATGATTCCCGTCCTGGTAATAAATTGACGATTACTGAATTATATCAAAACTGTCAGTGATACAGTGGGATGCGAATATTTCAGAGGCTTGTCAGTATGAAGATTGTTTTTATCCCTGCGTTGATCGTAATCCTGATTGATAAAGAACAGGACATAGGACGGGAATTGACCCGCGATGAGGTTGAGTCCATTCGCGATGGCGCTACAGCCGTCCGCCTGCCGGCCGAAGCAGCCGAGGATATAATCAGAGAGCGTGGCTACCGCGATATTGATCCTGAGAATGTCTGGCGCGAGTGGCAGGCGTATAAAGCTGACTGAATGTCGATGGGAACACACTGCTTTAGTGGCACATGAAAATTGTGCACTTACACGGATGCGTTTACTCAGCACCTGGCGTAGAGCTGAGGGGCACCTCTCTTTAAGTCATCTTAAATGACTCTGAGGTGTCTGTTAAACCCGTGGCGATTCATACGAATAATTTCTTTCTCTTCTTCCGTCCATGGGTGATATGGAACCATTAGTCTCTGTTTCTGATTGCGTACTACCCCTCTGACAGCATCAAAGGTTCGCCCCAGGATTTTTGCAATGTTTTCGGTAGGTACTGTACCGTAATACGTTTTCACGAATTCCAGTTCTACCTGAGTCCAGGCTTTACGATGATTTTCAGTTCTCGTTTTTCTCATAAGCTCATGCTCCAGATGAGACTATCCATAGCAGAGGATTTGTTTTTAAACACCGCAGTATCCAAGCATATTAAATTTCTTTTCGCCGTTTCTTGTTTTGATGATGATAACAGCTTTAATATCACTTCCTTCCTCATCCTCTGTTGATTCTGCAATCGGAGTCTGTTCCACAGTGACCGAAATGTCTTTGTTTTTGAATACTGAGATATTTTCTCCCGATGATATTTGTTTCAGTATAGTTATCTTCCCATTCAGTTTCATGATGGCAGAGTATGTACACTCTTCTCCACCCACTGGGCAAATTGCACCTTCAATATAGTTATAGGAATCCTTTTCCTTATTGTCGGCTAAGCTCAGAGTACAAGTAGAGTGCCTCAAATCATCAGTAATCTCCCCATCAGTAATCTCACCAATGTCGAAGTTATTGGCGTTCAGGTCATTCAACGGTATGTTGCCAGGTTCGGTTGCAGCACAACAAGCAATGCCAGATAGCATCAAAGCTAAGAGAAATACTATATTTTTAAGCATCGTCATCGATTCCTTGGAGATTAAGGTTTGGGAAGATTATTTTTCCATTCATTCAGATATGGTGCAGGATTTGTTATATCAGAACGCCTTCTGAAATCTCCTACACGTGTTGTAAGACTGGCCGAAGATGCGGCGTTGGTATAAATCTCCAGATGCAACATAGATGAACCACTTTGCAACCGCCCAACCTTAGCAATAATCTGCCCTTTTTTGACAGATGAACCACCAGAGTATGAGCATGAGCCAGGAGCAATTTCGCCATAACGAAGAAGAAGATTACCATGTCTGATTTCTACAGCGTAAGTACCAGAATAGAAGTAATACGGGTTCTGAACCAATACTCCGTCAGCAACAGCATAAATCGGTGTCCCAACCGGGAATATTAAATCACAGCCAGCATGTTTGCGTGGACTTCCATCTTTGGCTTTGCGCGGAGCGCCAAATTGGCGGCCTCCGTTCGTCCATAATCTTTCGGGAATTTTCGGGAAGGGAAAACAGAATCCCTCACTTGTCTCAGCTACCGTATCATTTGAACCAACAGGGGATCTGGTTGGCGAACTAGTTGAAGGACCAGCAGATGAAGCATTTATGAATGTGTCCTGAACACCTAGTTTTCGCCAGGTTTGTGGCCCCACAACACCATCATCCTTCAGCCCATTGTGTCGCTGAAATATCTTTACTGCATTATATGTATCTTTTCCAAAAATACCGTCTTCCGCGAGTTTTGGAAAAGCTTTATTTTTATTGAGTAATTGTTGTAATTTTATTACATTGCTACCTCTTGCAAACATCCAAAGTGTCGCAGTCATATATATTTCCTTGTGAGGATTTATGATTTATTTAAATGAATAATTCAGAATGTGGCCTGAGTCAGGTGATGGCGTTACTGAATAATATATTTCCACATTTAAATAACTATTTCATTTGTCGAGAATATGATAGAAACATAATTGACAAGTATTCCATTACAAGTTTTCCTGTTCAGTTTCTCCATCTTCTAAAAGGAAATCTCTGATTCCGGGTTCTGAAACATCCATCTTCAAGTTTTCTGCGCTTAATAATTTTTTAAATATTGCCACTTCTGGTTTTATCGTACCAAGAAAACAAATCTCCTTTTTATTCTGAATTAACAAAACGGGTAACACCTCTAGATCTACATCTGCAACCATATCAGGATGCTTATCAATATCCAGCCAGACAAAACAATCAGCAGAATATTCCGGTGCCAGTTGAGCAAAATGCCCCTGCCACGTCTGGCAGGATGAACACCAGTCAGCACATAAACATGCGATCAGACGACAACTGCTATTAAGCATTTTACTTATCTGGACAGCATCATCACCAGGAATCAAATGATTTCTCACCATATTCATAGTCAGCCATTCCTTATTTTCGAGTATCAATCCGTGGAGCCGTGCTGTCACCCGTCGCGAGGTGCCACGATGCGGCAAAACGAACCGCCTGCGTTGCCGTGGCGAGCAGGTCATGGCAGTAGGCCGCAGAAGGTAACATACCGAGCAGAAGTGGACCATCACTCAGATTCATTGAATGACAAGCCGTGACCACGGCAGGCACATCTGGCCATGCAAGACCGATGTCGGCGTCATCAGAAATGAAACTTAACGGCTGTTCCATCTCTTTCATTCTCTCCGGTGCAGAAGAACAATACTCAGGTCTTGCCATGTCCAGCCCAGAGATGAAAGCCGCTGCCCAGAAAGCCAGGCGGGCTGTAGGTTCATTTTCCATCGCTTTATATAGAACGGAAAGTTGTGCAGGATCACCATGAAAAGCGAGAATCAGCAGGCGTAAACACTCAGGTATTGCCATCAGAATAGTCTCCAGTCGTCTATCTCTCTGAGGAATACATAATCCTGTTATGCGTGCAATATATTCCAGTTTACGTTGTGCAAGTACCGCAGCCAGCCCACGCTGTGGTGCATTTTTTAGATGGAAAACCAGCAGATTTTGCAATTCATCCACAATATCGATACGGGGCGATAACCACGCCAGAGCCAGAACGGCTTGCTCTCTGACAGTAAAGTCATTATCTGTGAGCATCTCTGCCACAGCCTGTTGATAGCGGTGCAATCGTAATTTCCCCACTAACTCGCAGCAGACAGCCCGGATATGTGGATTTTCATGTTCCAGCAACGGGAATAGTTCTTCCTGAGGCTCTATACCTGACGAACCCATAGCCCGTAGCCAGGCTTCAAGCTTTCTTTCATCTGATGACGATTCGGCACGCCAGTGGGCCAGAATTAATCTGGTCTGAGGTTCGGGCAACCAGGCGATAGCGTCAACCATTCCTCGTAGGGAAGAGTCACTATTACTTGGGGCCATATTGTGTAACATCCTGATATGCAATGGCTCATCCTGTTCCAGAGCCAACAACCAGCAAATAAACGCCTCGTTTTCGGTTTTCCATCGGGAATAGTTCTTAAATGCTGCATCCCATCCTTCCTGACCGGCAGCACGTAAACCATCAATATGTGCGTTTAGCTGTCGACGAAAATGGTGCCGTTTTTGCGAAGTAACCAGGGGCGAAAAACGACCGGTATTGATTTGCTGCCAATAGAAAGCAGCATCACGGGAATGTTGCTGCACAAGAGGTTTTATGCCACGGACAACTATATCTTCCATTATGCGTACCTTTCTTCCGCTATTCCGGTAACCTCATTAATCCAGATACGGCGCAACCAGAAGTCGCCATGATGTACCATCGAAACTGTAAACAAACTCCGGGCCAGCAACCACTAGTAACCCATCATAAGCGTCCATATGACCGTAAGCGGATACCGCTTTTCCATTATCTTCTACTGTACAGAGTTCCTTTCCATTCCATACCCGCAACTGATAGTCTGAAGCCAGAAAGAGTTTTCCATCAAACCAGACAGCATCATTCCAGAGAATGGAAGAACCTCCTGAATAGATCTTTTTCCAGCTCTCGTTTCTGCCAACCCACAAACTCCCCCCTTCACCGGAGACATAAACCTGCCCATCTGGCGCACAGGTTACGGTTGCCAGTTGCGCATTAGTAGGGAAACCCAGTTGTTTCCAGTTTGTGCCATCGAAATGCCAGATATCACCACAGCCACCAACGGCGTACATATCATTTTCGGAAAAAGCATCCAGGTCATCGAACCCCATTGTATACTGCTGTTCTGACAGTTTTGGGAGGTCAGCAAAAAGCTCCCAGTTACCCGACTGTATTCGTTTATAAATTTTGCGGCCACTGCATACGGCATATGTGTAGCCATTAATACATTTCAGTCGGTTTGTGAATGGACTCTGCCCTTTTGCTATTTGTTCTATCGGATTATTCACATTTCCACCCATCGTCAAGACATCTCCGTCAAGATTTTTGGCGGCAACAATCCCAAGAGATTGTCTTCCTGGAATACGTTCAACACCCAGAACCGGCATATTGAAATCCATTAACCCCTGGTGACTCTGCTGAATGGTATTACGTGGTCGGGATAGTGAAATACTAACAAGTCTTGAGCGAATTTGATGATCAAACATCATAGACGCTTTTTCGTAATCGATCTTTTCCCTCAGCAATAAACAAACGACGTCCTGTTGTCGTACGGCTGTATCGACAATTATCCAGCCCTTGATACTACGCTCCCAACCATTTTGGTTTAAAATCGGTTCAGCCATTTTTATACTCCAGTATGAAGGGTATCATCTTTTTTACCTTGCTCATTAACCACATTAGGGCGAGCGCCTGTACACATCTGCTTATAATACGATTCCAGTTGCGCTCTGATACATTTAGGCGAACATTTTGACAGCGGAAACGCGAGCATATGTGACTGCACTGCAGCCGTAATTGCATCATCAAGCGATACCGTCCCGGAACCATCCTTTGGTTTAGTTGCAATAACCTTTGCGTAAGCATTATGGGCTCGGCCATGGCTCCCCAGGTTCCAGGATGTTCCCTCGGCGCAGACGACGGGGGCTACAGAATGATCGTAGTTTTTACAGGCGTCTGTAATGGAGGCTCCGGGAATAAGATGGTGTCCAGTCTGTCCCTTACAGCAGCCTCCGCCATTACTGGCTTCAATTCTGTTGCCTTTTCTGCTTCCGAATGGACCACCATCTTTTTGAAAAGGAACCAGATTACACTTACGTGCCCGTAAGCAGCTGTTAAGCGTGGCCAGTATATCCTGCCCTGTAGCCCCGAGTTCCTGTGCTTTTTCCAGCTGTTCTTCGGGACTTAGCTGGCTGAAACCTTCAAATTCGCTGGCAATCTTTTGTATATCAGTAAGTTTATTTCTTAGCACATCGAGTTGTTCCAGGGCTTCTGATGCTGCGGCTTTAATATCAGCAACATCACTTATTGCCACGACACCATCATAAATGGACCAGATAGCCATAGCCGCGTTCCCCCATCCTGGAACAGAAGACCCCCCCACCTGTTTTGCGACAACTTTAGCTCCCCATTTTCCGGCTGCTTTTGCTCCCGCATTTAATGCCATATCTTTAAGCTCATCTTTAATCGCATCAAGAATATTCAGCTCTTCAGGAAGCGTTTTAAATGCTTCTTCCATTTCTTTGGCAAATTTTTTTGCTTCTTCAGCAGAGCCCAGTGCAATATGCAATCCGTCACAATGATCGTCAGTCCAGTGCCACCCTGTGTTGTCTCTTTTCCTTCTGGTAAGTTTTAATTTCTTCCTCAGCTTACTTTTATCACGTAAATTTTTTTTATGTTCAGATTCATCCTGTTCTTTCCTGCATGCTTTATCGACAGCCTTCATTTCTTTCGAACAATCATTTCCCCAGATACTGCGGGATATATAGGGGAAGGTGGGGGTATTTGAAGGGAAAGAACCGTGGTTATGTGTCATCTGGTCAGTATGTCTGCATACGCCCAGACCTTCAAAGGAAACGTTATGTGACCAGTTTACAAAATAGGCCTTTCCCTTAATTGCTCCGGTGGCAATCCCTTTAGGAAAGCTATTTGTTGCCGGTTCGTTGCCCACACTGGTTGAGAAAAAACTTTTATCTTCCTGAGCAACCATGGTCTGACGAATAAAAACGGTGGCCGTTCCATTTTGCAATGTACTGGCGAAAGCTGTATTTGAGTAAGGAACAACTATTGGTCCTGCTGGTGGTGGTGGTGGGGACCAGCATGGATCGGGAAAAGCCGCTGCTGATTTACCATCTGATGCCTTAGAGCAAGCTTCCAGTTTGTTGATATAAACGCCAGTACTGGCCATTAATACGCTCCTGTATTAACCTGTTCTTTCTTTGCAGAAAAAGATTCGATAATTGCTGCCACGCGTTGTCCACCATCATCACTTAAATGAATCAATGCTCTGGTTCCTGGACTATCCGGATGCCCTAATGTTGCGGCAAGGTATGCCAATATCAGCGGGCCTGCCGCAGCTCCAGTTTCTCCGAGGCAGGCATTAATCAGAATGTGAGGGTAATTCTGAACCCTGGAATTCAGACATCGTGAAACAGCATGTGTAGTTTCGCGAGCATAGTAAGATTCGCCATTATTAGCACTAATGTGAAAATGTGTGTCTGACAAATCTATTCCACTATCTGATAAAGCCATACGAATAGCGGTAGTTAACCCCTGACTACGATTAGGTAATTTCTTTTGTAAATAGTGTGCTTCTTCATATGCCTGGCCAAGCCCTGTAATCACGATACTGTCACAATGACTGTCGGATAATGTCACGCAGATAGCACCAGCGCCTTCTCCTGGAAGAAATCCTTCTATGTTTTCATCGCAGAGAAGCCTGTCCATATAATGCGTAACAGTGCCGGGGGTCAGAAAACTGTCCACACCTATAATCAATACCTTGTGTACCACAGATCGTAAGAGTAGCTCCTGTGCTAATTTTAATGCTGGTACTAATCCGGTTTTACCCATCGGTAGCATTACAGAACTGGAATGGAAGGCTTGTTGTTCTGTACAGATTCTGTAAACTTCCTCTTGCCAGTACCGGTCTGTACCTGGGCGTCCCGACTCAGGGGTGATGAGAAGCAGGCAGGTTTGTTGCGGTAGCAATAATGGATCCCCTGACAAACATTCATCCAATACCTGCTGAAACATCCTTCTCATGCGTGCGGCCCCCCACAGTTCAACCCCATAAAGCTGAGCACCTAACAATGGGCTACCTTGTGGTCCGACAAAATCAGTTTCACGAAAATGATCCATACCGGCTCTTATTGCAGCAGTTGCAGCAGAGGTAGAACATCCGACCGCACAGTACATACCCATAGAGGTAATCTTTAATGCAGTCATACGCCGATTCCCTTATCATTATTGCTGGAAGTATTTGGGTAATTTTCTAATGCTGGGTCATCCGCACATCCTGAACAAATTGAGCCACCTGTTGCGCGAGTATCCCACCAGTTTTTACAAACGTGGCCGATAGCAATTGTCTGGAAATCCTGAATCCGTTGCTTGACGGGAATACTGGTTCGCCAGACAACAGAGAAAGACGCCTTATCTGGCTCAAAATAGAGGGTATCAACCACGACTGGAGGTGTATGAACCTCATAATCAGAGGTTAGTATTTTTACAGGAATATTATCGAGTCTTGGCAGGTTGAACCGGACCTCTTCACGTTCTTTCATTATATTTTTTAAAATGACTTCTTCTCCACCCTGCGGATACTGAATCTGTTGGTCAATTGGGGCGCACTGAAAATAACGTTCATCAAAGTCAGTTGGCAGAAATGGAAAAACTTCTTTTCGCCAGTGTTCATCGTAGGTACCAGCATGTATTCGTCGAGGCAACCAATTACGGGCAATTGCCGATAGTGCGATAGGCTCATACTTTTCATCAGTTCGAATGATGGGATTACTTATTATTTCAAGATTTGGCAAATTTATCTCATCATCCAGACTGGCTGTGGCGTTATAACCCGTTCCGACTAGATTTTGTTCGAAAACATCGATTTTGGTTTCGTTGTTTTCTTGCCAGGTCCTGATTCCCCCAAAAGCATGTCCATAATGTAAGGGCATTTCAGTAAAAAGTTCCGGTTCTGTTGAGTTATGGGGAGCATTAATTTTCCATTGACGGTTCCCAATAATATGAATACTTTTTTGCATTGTCCCTACTTTCACAAAAACATTCAATTCAGCAACCGCTTTCCCCTGAGGTACATAGGCTGTCGCGTTAAATAGCACATCACATTTGGCTTTATAACGTACGAAGTCAGCTTCATAAAGTGGTGCTGATAAGCCAGGCTTACCAACAAAAATATCGTTCATGCTCAGAGGTTGAGGTGGAACTAGTGGTCGGGGTGCCATATTGTTAGCTGGAATACGATAAGTTGCTTTGATTACGACAACTAAATATTCTTGTCCTGTTTTGTCTAAAACTGTAGCAATATCTGCCACCGTATGACGAGCACCATTAACGATCTCCATAATTTCCCTCTGCTAATTAACCTGAACTGACCCTCCACGCAACCGCTGTGTAGCCAGTGCATGACTGTCAATATAAAGTGCCCGAATGTAAACCGTCCCTTCTGCTGTCATGACTATGCAGGATTCACCACACTGGAGTACCAGTTCATCATCGGCCTGAATAACCACCTGTTTTCCATTTCGCCTGACGGAGACTTCAGATATTTTCGGTATTTCATCTGGTCCTGCAGACGTCTGAGTATGGATAAGCCCCATGACCAATGGCTTGCTCAAATCTCCCTGGATGAACTGGATTGCGCACAGCCTTCCTATATCCTTTCTCTCCAAAGGGCATACTGATAGGGCTTTGGATGTAGTGTTACTGAACGCAACAGACGTGCCCGTATCATCAACAGCAATGATCCGGCCAATAAGCATATGGTAAGGATTAACTGGAGGATGAGCCCCATCGCTTTCCAGTATTTTGTCCAGTAGTTCTGTGGGCCTGTCATGGTCTTCAACAAGAGGTAAAACTGATGATTCAAATTGCATGGTTAATTCTCCAGAATGGTTTTCGCCTGTAGGTTAATATCACCATCCGCTTTGTAATACTGTTCGCCAGTTGTCCCAAGAGATAACTCATGCCCGTTGATAGTGATGTAGCCATCTTTATCCATACGCAATGTACTTTTGCCGCATACAAATTCAATGGAATCAGTGACCGTGACCGAAAGCGCTTCACCGATGGTGATCGTCTGGGATTTTTCTACTTCTTCAGTATCATTTCCCGTCACCTTGCTGTCCTGATCGTTACCCACCTTTTTGGTGCGATTGTTTGTGACTTCGAGGGTCTGGTCATTCCCGACGCTCATACTCTGGTCATGCGTCACGGTGATTTTCTGATCATGCCCTCCGGCATTTTCTTTACCTACAGCAACTGTCTGACCCAGTCCTACGGTAATGCTCTGGTTGTTACCAATAGTCTCCGTATGGTCGACCTTTACGTCAGTGGTCCGGTTGTTCAGTACCTCGGTATCCATATTCTTCTGCGCATGGATATACACCTGCTCCTGGCCGGTCGCATCCTCAAAGCGCAGTTCGTTAAATCCGCTTCCTTTGTAGGTTTTCGAGCGGATGGTCATCTGCGTCTTCGTTCCCGGCAGGCTGCCCGGTGAACGGTTATCCTGGTGGTACGTGCGCCCCATGATGATGGGCTGGTCGGGGTCGCCGT
>PPYF01222277.1_pt1 | contig 11725 bp, 8 predicted proteins | sample 1559871 | NCBI WGS metagenome assembly PPYF01 (sample SAMN08240021, study PRJNA423297) | Human gut metagenome, whole genome shotgun sequencing project. | reverse complement strand
TATGACAATCTGATTGAGACGGTTCACGCACATCTGCCGGCTCTGCACAGGTACATGGCGCTTAGGAAGAAGCTTTTAGGTGTGGAGCATCTGCATATGTATGATTTGTTTGCACCGATTGTGGACAATGTACAGACCACATACACCTATGATGAGGCGAAAAAGCTTGTGGCAAAGGCGCTTGAGCCTATGGGCGATGAGTATGTCAGCACACTTAAGGCTGGCATGGAGAGTGGCTGGATAGATGTATATGAGAATGAGAACAAGAGAAGCGGTGCGTATTCATGGGGCGCTTACGGCACTCATCCGTATGTGCTTTTGAACTATGCCGACAATCTGGACAGTGTGTTTACGCTGGCTCATGAGATGGGACATGCGATGCATACATACTATTCAAATGAGCATCAGAGCATCACCTACGCGGGATACCTGATTTTTGTGGCAGAGGTTGCATCCACCTGCAATGAGTCGCTTCTAATGCACTATATGCTTGAGCATTGTGAGGATGAAAATGAGAGAAAATATCTCATGACACATTTTCTGGACGGCTTCAGGACGACACTTTTCAGACAAGCACAGTTTGCAGAGTTTGAGCATATAGCTCACCGGAAAATGCAAAAGGGCGAGCCGGTTACCAAGGATGTGCTAAATGAACTGTGGCATGAGCTGAATGTGCAGTACTACGGACCGGATATGCGCGTGGATGATGAGATATCATATGAGTGGATGCGCATACCGCATTTTTACACACCGTACTATGTATATCAGTACTCGACAGGCTATTCGGCAGCAGTTGCTTTTTCAAAAAAGATACTTGAGGAGGGAAAGCCTGCTGTGGATAAGTATATAGGAAATTTCCTGTGCGGTGGATGCTCGAAGAATCCAATCGAGCTGCTAAAGAGTGCCGGTGTCGATATGAGCACACCAAAGCCTGTGGATGATGCACTCAATGTATTTGAGGATTATCTGAAGCAGTTTGAGGCAGCAACTAAGTAAGGAGAAACAATTTTATGGAAAGAATTAAAAGCTTTACAATCAATCATAATATTCTTAAACCTGGATTTTATATTTCAAGAAAAGACGGAGAAATCGTTACATACGACCTTCGTACGAGAAAACCTAATGCAGGCGATTATATGTCCAATTCAGCTATGCACTCAGTGGAGCATATGTTTGCAACATGTGTGAGAAACTCTGAGATTGCAGATGATGTGGTATATTTTGGACCGATGGGCTGTCAGACAGGCTTCTACCTCGTAGTGAGGGATGTTGAGCCGGGAAAGGTTTTTGAAATCACAAAAGAGGTCTTAAAACAGATACTGGAGTATGATGGACCGGTATTTGGTGCATCAGCCATAGAGTGCGGACATTACGAGAATCTGTCACTTGACGAGGCAAAGAAGGAGTGCCGTGCATATCTTAAGGTGCTTGAGAGCCAGACCAATATGGAGTTTACTTATCCACAGTAAACAGGTATTAAGCTTTGACAGAAGTTGTATTGAGTACAGGAAAATCTGATGCTTACATGTGCGTATGACGCATCAGTCTTGGGGTCTCAGTGGTTCTGGATAGTTATATGGAAAGATAATATAATAGCAAGATAGCAGGAATGGAGAAATAAAATGACAATAGGTGTAATTGGTGCAATGCAGATGGAGGTCGATGACTTAAAGGCTCAGATGACAGACACACAGACAGAGGTTTACAGCGGAGTGGAGTTTGTTGAGGGCAAAATCGGCGATCAGTATGTGGTTGCGGCAAAATGCGGAATAGGAAAGGTATTTGCGGCAATATGTGCAGAGGCCATGATTTTGAAATATGATGTAGATATGATTGTCAATATCGGAGTGGCAGGAACTTTGACAAAGGACTTAAATGTGCTTGATGTGGCAGTAGCCACAAACGTGCTGCAGCACGATATGGATACATCGCCAATCGGAGATCCGAAGGGGCTTCTTTCAGGCATCAATATGATTCTGCTTCCGGCAGATACAAAAATGGTGGAGCTCATGTGCTCATGCTTAGCTGACAGGAATATCCACTATAAAAAGGGCAATATCGCAACAGGAGATCAGTTTATTGCCACAAAGGATCAGAAGGATTATATTTCGAATACCTTTGATGCAATCGCAGCAGAGATGGAGGGAGGCAGCATCGGTCATGTGTGCTATGTGAACAAGGTGCCATTTGCCATTCTTCGTTCAATATCAGACGGTGATGGCGGCGAGACAGACTACCAGACCTTTGCGGAGAAGGCTGCGCATCAGTCGATTGAGGTAGTGCTTGAGTTTATCGGAAGGGCAGAAGAACTGAAATAGAGTTATTTCATTATTCATAATTTGTGATAATAAAGAATAGTATATAGCATGAGTGAATACAGAGCATACATGCAAAATACAAAACTACATAATGGGACAAAACGAAAGAAACGCCGACACAGATTCCTTTTTGGAGTGCTGCTGTCGGCGCTTCTTATTACAGGCGCTTTATATGGCAGAGAGTATGACATATCGCAGCTGAAAAATATAGAGGTGATGGAGACACTTAGCAGTGCTGTGAGTCAGTTCGGGGACAGAAAGCTGCCTGTATATTCGGTTCAGACAACAGAAAAAAAGATAGCCCTTTCATTTGACTGTGCCTGGGGAGCAGAGGATTTTGACAGTATGATGGAGACACTTGACAAGCACAACGTAAAGGCTACATTTTTTATGACAGGAGGGTTTGTGAGTGATAATCCTGAATGTGTAAAGACGCTGGTTGAAAAAGGGCATGAGCCCGGAAATCACAGTGAGCACCACTATGATATGGCAACAATCACTGCAGGCGAGATGAAGACAGAGATAATGGATGTGCACAAAAAGGTCAAGGAGCTGACCGGAAAGGATATGAAGGTATTCAGACCGCCATACGGCTCGTACAACAATGAACTGATTGATACAGTGTATGGCTGTGACTATTATCCAATTCAGTGGGATGTGGATTCGCTCGACTGGAAAAACTATGGTGTGCAAAACATTATAGATACAGTGTGCAATCACAAAAGCCTGGATTGTGGCTCGATAATACTCTGCCATCTAGGCGCCAAATACACATCGCAGGCACTCGATGAGATGCTCACAAAGCTGCAGGACATGGGCTATGAGATAGTTCCGGTATCAAAGCTGATCATGACAGAAGGCTATCATATGGATGCAAACGGTATGCAGATCAAGGACTGATCAATTTCATAAATCAATATTTTAGTCAATATTTAGTCAATAATTTAGCCCTTTACGATATTGTTATTTACAGACAAGTGTGTTAAACTAAAACTATATTTTAAAGAAGCTGTGAGACAGCTATGGGGGTAAATTATATGACAGATACAGGTTTTTTAGTAGCATTCTTTATAGTTATTTTTTTAGTTATCATCTTTGCGCTTGTCGCTGTAATCGGAGCCGTTACAAGTGCTGTTGCAGGTATCAATGATGATGAGGATGAGACAGAGGAAGAGGGCATCTGAAGCTAAAATCAATAAAAGATATTAAAAGATATTTAAAGACATCGAATTATATTGATCGTATAATTGGGTGTCTTTTTATTGCCAAAATCTCTTAAAAAAGTATAAACCAATTGAGTTGTAATCCGCCACATTGTATAATAAAAATATAACAGCGAATTAAATTTATTGTGAAAATCGTAGTAATCACAATGTCTATCAAACTAAGGCAGGACATTATCAAGGAAAAGAAGAAGGAGGGGTCAGATGATATCAAGATATAGTGTAAAAAAGCCTTTTACTGTACTTGTAGGAGTACTGCTGGTAATAGTACTCGGTGTTGTATCACTTGGCAGGATGACGACAGATCTGCTGCCGGATATGAGCTTTCAGTATGCACTTATCGTGACAACAGATATGGGAGCAAGTCCACAGGAGGTGGAGAGCGATGTCACCGCGCCGCTTGAAGCAGCTATGGCAACTACGTCCAATATCAAAAACGTAAGCTCAATGTCATATAACAGCTATTCTCTGGTGACATGCGAGTATGAGCAGAATGCCAACATGGATTCTGTAGTGATAGAGATGCAGCAGAAAATAGATCAGGTCAAGGCTGGCTGGAAGGATGGAGTGGGTACTCCGACCATTATGAAGATAAATCCGGACATGCTTCCAATCATGATGACTGCTGTGGATATGGATGGGAAAAGCAAGTCGGAAATCACAGACTTTGTGGAAAACACACTAAAGCCTGCAATTGAGAGTACAGAGGGAGTCGCATCAGTGACTGCAACAGGTGAGCTCACCGAGCAGATACAGGTCACGATGAATCAGGCCAAGATAGATGAGCTCAATGAGAAAATAAATAATGCCGTTTCAAAGAAATTTGACGATGCAAAAAGTCAGATGGATGATGCAAGCGCAAAGATAGAGAGCGGACAAAACGCAATCACATCGGCATCGGATCAGATGAGCGCGGGAGTGGATACGCTAAAGGAGCAAAAGGCAAAGCTTGCAGAGCAGAAGACTCAGCTGGAGAGTACACTTTCAAGCTTAAATGAGCAGAAGAGCCAGCTTGAAACAATTCAGTCAGCTCTTTCAGACTTCATGAATAGTGATACATATACAAAGACAATTCCGTCACTCAAAGAGGGCGCAAATGCACCGGGTGAAGCGGGCACAGCACTCAAAGCGCAGCTTGAGCAGGTTAATAAGCAGATTGCAACACAGTTTTCAGGTCTCTCGACGCTTGGAATCAAGGTAAACACAGCAGATGATCTGCCTGCGGCAGCGTCAGCGATAGCACAGACTCTCATTCAGGTGAATACAGGTATAGAGCAGTGCCAAAGCGGGCTTGACCAGATAGCACAAGGAGAGACAGCACTTTTAGATGCCTATGATAATCTAAACAGTCAGGCAGCTATAAGCTCGATAAGCATAGGACAGCAGTCGGCACAGCTTGCAACAGCAGCGGCATCTCTTGACAGCTCAAAGAAGGAGCTTGAAAAGAGTAAGGATGATGCGCTTGACAAGTCAAACTTAAATGCAGTTTTAACAATTGACTCACTCTCGCAGCTGCTCGTCGCTCAGAATTTTGATATGCCTGCAGGCTATGTAAATGATTCAAATGGCACGCAGTACATAGTACAGGTGGGAGATGAGATAAAATCAATTGATGATTTAACAAATCTAGTGCTTATGGATATGAAGCTTGATGGAATAGCTCCTATTCATGTCGGTGATGTGGCAGATGTTGAGATGACTGACAACTCGGATGAGACATATGCGATAGTCAACGGTAATCCCGGAATAATGCTCTCCATGGAGAAGCAGACCGGCTACTCTACAGGAGACGTCACAGACCGTCTTTTGGACAAGCTTGATTCGCTGGAAAAGGAAAATGACGGATTACACACCACAGTGCTCATGAATCAGGGCGTATACATCGACATGGTTGTAAAAAGTGTGATGCAGAATATGATAGTGGGAGCAATACTTGCCATTTTCGTATTGCTTTTGTTCTTAAAGGATATAAAGCCAACACTTGTTATCGCAGCATCTATACCGCTATCGGTTATTGTGGCAGTGGTGCTTATGTATTTTACGGATATCACCTTAAATATCATTTCAATGTCGGGACTTGTGCTTGGAATAGGAATGCTGGTGGATAATTCAATAGTAGTAATCGAGAATATCTACAGATTAAGGGGAGAGGGATATTCGGTAAAGAAGGCGGCTGTTGAGGGTGCAAATCAGGTGGCAGGAGCCATTTTTGCCTCTACACTTACCACGGTAAGTGTGTACGCGCCAATCATTTTTACTGATGGAATCACGAGACAGCTCTTTGTAGACCTGGCACTTACGGTAGCGTTTACTCTTATGGCATCTCTTGTTGTGGCACTCACATTTGTACCGGCAATTGCTTCAGGCATGCTCAAAAAGACGAAGGATATAAAGCATCCATGGTTTGACCGTTTTAAGGATTGGTATGCAAATGTGCTCGGCATATGTCTTAGATTTAAGCCGGTGGTATTTATTGCGGCAGTAGTGCTTTTAGTCGGCAGTGGCGCACTTTGCATGTCAAGGGGAATGACATTTATGGATATGGACATGGAGTCAGATCAGATTTCACTTACCATAGAGGCAAAGGATGACGAAAAGCTCGACTTCAAGCAGCTTACAGAGCTGTCTGATAAGGTCATGGACAAAATATCTGATATAAAGGGCATAGACACAATAGGAGCTACAGCAGGCGGCAGCTCGACCATGAACCTGATGAGCTCAGGAAGCGACAGCGTGAGCATGTATATATTGCTTGATGAGAAGTCGGATGTTTCATCGGATAAGGTAATAGATGAAATTGAAAAACGCACAAAGAATCTGGACTGCAAGGTAACAGCATCTTCACAGGCTATGGACTCATCAGAGTTTTTCGGAAGTGGTCTCTCTGTCAGGATTAAGGGTAATGATATAGACAAGCTGCAGAAGCTTGCAGGTGATGTGGCAGATATCCTTAAGGACACAAAGGGCGTGACAGATATAGATGACGGTCTTGGAGATACAATCAATGAGCTTAAGATAACTGTGGATAAGGAAAAAGCAGCAAAGTATGGCTATACGGTGGCTCAGGTATACCAGCTCGTATCCGGTGAGATATCATCTCAAAAGAGCGCAACAACCATTACGACCGACATAAAGGACTATGAGGTATACTTACAATCTGCAGAGCAGTCTGATGTGACTGTGGACGACATCAAAAACCTTACATTTACCTATAAGGATAATGATGGCAGTGAAAAGGAGATTCCGCTCAGTGATATCTGCACTATTTCGCAGGAACAGACACTGAGTACCATTCATCGAGATGCTCAGACAAGATATATTACAGTATCAGGTGCGGTTGATGAAAACCATAATGTAACATTACTAAGCGATAAAATTAAATCAAAAATTAATAAACTTAGTATTCCTGATGGCTATTCAATAGATATGGAGGGCGAGGATGAGACAATAAATGAGTCAATGAGTCAGCTTGGACTTATGCTTGTGCTTGCAGTGATATTTATCTATCTTATCATGGTGGCGCAGTTCCAGTCATTGCTTTCACCGTTTATTATCATGTTCTGTATACCTCTTGCGTTTACAGGAGGCTTTATAGCTCTTTTCATCACGGGAAATGAGCTCGGAATCATATCAATGCTTGGCTTTATCATGCTGGCAGGCCTCATTGTAAATAATGGAATCGTGCTCATTGATTACATCAACCAGGCCAGGAGAGAGGGCATGAGCAAGCATGAGGCAATCATAGACGCAGGCCGTACAAGGCTTCGTCCAATACTGATGACTCCTTACGCTTATAGTAATTCCATGTATCTATGATGCGTTCAACAGAGAGAAGAGCATGGTAGAGGAAGAGCTGTAGCAGGATAGAAGGAAAAAAGCTGGAAATATAGAGAGTTGGAGGATTTTTACATGGCAAAGTATATTATGGCATTAGATGCGGGCACGACCAGCAACAGATGTATACTTTTCAATGAGAAGGGCGAGATGTGCAGTGTGGCACAGAAGGAATTTACGCAGTTTTTTCCAAAGCCGGGCTGGGTGGAGCATGATGCAGAGGAAATCTGGGCCACACAGCTTGAGGTGGCAAAGGAGGCTATGGCCAATATTCAGGCTACGGCAGCCGACATATGTGCGATAGGCATTACTAACCAGAGAGAGACCACAATTGTATGGGACAAAAATACAGGTGAGCCGGTTTATCACGCGATAGTATGGCAGTGCAGACGCACGGCAGAGTATGCGGATTCACTGAAAGAAAAGGGGCTTACCGAGACATTCAGAGAAAAGACAGGGCTTGTGATAGATGCTTATTTTTCGGCAACTAAGCTCAAGTGGCTCCTTGACAATGTGCCGGGAGCGAGGGAGAGAGCCGAAAGAGGCGAGCTTTTGTTTGGAACAGTCGAGACATGGCTTATATGGAAGCTCACTCAGGGACAGGTGCATGTCACGGATTATTCCAATGCTTCAAGAACCATGATGTTTAATATCAATACCTTAAAGTGGGATGATGAGATACTTAAGGAGCTTGATATACCAAAGAGCATGCTTCCAAAGCCAATGCCGTCAAGCTGTGTATATGGTGAGGTGAATCCTGTGTTTTTCGGGGGTCCGATTCCTATCGCAGGAGCGGCAGGAGACCAGCAGGCTGCGCTTTTTGGCCAGACCTGCTTTAGGGCAGGAGAAGCCAAAAATACATACGGTACAGGCTGTTTTCTGCTGATGAACACAGGTGAGATGCCGGTATCCTCAAAGAACGGACTTGTTACCACTATAGCCTGGGGCATAGACGGCAAGGTGGTATATGCGCTGGAGGGATCAATATTTGTGGCAGGAGCCTCTATCCAGTGGCTACGCGATGAGATGAAATTTATCGATTCTTCAACAGATTCAGAATACATGGCGAGAAAGGTAAAAGACACAAACGGCTGCTACGTGGTGCCGGCATTTACAGGGCTTGGAGCACCGTACTGGGACCAGTATGCCAGAGGAACCATTGTGGGGCTTACGAGAGGTGTAAACAAGTACCATGTTATAAGAGCGACTCTGGAATCAATGGCATTTCAGGTAAATGATGTGCTTGAGGCAATGAAGGCTGATTCGGGCATCAATCTCACATCACTTAAGGTGGACGGCGGCGCCAGTGCCAATAATCTGCTCATGCAGATGCAGGCTGATATCAGCAATGCACCGGTCAACAGGCCTGTGTGCGTGGAGACAACAGCCATGGGCGCAGCGTACCTCGCAGGGCTTGCGGTGGGCTACTGGGAGAGCATGGATGATATAAAGAGAAACTGGTCTATTGACCGTGTGTTTGAGCCGGAGATAGCGGCTGATTTGAGAGAAAAGAAGCTTAAAATGTGGAAAAAGGCTGTCGCCTGCGCATTTAACTGGGCGAAGGATGAATAATAGCTTATGCTTGCATTGTTTTAAATAAGCTTAGTGATACGGCAATTAAACAATGCATGGAAATTGGTAGGAGAAAATAACATGTATGATGTAGTAATTATAGGAGCGGGAGTATCGGGAAGCGCCTGTGCCAGAGAGCTTTCGAAATATAACCTGTCCATCTGTGTGGTGGAAAAGGAGGAGGACGTGTGCTGTGGCACCTCAAAGGCAAACAGTGCTATTGTCCATTCCGGAATTGATTGTAAGACCGGTACACTTATGGCACAGATGAATCTTCGTGGAAATGAGATGATGGATGAGCTTTCGAAGAAGCTTGATTTTGAGTTTAGAAGAAACGGCTCACTGATAGTGTGCTTTAGCGATGACGATATGCCAAGGCTTAAGGAGCTTTATAATCAGGGGATTGCAAACGGGGTACCGGGACTTGAAAAGGCAGGCTATATTCTCATTACTCAAAATGGAGAAATTCATGCACGCTGCGTTGTAAATGCAGCCGGTGTATATGCTGACGTGTTCCACAACATGGTAAGTGAAAAAAAAATCCATATCACACCAAGGCGCGGAGAGTACGAGCTTTTAGACAGGGCTGCGGGAGGTATCGTTGACAAGACTATTTTCCAGCTTCCGGGCAAATACGGCAAAGGTGTGCTTGTAACCCCGACAGTACACGGAAATATCCTAATCGGACCTACAGCAGATGACCATGAGGACAAGGATGGTACAAATACAACGAGAACAGGCTTAGAGCATGTTGTGACATCCGGCACACGTTCGGTGCCGTCACTTCCTATGCGTCAGGTCATAACCTCGTTTGCGGGAAACCGTGCACATGAGGACGGACATGAGTTTATCATCGAGGAGCTTTCTGACGCACCGTATTTTGTTGACTGCGCAGGTATAGAGTCACCGGGCTTATCAAGTGCGCCGGCTATCGGTGAGAGAGTGGCAGCAATAGTTGAGAGGCTTTTTAATCCTTCTAAAAATGCGGATTTCATCGAGACAAGAAAAGGTATTTTAAATCCAAAGAAACTTTCAGAGGATGAGTATAAAAAGCTGATAAAAGAAAAGCCTGAGTATGGCAATATAATCTGCCGCTGTGAGATGATTACGGAGGGCGAGATAATGGATGCGGTAAACAGACCGCTGGGCGCAAAGTCACTTGATGGTGTGAAGAGACGCACCAGAGCCGGAATGGGCAGATGTCAGGCAGGTTTCTGTTCTCCGAGAACTATGGAGATTATCGCCAGAGAGAAGAAAATTTCGCAGCTTGACATCACTAAAAGCGGTGGAAAGTCAAAGATAGTTGTTGGAATGAGCAAGAATCGCGGATAGTCTGTCTTACTTCAAAGAGACAGGTAATGATAGATTGATATTGTATTAATATCAGATTAACATAGGGGGACAATATGGAGTTTTACGATATTGTGATAGTAGGAGGAGGCCCGGCAGGTCTTGCGGCAGCAGCTTCCGCTAAGAAAAATGGAATAGATAAAATACTTATACTGGAAAGAGACTGTGAGCTTGGCGGTATCTTAAATCAGTGTATACACAACGGCTTTGGCCTGCACACCTTTAAGGAGGAGCTCACAGGACCTGAATATGCCGGCAGATTTATCAAAGAGGTCAAAGAGCTTGGCATAGAGTACAGGCTGAATACGATGGTCATGGACATCTCGACAGGTGACGAGTTCGAAAATGGGGCAGATGACAGGCATGATGTAAAGATAAAAGATGAGGCAAACGATAAAATAGTTACAGCTATGAACCGCACAGACGGACTTTTCCATATCGCCGCAAAGACCGTAATACTTGCGATGGGCTGCAGGGAGAGAGCAAGGGGTGCTCTTAACATACCCGGCTACAGACCGGCAGGAATTTTCTCGGCGGGCACAGCTCAGAGACTGGTGAATATAGAGGGCTACATGCCGGGACGAAAGGTAGTAATACTCGGTTCAGGAGACATCGGTCTTATCATGGCTAGGAGAATGACCTTAGAGGGTGCCAAGGTGCAGGTGGTTGCAGAGCTCATGCCGTATTCGGGAGGCTTGAAGCGTAATATAGTGCAGTGCCTGGATGATTTTGGAATTCCGCTTAAGCTCAGCCACACAGTGGTTGATATAAAGGGCAGGGAGCGTGTGGAGGGCATCACTCTTGCACAGGTGGACGAGCACAACAAGCCGATTGAGGGAACAGAGGAGTTTTACGAGTGCGACACGCTTTTACTCTCATGCGGACTCATTCCGGAAAATGAGATTTCAAAAACAGCAGGTGTAGAGCTCAATCCGGTAACAAGCGGACCGGTCGTAAACGAAAGCCTTGAGACAAATGTGCCCGGTGTATTTGCCTGCGGAAATGTGCTTCATGTGCATGACCTCGTGGATTACGTGTCAGAGGAAGCGACAGCAGCAGGCCGCCATGCCGCAGAGTATGTAAAAAATGGCGGTGATAAGAGTTGCGATGGCAAAGAAATATCGATAACCGCTACAGGCGGAGTACGATATACTGTCCCAAGCACTATAAATACTGCACAAATGGATGATACTGTGACGGTAAGATTTCGAGTGGGAGCTGTGTATAAGAATTGCTATATTGCAGTATATCTGGATGACAAACGGCTGCAGCACCGCAAGCGTCCTGTTATGGCGCCGGGGGAGATGGAGCAGGTAGTGCTTAAGAAGAAGGAGCTCATCGAAACAGACAATCCCCGCACAATTACGATAAAGATTGAGGAGGCATAGTATCATGGAAGAAAGAAATTTGACATGTATAGGCTGCCCT
>PPYF01130403.1_pt1 | contig 11725 bp, 13 predicted proteins | sample 1559871 | NCBI WGS metagenome assembly PPYF01 (sample SAMN08240021, study PRJNA423297) | Human gut metagenome, whole genome shotgun sequencing project. | reverse complement strand
GGGTACGCATGCGACACCTCCATGTCTTCAATATACCCTGTTTTCACTTCATTGGGAATAATGAGTCCTGACCCTAGCTACTTTCTTACTTTGAGCTAGAAACTTAAAATAGGATTGGAAAATATTTTTTAATATATGAAAAAAGGACTCAGATTTTTACATCCAAGTCCTTGATTCCATTCTGGTGCGCCCGGCGCGATTCGAACGCACGGCCTTTAGCTCCGGAGTCCATCGTGCTATATTTATATTCAGTAATGCTGAATAGCATTAATTATTATATTTCATATAGTTGTAAAAAATAAGATTGTTTCGTTTTGTACTTTTTGTTATCTGTTTTTCATCAATAGGTTGGAAATAGGGTTGGAAAAATCGGAGACAACTATGGCGCAATCCAAGAGATACAGAACTCGATACCCGGGAGTATTCTACCGCGAAGCAGAACGAATTGGCGCACGGGGTATGGAGAAGGTTTTTTACATCGTCTTCAAAAAAGATGGCAAAACCTTCGAAGAAAAAGTAGGAAGGCAGTACGTAGACAATATGACGGAAGCCAAGGCAGCAGGTATTCGTGCAGACCGGATAGAGGGGAAAAGGGCTTCTCGAAAAGAAATGCGGGAAGCACAGGAGGCGAATCGCAAAGCAGCTTTACAAAAACCGACCCTTGAGCGTCTATGGATTCGCTACAAAGAAAATCATGAAGACAAGAAGTCTTTACCTGCGGATTGTTCTAATTTTAATAACCACTTAATAAAATTTTCCGAAAAGACACCGGACGAGATTACCACTGCGGATGTGGCTAATCTTAAGAAAGAATTGGCAGCCAAAGGACTTGCTCCGGCAACTGTCCACCATGTGTTGGCTCTGTTGCGTCTACTGATCCGATTTGGGGTTAGAAATGGTCTATGCGTCATGCCTGATCCCCACAAGCTACACTTCGATATGCCCCGTGTAGATAACCAGAAAACCGAAACGTTATCACCGGATCAGCTGATTGCATTGAAAAAGGCTCTGGACGAGGAGCCTGACCAAAACGCGGCAGCCTTTATGCGTCTGGCTCTGGCAACGGGGATGCGACGTGGGGCAATCATGGGTCTTCGTTGGGATGATATTGATTTCGAGAGAGGCTTCATCACTCTTCGAGGGGAAACTGCGAAAAAGGGAACGACTGACAGAATCCCTATGTCGGAAATAGCCCGGAAGATACTTCTGAACATTGATCGAACGGCAAGCGAATACGTGTTTCCGGGGAGAAATGGAGGGCCACGGCGTGAGTTTCGTCGTATAGCACAGAGGGTGAAGCGTAAGGCTGGACTCCCGAAAGACTTCCGCCCTTTGCACGGGCTTCGTCATGCTTATGCTTCTTTTCTTGCCTCAAGTGGGCAGGTGGATCTCTATACCCTTCAAAAACTGCTCACGCATTCGAGTCCACAGATGACTCAGCGCTATGCTCACCTTGCAGATGAAGCGATGAAACGTGCTGCATCTGTTGTGGATAGTATTTTAAAATAAATTTAAACTGTTATACAAATATAAGGAGGGGGGGAGAGCCTGATAAAGGTATGCCCCCCTTTTTTTATGCGCAAAAAAATTTTGAAAAAAATTTTGAAAAAAATTAAAATTAAATTATTCTCATATGTTAGTGTGAATAATACAGGGATTCTACTTTACACTGACATGAAGCCAGCAGATTACGTATTCGAGTTAGTTTCGAGTTATGACAAAAGTAGAACCCCTGTAATTTAGGTGTGTTGCCTAAAATCAAAAACCTCGTTAGGCATATCCCAACGGCAGTTCCACCGCTTCGTGCCAGCGGAGCAGAGGAACTTTTTAGCAACACTCGATTTCTGTTCGAGGAGGATACTCAATGTGTCCAGTGGAAGCAACCATGCGTGGGAAGTGGCTCACGGAAAAAGAAACGGCAAGGCTTGTATCTCTCAGCGTGCACACGTTGCGGGCGCATCGCCAACGACATGTAGGGATTCCATATGCCAAGATAGGACGATCTGTCCGCTACGCTCTCACGGATGTGATCGCCTTCATGTCAGAACACCGCATTGTCTTTGGGGAAAGTCCCGGCATCCGCTGACTTTTTTTATCTCTTTTTAGTAACTCCATCTTAACTTTTAAGGGAAATCTCATGGTTCAAGAACGGAAAAGTCCATCCCGCGGGAAAAAGCGGCATCGTCTCACGCGGCAGGAAGAGGAGCACATCTTTTCGGAGATCGCACGGCTTGGAGCGTACGGCTGCTGTCTGTCAAAGATCCAGATAGAGCTTGGTCATAAGTTTGGGGTATCTCCTGCCCAAGTCCTTCGACTTTACGCCCAAGGCTTAGAGCATGGGGTACTCCAACAGTTGGCTTTTGGGGATGTCCTTCCAGCCAAAAGTCTTCCGCTCTCTTTACGGAAGACTCTGGGGCTGAGACCCGATGACTTTGTATCCGTCGCCTTCTCCGATGGGGAAGTTTCTTTACGCAAATATACATGATACAATGAAAATAGAGGAGAGGGATATTCCCTCTCCTCGGGAGGGCCTATGAGTCTTTTTTTTTCTCCTGCTGTCCGGAACTCAGAGTTTTCGTTCATTGAGGATATTAGGCAGCAACTGGAACGTAGTAGCGTTCCACGATACAGAAATTTTTTCTACCATCCGCTTCCGAAGATGCTTTCCGAATGGAGTCTGGAACATGCCACAGCACGTGGGATCGATCCCAGTATGGTCCTGCTCGCCTTCATGGGGGGAATTTCTGGTGCTGATCGCGGTCACACTCAAATTGAGACCGGAGATGGGCGGTACAACAACCTCTCATTCCTGATCTTCGTTAGTGCAGAAAGTGGTAGCGGTAAAAGCTCTGCGATGCAGCCTGTCCTAGATGCCTACACGGTATTTGAGGAAGAGGAAAGTGCCACCTTCAAAAAACAAGTTATAAGGCAGGATGCCCTCAGGGCCGTCCTGCAACGGCAACGGCAAAAAGCCATTAAAGATGCCGCAGATACGGGGGTGCTGGAGCTTGTGGAAGAGCTTTCCTTACGGCTCAACAAGTTAGGCATGAAAAAACGCGTTCAGTTGCCGCGCCTTTTCATTAATGACGTAACATCCTCATCTTTGTCAGAAGCTGTATCTCGTTGGGGGTACGCCAATATCATAGATCCGGATGGTACTTCATTGGATATCAATACATATCGACAGATTGCGAAATACTGGTCAGGGGAAGGGAATGCCCAGCTCAGGGTGACACGAGACAGTTCTATCGTTCGGGAACCGTTCATCAGTTGTGTTGTGCTGACCCAACCCCAATTCTTCCGTAAGCTAGTGCTTGCGGAGGTTCAAAGGGCGATGGGGATAACTGCACGGAGCCTCTTGTATGTCTGCCCCGCTAACCAAATACGGGGAAAGGGGAATCGGGACGTAGATGAGGCTTTCATGCGGAGTTTCAAAAATAAGCTACACATGCTCCTTAAACACTCCGCCTATGACTCCGAGGGGGCACGTCCATCCAAAAGAATCCTTCAAGTCGAACCTGAAGGCGTGGAGGCACTCAGAGCCTTTCATGAGAGGATGGAATATCAAGCCAAATGCAATAAGAGAGTGCAAGACTGGTGCATCCGTGCAGCGCAGCAAGCATATAGGGTAGCTGGGATTTTTCATCTTTGTGAACATGATGATCCTTGGGCATTGCATGTTTCTACTAGAGAGGTGGAAATGGCCATTAACTTCATGTGGACAGCATATGATTATGTAGTCGATGCGGTATCTCCAAGCTATGATCGGGATACACTCAGATGTATTCTGAAAATCGCCGAATGGTGCGAAGAACATAGTGCGCAGATACGTGTCTCAAATGCGGAGATTAAGAATGCTATGCGTGGTTCGTTCCTAGCCCAACAGGTAGACATCGCGATTTCCTGGTTGATTGATTGGAACCAGCTGATAGTTACCCATCCTGCACGGCACTATGGTGCCGGAAGACCTCTGGGAGACTGGTATCTCAATAACATAAATTCCAGACAATAATTTCCCACCTCTTTGATGCGTCTCAGTAGGGAAAGGGTGGTCATACCAGACTGGTGTGGGGCGCGATAACTTCGACAAAAAACATGTTGTAGATTTCGCAACAGAATTCAAAGGCGGGGAAGCTCCCCGCCTTTTTATACCTTCAGCTTTCGTGTTCTGAATATCGGTTCCCACGTAGCCGCGTATTCTCCCTTCGGATCACTATGTAGGCGGCACGGTATGATTGATAGTCCGGACTCTGTGATGGATGCGTGTCTTCATACTCACATCACTGAACTCTGTAGTCTCCTCCGCGCAGGAGTTCAAACCCCCGTCTGTGTTTTCTTCGTCTTTGCAGACAATGATTACGCCGGAACGAGGTTTGTATTTGAATCCGTTGATACCGAAAGCATTATCAGCCCTCGGCGGGAGATTTTTATTCCGATGTTTGGTTTGACTCCAAACACCCCCTCTTTTGATTGCCCTGCCCTTGTACCACTGCACCCGTCTTGATATGTGTTGTGCGCTTGTCACGAGCACAACCGCAGGTGGAAACCTTGCACGATACCCCTTTCATCGTGTGGCGTGATCCGGTGCTCGTACTCTGAGCCGATGGAGGAGGCCCCCACTCCTCTGCCGCTTTCAGCAAAGTGGCTTAAGGAGGCGATAAAAGCGGCCTTTTGGACTTTTCCCAGCAGTGGCAAAAATGGCTTGAGAAATCAAAAGGGGCAGCTACATCCAATCTTTGATTGTCCTCAGCTCTTGAACTTTGCCGTGGGGAATGGCTATCTTCACAAATAGGAGGTTCAGCAAGCGCCGCAACGTCCCGCAGGAAGTGTCACATGGGGATAATCTCCTTTACGGGAGGTGTGCTCCACGCCGAGCACACTACACAACAGCCCGTCCCCTCATGACAAGGCCGCACCTTTGAGCACTTCTTAATTGTCAGGAGTGGGAATCCGTTTATCGTCTTCCCCGCCACCATCGCCACGCTACCGTGGTCACCAGCACAACCACAAGAGCTATTATCGCCGTAGCCTATTCCCGTTGGGGCATTCATAGGGAGGGCCACCCGCTTCCTAGCCCGTAGCCAAGTAGATGCCTGTGACATAAGCCGCCGTTCGTGTCGACTTCATTATGGGAAGCCCTCCTTTCATGCTAGGTAGCTCTTCCGATAATGCAGCTACTCCATCCGGTAGACCGTATGCCATGCCCGAAATGTCTTGTGCTTGGAGAGGCTGATCCAGCCCTGTTCGACAAGGAACCGAAGGCCAGCCCCAAGCGTCATCTTGCTTATCCCGGCAAGGGAAGCAATCTGCGTTTGAGAGGAGCACGCTTCAAGCAAGGGGCTCTCATGTACCGCCAGCACGGGGAGGACGAAAACGGCAGCGTCAGACTACGCCCGCAAACCGCCACTTCGTATCTGCGCATGCCACGGTGTCAAGGCAAACTGATTGCCTGTACTCATGGTATGCCTCTCTATTCTGCGGGACCTTCTCCGCTCAAATCGTATAGCCATTTGGATATGCCCCAGTGTCAACTTCACCTAAACTTCTTTGCACAGAGTATCCCTAAGGATAATTCACTCAGAAGGTATCTATCTCGGGCATCCTTTTTTCGCAGAAAATCCTGCGAAAAATCCCTGCTCACTCTCTAAATTTTCTCCAAATTATAACGTATACGAATTATTATGTCGTTAACAATATATAATTATTGTATTTAACAGCTTTGTGTCTGCTATCCAGATGAATTTACACAGAAAAATTTTTGATCATTGTCCAAGTCCTTTTCCATGCTCGTACAACCATCCCCCTCAAATTTCCGTACTGCGGCAGTGCTCACCAAAAGTTTCGATCCTGAAACAGGTGTCCCCGTTCCCGCTGATGTTCGGCAAGGAGCGTAATGTATTCTTGCCTCCATTCCTTGGAAATAATGATGGGGGAAGTCCTGCTCGCAAAAGAGGAAGATTGCGGTCTTATAGGGTTACACCTTAATTTGGAGTTCATGTAGGCATCTTTCTGGAAATGGAAAACTAGTGGGGTGAGCAGATAGAATCTGGCAGTTGTGCCGCTTGGCTGCGAATACCGCTACATAATACTCGAAAACTGTGAGACAGGTTACTCCCATCCAGCTTCAAATAGGGGGCTATAGCCCGCGCTCCCGCCAGTTTGCGATATTTTCCGTCGGTTATTTTCTTGAGTTCCTCAGCTGCGTTGGCCACATTGTCCGGTGTGCGGTATGCTTTTTTGTTTTGTTTTTTTATCACGGCTGGCATTTCCAGCGCATCAGCCACAGCCGCCAAATCTCCGAGAAAAAAACTCTCAAGCTCATGACAGGCAATACGCACGAGACAGGACTCGGCCTTGCCGCTCTGTTGGGTAAGCTCAAGCAGTCGCTGCTTTATGCGGGTACAGTCACCGGAATCCTTGTCACGCAGGACAATAAAGCGAGAGTCCGGTTCACGCCATGAACGGATTTTTCTGACCATTTGCCGTTCCAAATCCTGTTTTCCCTCAAAGGTGATATACTGTACGGGAGTATCGGGTAACATTCTTGGCAGGATACCTTGCAGCATGTTTTTGGCAGATTCCTCTTCCAGCAAAAAGACCAGTTTGCTCATTGCGGATCCGCCTTACCAAAAAGCCCCTGCTTCCACAGATAGCCCATCTTGTCGCCATCACTCATGTAGTCCACTATCTGCTCGTCGTTTTGCGCACGGCATACTCGACTGAAACCATTTTCTCCCTTTTCCAGCCAAAACACTTCTTCAACTTCCGTGGCATTGAGGAAATCCGGCGAATGGGTGGATACCATCACTTGCCCCCCTCTTGCGGCATAATCGCGAAATTCTTCAGCCAGCTCCGGCAACAGCCGAGGATAGAGCTGATTTTCCGGTTCCTCCACACAAAGGAATGGGTGTGGTTTCGGATCATGTAACAGCACCAGATAGGCAAACATCTTCAGAGTGCCATCCGAAACGAAGCGATCGATAAAGGGGTCTTTGAAAATACCGTTACCAAATTGCAGGACAAGACGTCCATCCACCGTGTCTTGTGTGGTGATTTCACTCACACCGGGAACACTGTCCCGCATGGCATCCAGTATTTTTTGATAGGTAGCCGGATGGTTCTCAAAAAGATTACGTGCCACCTGCTGTAGGTTGTCCCCACTGGCGGACAGGTGTTCATATTCGCCAATGGCTTCCTTTGCGCCCCGTGCCGCGCTGATATGGAAATCCGAGACATGCCAGCTTTCTATCGTCTGGCGCAATGCATTGGCAGCCTTGAATTTCTGGAACTGTCCCAAGCCTTTGATAGCGAGAATATCTGCCGATCCCAAGTCCTGCTGTTCACGATTCAGTTCTTCGTCAGTTTTATCGAAGTCTTCCTCGTTGGTAACCGCTGAACCGACACCCTTGCTGAACTCCAAAAAATGAAAGGGTGAACCGTAGGCCCCTCGCTTATAGCGCAGAAATTCACGTTCGATCACGGGGTGTTTATCGCGTAGGGCTATTTCTACATGATAGGTGACAAGACGCTCCTTGTTCGTGATGGGAATGCGGTACTGAATTTCGATTTCTATACTTTCCTGTGCATAACCACGCGAAACGACTTCTTGGAATCCGCCACGGACTTGTAGTGCACGGGCCACGTTATAGGTCAGACAGTCCTTCAAGAAGCCGAACACATCAAAAAGCGTAGATTTTCCGCTCCCGTTAGCTCCCACAATGACACAGAACGACGGCAAATCTTCGATGGTGACATTCTGAAAAATCTTGAAGTTTTTCAGGTGGATTTTTTCTATTTTCATGTGAGGTTCCTTGTCTGGAGTACATCCCATGCTACATGGAGTGGGCTTCCGTACTGATGTCTAAAATTAGTGAAGCCTTACATCCCGCGTTTGTACTCAATTTCCCGTAAAAAAAGCAAAGGCTGATGCACCCTTCTCTAGAAATATACGCGAAAAGGATTGTGCTGCCAATATGGTGCATTTGGTAGATAGGTGAGAAAATAGGGTATCCGATGGCATTCGGATACCCTGTTGTCGGACTAACGTGCCTTCATAAGAAGCTCCTTGATCAGGCTATCAGCTTCGCATCCCTTGAGGTCTTGTAGGCGTTTGCCAAAGCGGGAAGCAGCAAGCTCCTCTGGATTTCTCCTCTGTTCCTGAGCCTTGTTGCGAATGAGGGCCAGTTGATTGCGGCTGGCAGGCTTGTCCCCTCCTCCCTTGAATTTGCTCTTATCGTCCTGAGAGCCATTTTGAGAGAACTTTTGATGGTTTTTGATATAAGACTCAGCTTTTTGTTTAAGCATGTTTATAATCTTGTTTTTGGCCAATTCAAGGGTGTCCTCATTTTCAAAAGGAGAATGAGGAGATTCGGAACAAATATCATTTAAGATTCTTCCATCAGGCATGACTATACTTGCAGATACAATTGCAGTATTTCTATTCTTATCGTTGGGAAGTTGAAGAACATGGACATTGATTACATCGGAAATATTAAGCATGTAAAACTCCTTTTCTAGTAAAAGTATTTATAAAAAGTACATTTATAATCAAAAATTAAAACGTTTTGAATGGTGTTGAATTAGGAGTATAATGTAAAGTATTTTCTTTTTTTATATGATGAGCATTACGTTTTATTTTACCTCGTAGCCATTGAATAAAGGAGTCTCTTTCATATCCAACTTTCTTGCCGATCCTGACTTTCACAGAAGGCCCAATACCAAGCGTATCCGCATTTGACATGCTCTTAGCAGAAAAGATTCTTCCAATCTTTTCAGAAGCAAATTCTCTTGTAAAAACAGGAGGCAACTCCTTACGCAATTGATCAAAGAATATTTTATCTTCAAACATGACTATCTCCTTTTGTTATGCCTTGGGATGTCTTGAATATCCATATCGCCATGCATGTTTATCAAGACCATCTTTGCTGAAGGTTTTTGCAAGATAACTTCCAGAACGAAACGCTGCATCTCTTTTCATGGAGAAATCTTCTTTATTTTTATCTATGACAATTCCATTGTCATATTCAGGTTTTCTTCTTTTACTCAAACAATAATGAACAAGTCCTTCTTCATTTATTTTTAAAGTATTTTTCCAGAGTTTATTTGCTATATCGAAGACAGTAAATTTATTCTTTATGGCATTTGCATTGATCCAAAGAAGAAAATGGTAATGGGGAAAAGAAGAGTCATGAATCTCTCTGACCCAAAGGTAGAGAGGATCAACTCTATGAGTTGCTATGACCATTCGTTTTAACCTTCGTGAAAGGTTATAACTGAAATCAGATATGTGTTCAGGAGAAAAAAGAATAGAACCATCAGAGGGATAATGAAGATCAAAACGAACTTGCATGATTTTGCTATGATTTGCTAAAGCAAATTCCATGAGTTCTTTTTGCTTATTTAAAATATCAATAAACTTAACTTCTGTTTCATCTCTTGAAGGAAGAATTTGTAATCCATCAAAAATGTCTTCAAACGTAACCTTTTTCATCATGAAAACTCCTTTTTGATTGTTCATATTTTCATGATGATATGTTAAAAATAAAATTTATTACCTAATTCAATTTATTGTTTTGTATAAAAGTCTAAAGATGTTGATCATAATCAATTATAATCTTGCTTTTTATTGATCATAAATCGATGTTTATATCGATATCTTATTATTCTTTTTAGTTTTGTTTATTTGAGTGTTTTGTTGTTTTGTATTTTTAGTAATACAATCAGACCTAGATAACACTCATAGTGGTTATAACTATTGAGTGCGTATTATATTATGACTCATCATGTTAAATCGGGTATATTGTATGGTTAAAGATGTTGCGGATTTATTTTTTGATAAAGTAATTATATTTATTAAAAGTATGTATTAATAATATATTTGTATATAACAATGTGTTTTTTAAGTGTTTATTCTTATCATATAGTTAGTATGTTTGATTAGATAATTGTACTAGAAATAAATATATAGTTATTAAGAGTTGTATATTATGATACTAATTGAAGGGTGTAGGAATGGAACAAAAAAATATTTCTGAAGACAAGAATTTTTTCTGTGAATATAGTGGAAATATTATAGAATATATGAATGGAGTGACTGATTATGTAACATATCTGCTTATATGCAGAGATCATGGAATTAAACCGAAACCTATGACGAAAGATATAAGAAAATTTTGTCGTTATCTAGACAAAATGAGTAATATTAATGGATTGGAAATTATAGACTCTATTGCCAATTTTTCATGTATAAATAAAAAGCAAAATCATAAATATAAAAAGAGAAAGAAAAAAAATTTATAAAAATATCGACTCAAGCTATAAATAAATCCGGTACACGTTACGAGTGTGTACCGGATTTATTTAATGTGTGATATGAAGATTAAATTGTTAATATAATATTGGTTGCTAATTGCTACTTAAGTATTCTTTGAGCTTGCGCTCAAAATCTTTCGGATACAAAAAATCTTTATATGTTATATCCCCTATGTAATCTATTTTTCCCTGACGAATATATACAGATGCCTTATTTGATACATGTGGGGACGATTCTTTTGATAATACTATATAGTCATTGTAATATTTTAATTCTGCTTGATATTGTCGTGAGCTTGAAATAATCATTGGTATAGTAATTTGTTCATACTCACCCACAGAAAATTCCAGTTTTATCTCAAAAAGAGATGGAGCTTTCTTGTAATTAGACTTATACTTTATTTTCATATTCTCTAAAAAATCTTTATTAAAATTATATTTACCATTTTTATCCTTGTAAATATTATATTTATACCTATCAACATATATAAAATCATTATCTATAGAGTTTATTTTTATTGCATATACATACCAACCATTTTTTTCTATACTTATAAAATTACAATTTTTTAAAGATTCTATCCAATTCTGATAACGCTCTTCAAGCTCATTGAGTTCCTTTAATCGTTCCTCTTCTTCTTTTTTCTTTCGAGCAAGCATTACTTCTCTTGCTTCTTTGGCTCCTGCTTCTCGTATGGCTTGAGCTATCAGTTTCCATGCGTTTTCAAAACGTTCATAATCATGTTTATAAATATATTCTGAAAGCATTAATGGTTCATTTTGGTATATAGAATTTATCATTTGAATACGCTCAATATCTCCTAATGCGTCATTGAATACATTAATTTTATTATCTTTCGAGTCGTGTACTCCTATATATTTCATTTTAAAATCATCATTATCGAGAATAGCAAATTGTATACATATATATACATCAACAGAACCAGCTCCTTCTTTACTTTTAGTCCATTCTATATATCTTCTAAAAGGAGTTAGAGAAAATTCTTCATTACGATCAATGGTTATATTATTTAGAGTTGTATTGATCTCATCAACTAGATTATAGTTTATTCTTGCTTCAACGATAGTCCTTTTTTGCTTATCTTTAAATGAACTCCATTTGACAGATTTTGAATATTGATATCCAGAAAATACATTTTCTATAGTCGATGATTTATCAAATTCTAAATATCCTTCTTTAACCGTATCTTCTGGTGAAGAAAAGAAAAAGGCCCATGATATCGTTGGAAACAATATAAAACTGAGGATAAAAAGGCTACAAACTATTTTTTTCATCACTTATCCTTTGTACTCTAATGTATAATAGTTATAATTTGGAATCTTTTTAGTGTGTTTGTTGACAGTAATAATTAAATATTATAATTAGATTGTTTAATATGCTACATTTTTATAC
>PPYF01370899.1_pt1 | contig 11726 bp, 11 predicted proteins | sample 1559871 | NCBI WGS metagenome assembly PPYF01 (sample SAMN08240021, study PRJNA423297) | Human gut metagenome, whole genome shotgun sequencing project. | reverse complement strand
CATCAGCAGCCCACCGAAAGCCGATAGCCATAAGCCATAGCGCATGGTGGACAGGCGGCCTCTCATGGCGTGCAGTGGCCAGCGTAACAGCGCTACGCCTACGGCAAATGCGCAAAGCATCATCAGCAATAGACCGCCACCTACGCCAGGCCCCGCAAAGGCAACCGCAACGGCAGCCATCGCAATCATCATACTCAGCGTGATAACGCGCACTCTGATGCCCACAGAATGTCCCGTTTTCGCCACAGCGGGCTCGATACATAAACTCATCGTTAACACCTCAAATAGTGAGAAATGATGAGATAATTTCATTTCTCTGTTTACATGCCGACAGCCTATCTCTTGTATAATCGATGACTCAAACTCATAGTTTTCAGCAATAGATGAAATAAACTCAGCCATGAAAAAAATACGTCTACCGCCGCTTGGCGCACTGCGCGCCTTTCACGCCGTCGCCGGCTGCCGCAGTTTTAAGCAGGCCGCAGAAACGTTGGGGGTCAGCGCCACGGCGGTGAGTCATCAGATAAAATTGCTGGAATCGGTGCTGGACTGTCGGGTCTGCGAGCGCAGCGCTCAGGGCGTAACGTTGACGGAAAGCGGAGAAATTCTGTATGCCGGAACCCAGCGGGCATTTGCAGCATTGGAAGAGGCCACTTTACAAGTCGCTCGTCAGCAACAACCGCCTGCGCTAACGATCACCACCACTTCCAACTTCCTGACCCACTGGCTGGTGCCAAGGCTGGCTGATTTCAAAACCCAATTTCCGACAATCGACCTGCGATTGCACACCAGCGTTGAGCGTGTTGATTTGACCCAGCGCAGCGTAGACGTCGCCATCCGCTATCGCGAGACCCCGGAAGCTGAATTGCACTGCACGCTACTGCATGAGGACCGCTTTATTGTGGTCGCCAGCCCGACGCTAGCGCTATCGCGGATTGAAGATCTACGCAACGTGACGCTGTTTCACGTCGAAAACCGCCATGTCCCTGCTGCGGAGCCAAACTGGGAGCACTGGCAAAAGCGCTATGGACCAGAGGGGTTGAACGTTAACGCGGGACTGACTTTTAGCGATGAAACGCACGCGCTACAGGCTGCCGTGGCAGGACAAGGAGTGGTGATTGCCAGCGAACTGCTGGCGCGGGATCTGTTAAAACGCGGGGTGCTAACGGCACCGTTTACGGCATCATTGCCCGGGGCCAACTATTATCTGGTCAGTACATTCGATAACGCGCAGCGCGAGGATATTGCAGCGCTGAAAGAATGGCTGTTACGGCAGATGGCCGGAGGCTAGCTCCGGCACATCCCATTGTTCAAACAGGTAGCACGATATTGCTGCCCGCCAGCGTTCCCATACGGTTATGCATCGCGCAGGCTGACTCAACAATGTGCATCGCCATCGCCGCACCGCTGCCTTCACCCAGACGCATCTCCATGTTCAGGTACGGCACCAGATCCAAATGCTCCAGCGCAATCCGCGCCCCTTTCTCCGCCGAATAGTGGGAAGGAATGAGGTAAGGTTTCACGCCTGGCGCAATCCGGCAGGCCGCCAGCGCCGATGCATAGGAAAGGAATCCATCAAGCACCACCGGCAGGCCGCAGGAGGCGGCGCCGAGCATCACGCCGGTCATCCCAAGCAGATCAAAGCCCCCTACTTTCGCCAGCACATCAAGACCGTCATTGGCATCAGGCTGGTTTAGCGCAATAGCACGGCGGACAACATCCACTTTATGATGCAGCCGATCGTGCGGCAGATTGGCGCCAATACCGACGACGGCTTCCGGGTCGGTGCCGGTCAGTACGCTTACCACGGCGGCGGCCGGCGTGGTGTTGGCCATCCCCAGTTCACCCACGCCGAAGAGCGTCACGCCCTGCTGCGCCAGGCTGCGGGTATAGTTCATGGTCGCCAAAAGCAGAGACTGCGCCTGTTCAGCGCTCATTGCTGCCGTTTTAGTGATATTACCGCTGCCGCGCGCCACTTTCATGTCGATAAGGCCCGGAATCGGATCGGCATCGATGCCCACGTCAATCACATGAACCTGCGCCCCCGCCTGCGCCGCCAGCACGCAAACGCCGGTGTTGTGGCGGGTCATATTGGCGGCCTGAATGGCGGTTACCACCTGCGGCGACACCGCTACGCCCTCATGCCAAACGCCGTGGTCGGCGCACATCACCAGAATGGCTTTGTTGTCCACCTGCGGCACGCCATGTAGCCCCGGCATTCCCGCCAGTTGAACCGCCAGCGACTCCAGACGCCCAAGGCTACCGGTAGGTTTCAGTAATCCATCAATATGCTGCTGCGCGCGCGCCATCGCGGCGCTGTCTACGTCGGGAATTGCCGCCAGTAATGAAGCCAGTGTTTGCATTATTCTTATCCGTTTTGTTTAACGCTGGCTTACAAAAGCGCCAGCAAGAAGATCACTTCACCCAATTCGATCCCGGCACCCAGCGTGTCGCCGGTTTGTCCGCCCAGCGTCCGTTTCAGCAGTTGGCCAATAATGAAGACACCAACAAACGCCACCAGCAGCGCGCGCAGACCGTGCACTCCCAGCAGGGCAGTCACCAGCGCGCCGCCAATGACCAACGTCAGCCAGGTCTGGCGGAAGGTGATTTTGCCGATGAATAGGTTCCCCAGCCCCTCTTCGCGGGCATAGCGGTGGCGATACATCAGCAGTACCGAAGCCGAACGCCCGGCGATACAGGTCGCGGCAATCGCCGCCAGCATCGGCGTGTCGCGCAGCGCCAGTTCGCTCATTGCCAGCACTTTAGCCAGCAGGACAAAAATCAGCGCCAGCCCGCCGTGGGTACCAAGCCGACTGTCTCGCATAATTTCCAGCATCTTCTCACGCCGACGCGCCGAGAAAATACCGTCGCAGGTGTCTGCCAGGCCATCAAGATGGAAGCCCCCGGTCAGCAGCGCCAGCGCCAGGACAGCGAAGAATGCGGCCAGCGGAATACCGCACCACGCCTGAACGATCATAAAGACCAGCCCGCTTATCGCCCCCAGCAGCAGGCCAATGACCGGAAAGGTGATCACGCCGCTGACGTAGCGGTCCAGATCCAACCCCTGCGACCAGCGCTGCGGCACCGGTAGACGACTCATAAAGGAAAGCGTGGCAAAGAACAGTCGACTCATTTTATTTTGACTCCAATCCCTGATACCACCAGCCAGACGTCATCTGCCGCCTGCGCCAGCTTTTGGTTCACTCGCCCGGCAATATCGCGGAAATGCCGGGCCAGACGATTCTCGGGCACAATGCCCATTCCCACTTCATTGGTCACCAGCACAACCGGTGACGGACACTGCCGACAGGCCGCAATTAGCGCATCGATTTCCCGGTTGACCATGCTTTCCAGTGCGGCGAAATCCCAGCGTTCAATCTCCTCTTCATTGCCTGAGGCGAACAGGATATTGGTGATAAGCGTGGTAATACACTCCAGCAAAATCGCTTCCTGGGGATCGTTTTGTGGGGTGATGATGTCGGCAAGATGTTGCCAGCGTTCTTCGGTGTGCCAGTGGGCAGGACGGCTGTCCCGGTGGTGCTGGATGCGTTCGGCCATTTCGGCATCAAAAATTTGCGAAGTGGCGATATAACGGACCCGGGGAAAATGGCTGATTAAGGATTCTGCGTGACGGCTTTTTCCACTTCTCGCGCCGCCGGTCACCAGTATCATAATTGCGTGTCCTGATGTTGCTGCATGGTTCGCAATGTCACTTGAAGGTGGAGGATTCTGAATAGATATCGGTAAGTTCGGGCGGTGACGGCGTCACCACCCGCTCATGACGGTTACTCGCCTTTCTGCTCGCCCATCACTTTCAGTTTTTTAGAGATGTCGCGACGTTCTTTCGACAGCTCAGCATTTTTGATGATGTAGTCATCAACGCGATCTTCATAGTCGCCCTTCATGCTAGCGATAATGCCCTGAATCGCTTCTACGCTCATGCCTGGCTTGATGTAGTCGCTGAGGTTGTCCAGCAGCAGAACGCGTTTCTGGTTGTCACGGATCTTTTTCTCAACGTCCTGAATTTCACGTTGCAGCTTGTTCTTACGACGGAACAAACGTACGAACTCTAGTACGTCCTGAAACGACGGTTTCGTGGTTTCCATTTTTATACCCCTGATAGTTGATACTCGGATTCGTTAAAACAACGGCTACACGTTAAGGTACACATTACTGATCTACCCTTCAACCTGTATGAATTGGCGTAGCAGCGTTGTAGCAAACAATCATTTTTGCTTTGGCTTCATCATAACCCTAAACACAGCTGAATCGAAACAACCCGGCGTAAAAGTGCGTGTATCTGCCGTTTATTTACGCAATGCGCGGCACATCAGGCTCGACAGTAATTCCAGCTGGCGCGCCAGCTCCATGCTTAACCAAACGTAGCCGTGGATCGGCGTTTCCGACAGATTTTCGCCTTTGTATTCATTCACCAGTTGGCGCAGCTCGGCGGCAATATCGTTAAGTTTTTCACTGTTGGCTTTAATCGGCTGCGGGTTTCCCTCGTACAGCGCGTGGGCGATAGCCAGCAGCGTTTGCTGCGTCATCATTTGGGTTTCACGCAGCGTATGCGCGTTAAGCATCAGCAGATGGCTCGGGCGCGTGGCCCAGTGGGCGTTGATCTGCAGCTCCAGCATACAAACCAGATTACGGCTGACCGTTTGGATGGCTTCGAAAATGCCTTTATGGATATGCGTCTCTTTGCTAGCCGGGGTAATCAGGCCGCGCATTTTTACCACGTCGTTGAGCACCTTTTGCAGATGCTTCTCCAGCCGCGGGCGCTCAATCAGGTTAGGTGAAAGCCCTGCCTGGTAGATGCGGTTAAACTGGGTGACGAAGGTCGCCATTTGTATACGCCAGTGGATAAACGCCCGCTGCGGCCAGATACCGGTAAACAGCATCGCCAGCAGACAGCCGAAGATGACGTCACCGCTTCGCCACAGCGCGGTGGTCATATCGCCCGGTGGCGCACCGACAACCACGCCTAAGGTGATGCCAATCAGCAGCGCCTGATACGGTTTTTTACCCAGCGCCAGCCAGCCGCAGAGGAACATCGCCCCGGCGCACCAGATGAGCATCAACGGCAGCGAAATCAGCTCCAGCTTCAGCGCCACCAGCCCCAGCGCGGAGCCGAGGACGGTACCACCAATACGCTGGAACGCTCGCGGTACCACATTGCCCCAAAAAGAGATCGGCCCCATCACCACCACCAGCGTAATCAGTGGCCAGGAACCTTCCGGAATGTGTAGCAGACGGACGATCAGAAAAGTCAGAACGAAGGCTAACGCAATCCGCGCACCGTGAACGGTACGGTAATTGCGATACAAGCGAATTTCAAAAGGGCTGAGTGACTTATCCGGGCGCACACCCATTCTCCGACAAAACGAAAGCGTGAATTGTACCTGCTCGCACAGGCGACCACCACCGCAATAAAACGTCCCCTTGAGGGTAACACCGTGAGTTTAAGATTGAGATACCCGGGGCGACCGCCGGGAACCAAATCCCGGCGTTTCCCCTAATCACTTTGCTTAAGTGAACAGTGTGACCCTGGATGGGGTCTTAATAATTATGCTTTATGATGCAAATAATCGCTCAGACGGGAGAACATACCGCCTTTGCCAACGCTTTCCAGCGTCACCAGCGGCCACTGGGCCACCACTTTATTACCATCAAGAAGTTGGATTTCACCCACGCGCTGATGTGCGGCAATCGGTGCATCGAGCTCTTTCTTATCCAGCATGTATTTGGCTTTGATATTAGGTACTTCGGCTTTTGGCAGCGCCAACCAGAAATCCTGATCGGTGCCGAGATCAATGTGCTCTTTATCGCCGTACCAAATACGCTCGGTGCCTACCTTCTTGCCGTTTTTAAGGATCTGCACGGTATCGAAGTTTTGCTGGCCCCAGTGCAATAATTTGCGTGCCTGCTCTTCGCGGCCTTTCGCGCTGTCCGCGCCCATCACCACCGCAATCAAGCGACGCTGACCATCGACGGCAGAGGCGATCAGGTTAAAGCCGGCCCCCGAGGTGTGGCCGGTTTTCAGACCATCGATATTCATGGTTTTATCCCACAGCAGGCCGTTACGGTTCTGCTGGGTGATGCCATTCCACGTCAGGCTCTTTTCGCTATACATGTGGTAGAACTCAGGCTCGCCGTGAATGATGGCGCGGGAAAGTACCGCCAGATCGTAGGCCGAACTGTGCTGCCCCGGCGCATCCAGACCGTGTACCGTCTCAAAATGGGTATCGCGCAGATTCAGTGTTTCTACATAGTGATTCATCATTTTGACGAACTGCGGTTGGCCGCCCGCAACATAATCCGCCAGCGCCACGCAGGCATCGTTACCGGAGTCGACAATCAGGCCGCGGCTAAGATCGCGAACCGTCAGGCGGTCGCCGGCTTTGAGGAACATCAACGATGAACCATTAAACACGGGGTTGCCTGCGGCCCAGGCGTCGCGCCCCACGGTGACCATGTCATCCGGCGTGATATGGTGGCTATCAATAGCGCGGTCAACGACGTAGCCGGTCATGAGCTTGGTCAGACTGGCGGGGTTACGCTGTTGATGTTCATTACCTGCGGTTAAAATCTGCCCGGTGGTGTAATCCATTAATACCCATGAACCGGCCTGAATGGCTGGTGGGGTGACGGAAGGGATCGTGGATTCATCAGCAAATGCACACGAAACGCTCGAAGCGAGCAAAGAGACTGCAATAAGAAAACGGGCTTTCAACGGTAAATCCTCAACATTCACAAATTCGTCGTCCTTTTTACGGAAGTTCGTGCTTTCTGGCAGGCTTAAATTGCAAGAAAATATGACATGCATCTAATTACACACGAAAAAACGCTCTGCGCGATCGCTTCCAGATCCCATGACTGCCCTTCTGATGCTGGGCTAAATCGTTTACCATGGGCATCAAACGCCATACACGGACACAGTTAACGCCATGCAAGAGACTTCCAGCGCGCCGGGATTCCTGTTTCACGACTATGAAACTTTCGGAACCAGCCCGTCCCTCGACCGACCCGCGCAGTTCGCTGCCATTCGAACCGACAATGACTTCAACATCATCGGCGAGCCTGAGGTCTTTTACTGCAAACCCGCCGATGATTATCTGCCTCAACCGGAAGCGGTGTTGATAACCGGTATCACGCCGCAGGAAGCTCGCGCGAAAGGCGATAATGAAGCGGCCTTTGCCAAACGCATCCACGATATTTTTACCGTGCCCGAAACCTGCGTGGTGGGCTATAACAACGTCCGCTTCGATGATGAAGTGACGCGTAATATCTTCTATCGTAATTTTTACGATCCGTATGCCTGGAGCTGGCAAAACCGTAATTCGCGCTGGGATCTGCTGGACGTGATGCGTGCCTGCTATGCGCTGCGCCCGGAAGGGATCAACTGGCCGGAAAACGAAGACGGCCTGCCGAGCTTCCGTCTGGAGCATTTAACTCGCGCCAACGGCATTGAACACAGTAATGCTCACGATGCGATGGCCGACGTCTATGCCACCATTGCCATGGCTAAGTTGGTAAAAGCTCAGCAGCCCAAGCTGTTCGATTATCTTTATGCCTATCGCGGCAAAAATAAATTGATGACGCTGATTGATGTGCCGCAGATGAAGCCGTTGGTTCACGTCTCCGGTATGTTTGGCGCCTGGCGCGGTAATACCAGCTGGGTCGCCCCGCTGGCCTGGCACCCGGATAATCGCAATGCGGTGATCATGGTCGACCTGGCCGGGGACGTTGCGCCGCTCCTCGAGCTGGATGCCGACGCACTCCGTGAACGGCTGTACACCCCAAAAGCCGAGCTTGGCGATAACTCACCGGTGCCTATCAAATTGGTGCATCTTAATAAGTGTCCGGTGCTGGCGCAGGCCAACACGCTGCGTCCGGAAGATGCTGACCGGCTGGGCATTAACCGCCAGCAGTGCCTGGATAATTTAAAACTGCTGCGTGAAAACCCGGTGGTGCGCGAGAAAGTGGTGGCAATTTTCGCCGAAGCCGAGCCGTTTGTGCCATCTGATAACGTCGATGCTCAGCTTTATAACGGCTTCTTTAGCGATGCTGACCGCACGGCAATGAAGATTGTGCTGGAGACCGAGCCGCGCAACCTGCCCGCGCTGGATATCACTTTTGCCGATAACCGCATCGAGAAACTGCTGTTTAACTATCGGGCGCGTAATTACCCGGGTACGCTCGACGAAAATGAGCAACAGTGTTGGCTGGAGCATCGTCGGCAGATCTTTACGCCAGAGTTTTTGCAGGCCTACGCTCAGGAACTGGAGATGCTTTACGGGCAGTACGAAGGGGATAACGAGAAGCTGTCACTGCTGAAGGCGCTGTATCAGTACGCGCAGGAGATCGTCTAAAACCACAAAGCCTCGCACATCGGTGCGAGGCTTTTCATCACTATTTTTGTACGGTGATGGTCCAGGCCGCATCGCCGGACTGCTGATAGTCCGTTACGGTGAAGCCCTCTTCCGCTGCCCACTGGGGAATCGCTTCCGTCGCCTGGGTGCAGTCAAATTCAATCACCAGTTGATCACCGCTGGCCAGTTCCGCCATTGCCGCTTTCGCTTCGATTAATGGAAACGGGCAAACCTGCGTCACCACATCCAGTTTTTTTACAACCATGTTTAGCTCCTTAAGCCGTGGCGGATTTCAGTTTGGCTTTCCGCTGCGGGCGAACATACAACATCCACGAAGCGCTCCACACGCCGAGGATCATAAAGACGAGGCCAATCCAGCCCTGCCAGGTCATCATCGCCGTCATCACCAGGCCGTTGCCGATAGAACAACCGCCTGCGATGCTGGCGCCAAAGCCCATCAGGACACCGCCACCGGCGCTACGCAGGGTGGTGCTAGCGTCAGCTGCGCGCACGCGGAATTCACGGCTCGCCTTCGCGGCAATGAATGAACCAATGAAAATGCCCAGCACCAGGAAGACGCCCCAGTTGAGGTATTTGCTGTCACCACCCACCAGGAACTGCAGGATGTTGGCGGTTGGCGAAGTAATGCCGAGACCAAACATACGGCCGGTGGCTTCACTCAGCGGCCACGCCAGCAGTGCGATAAGCCCAATCAGCACGGCAGTCACAAACGGATGCCAGCGCTTCTCAAACAGCAGATGCGCAAGCCCACTTCGACGCGGTGGCAGCGTTGCCACTTTCAGCTTCGGCTTGCTCAGCTCTTTGCGTACCAGCCACAGCGTCGCCACGATCAACAGGGCAATAATCGGCCAGACGGAGATATTCAGCGTTTCGGCGATACCGTTATGCGCGGTCGTGTGCTCGCCGAGGAATTTATTCAGCCCAGCGGCGTGCGGTGAGCGCATTACGGCGCTCATCACCATGTAAGTCACCAGCGCAATCCAGCTACCGATTAGGCCTTCACCGGCGCGATACCAGGTGCCTGTGGCGCAGCCGCCGGCGTAGACAATACCGATGCCAAACACAAAGCCCCCCACCACGGTACCCAACCACGGAAATGCGCCCGCGTCATACTGCACTACGCCGAACTGAATCAGGGCGAAAACACCCACGCTTTGAATACAAATCGCAATCAGAAGCGCATAAAACATGCGGTTGTTTTTGGTAATGTACATATCGCGGAAGCCACCCGTCAGGCAGAAGCGACCGCGCTGCATAACAAATCCCAGCAAGGCTCCGCAGATGATTCCGCTTATTATCATGTGCAACATAAAATCAATTAACCCAATATTATCAGTCTTAAAATTATTCCTGACCGCGACTGTCGGCTCCAATAACCAAAAGCTCTATATTATTCCCGATGGTTATTACTGCTTGTTTTTTAATTGCTCACGATATTAACGGCGAAAAAAAACCGGAGGCCTTAGCCTCCGGTTTTCAATCAATATCAAACGATATTTAGGCGATGTCTTCGTACTGTGGAACCGGGTTGCGGAAACGCTTGGTCACGCATGCCAGGTATACCAGACCGATGGTGCCCCAAATCAGGCCGAGAACCATGGAGCTCTGCTCCAGGTTGACCCACAGTGCGCCAACCGTCAGCGCGCCACAGCTTGGCAGCACCAGATAGTTAATGTGGTCTTTCAGCGTCTTGTTGCGCTTCTCACGGATCCAGAACTGCGAGATCACGGAGAGGTTAACGAAGGTAAACGCAACCAGCGCACCAAAGTTAATCAGCGCAGTCGCGGTGACCAGGTCGAATTTAATCGCCAGCAGCGCAATCGCCCCCACCAGCAGTACGTTGAACGCTGGGGTACGCCACTTCGGATGAATGTAGCCGAAGAAGCTGGTTGGGAACACGCCATCACGCCCCATCACGTACATCAGACGAGATACGCCCGCATGTGCCGCCATACCGGATGCCAGTACGGTAACGCTGGAGAAGATCAGCACGCCCCACTGGAAGGTTTTGCCCGCTACGTACAGCATGATTTCAGGCTGAGACGCGTCCGGATCTTTAAAGCGGGTGATATCCGGGAAGTACAGCTGCAGGAAGTAAGATGCCCCAATGAACACCATACCGCCGATCAGCGCGGTGAGGAAAATCGCACGCGGGATCACGCGCTCTGCATCTTTGGTCTCTTCAGACAAAGAAGAGATACCGTCGAAGCCGAGGAACGAGAAGCACAGAATCGTCGCACCGGTAATCATTGGCACGACGTGCGCGCCGTCAGACCAGAATGGACGGGTGCTTGCCAGCGTACCGGCGCCTTCACCGTGCATAATGCCATAAATGATCAGGCCAACGATGACCGCCACAATACCCATCTGCAGAACCACGATCAGGGTATTGAAGTTGGCGACCGCCTTGATGCTGCGCAGGTTAGACACGGTCATAAAGCCGACCAGTGCAACCACGAAGATCCATGACGGAACGGAAGGCATCAGCGCTTCAAAGTAAATTTTCGCCAGCAGAATGTTGATCATCGGCATGAACAGGTAGTCCAGCAGAGATGACCAGCCCACCATAAAGCCAACGACCGGGCTAATGGATTTCTGAGCGTAGGTATACGCAGAGCCAGCAGACGGGAAACGGCGAACCAGTTTACCGTAGCTCAGCGCTGTAAAGAGAATCGCGATCAGCGCGAAGGCATAAGCCGTTGCGACGTGACCGTCAGTGAGGCCTGATACGATACCGAACGTATCGAACAGCGTCATTGGCTGCATATAGGCTAAGCCCATCATGACAACCGGAATCAGCGTAAGCGTTTTACGCAATTCCACGCGAGAGGTGTTTGGAGTAACGTTATTTGACACGGTCAGTCTCCATTACGGCGATGGCCGGCGCAAAAAAGAAAAATTGCCCCATTTTTTTTCTGTTTCCTCAGCGACAACAACTGTCGTTTTTTAAGTAAATATCTATCCGGTACGAAGCCCGGCCTCTTTTATTGGATGGTTGTTTTGATGTAAAAAAAATAACCGACGCGGCAAGCACGTCGGTTAATCTCAATTTTTTACATTCGACATATTTTGCACCAAACGGAAGCAAAAACACAAGCGAATGCGAACATAATCGGAGCCATTACTCATCTAAATGGCTGATAAACAGGCAATCGCCAAATCGTAAACTTCAGCAATAGCACTATTTGCTAAAGCAGATGGCGTTTACTCCATCGGCATACGCAGCGGATCGGGATATTGATACTCAAATCCCAGCTCATGACAGATGCGATTACCGTCGATGATTTTGCCCTGCCCTTTGCCGCTATCGCTAAACAGCGGTACCGCCAAACC
>PPYF01298559.1_pt1 | contig 11727 bp, 16 predicted proteins | sample 1559871 | NCBI WGS metagenome assembly PPYF01 (sample SAMN08240021, study PRJNA423297) | Human gut metagenome, whole genome shotgun sequencing project. | reverse complement strand
AAAAATGTTAAAAAAAAGCCCATCGTGGGAGATGGGCAAAGACTACACACAGCAATTCGTTGTTTCACTCAGGGGATTTAAGTCATTGATTGATTTATGGGTATGCGGTTTTTCGGCATAAACCAAATTAAGCAAGGCTTGAAAATGGACACACAAATTGCACACATATCGCACACAAATAAAAAGGGGTATGTATGGCGCAAGCGTTATGAAAAACGCACGATTGAAATCATCCTACGCACCCGTGATAAATCAATTGCCATAAAAAGAGCGGCATCAATAACAATTCGCTATATGGAATTAAAATCACTTGACGTTCCATTTAAAGCAATGCTGGAAATGTTAAAAAAGTTTCGTGATGGTCTGATTACGTCACATGACATTGAGCGCTTAAGGTCGATTGCGATAGCTTCACAGGAAGCTCCACACGCCGCTGTAACCGCTTCGCCTATACAAAGTGTTGGCTATGATGTCAAAACCGCTCAGAAAGCCGCACAGGGGCATTCCCTTGGCGATGCTCAAAAAGTGTACTTTGGCGCCAACACCGAATGGAAAGAAAAAACCATCAAGGCTTATTCTGGTTGTATCGACCGCTTTATTTTATGGTGCGCTAATAAAAATATTCATACCGTGGAAGAAATAACGAAAGAGCATGTGATTTCATTTAAATCCAGCATGGATGAAGAAAAATTAGCCTCCATGACTAAATTTCGCATAATAATATGATTCGGGTTAGCATAACCAATACTTTTATTAAAGCCTATGTATGCACCAATTTCTTTATACTTTAACTTAGTGAAATCTGAAATAATACTCAGTGGCTGCAATACGTTATGTCCATTGTGCGCCCCTTCATTAGCGCAAAATCCTGTATTTGCAAACTGACCTTTATCACGCCAGATGAATCTATCAACGCCGCCACATACAGGACATGGTGTATGTTCATTTGGTTTAATATCAATTCCAAAATCATTCATATGCACCAATGGATTCTTTTTAATATAATTATTCAAATCAGTAAAGAAATTAGCCATTATATTTGCTCCCGTATCGCCTTGCTGGATGCTTTGCAAAGAAATCAACGATATCTTGTTTGCGATACCAGATATAACCGTCTAATTCATGATGAATTTCTTGCGGAAATTCTTTAGGGTTAAAGCGTTTGGCGGCATAAAACATTGGTTTAGTAACACCAGATAAAGCAATTGCATCATTGCCACACACAAGCCCTGTAAGTTGCACTTTCTGCGATTGTTCTTTTATCTGTGCCGCGATTAGCCTTTTATTCTCATTAACGTATTTTTCAATCTGTAGCTTACGCATTTTTTCGCGCATGTAATTTATATCGGTCATTTTAGTATCCTATATATTAAGTCATTATCTGTGCTGGTGGGGTAATGATATGAATTATCCCTCGATTATTCATAATGAATCTACATCGTTCAAGCCCTGTAATTGCTCGCTTTATATTATTTGGCTGCATTTTATACTCAGTTTTTAATGCCTTCGTTAAATCGGATTCATGTACACAGCCATCAGCACTAAATTCCATTAACTGTATTATCATTTCTAAAACTCGTTCTTGTGCTGGTGCATTTTTCTTTTTTAACTCGCTCATATATGAGTCGTAAGCGAGAGTATTATTACGCGCAGCATTTTGAGTAAAATTAACTCCTGCTTCATATGATTCTGCATTTACAGCGTTTTGCATTAATTGCTTATTTTGCTGTTGCGTTGTTAGTGGTTGCCGCTGTTGCGTGTGCATTTGCGCATAATCATTTATCGGTGATTGCTGCATGATAAATGGTTCATCATTAGCTTGTTTGCGTTCTATTTTTCCTGCTGCAATTACTGGAGTTGGCCTATCAATAAATACCAACGTCTTAGTATTGGCGTTTACCTGATAACCTTTTGCATTTTCTTCGGGATAATCGCATAATTCATTATTAATATCATGTAATTCACAGACGGTAATTCCGTTATCCGCTGTGCATAAATCAAATTGCATCACTGGTAATTTTGCAGCGCTACGGTTTTTTTCGATAGTGAGTGATACGGATAACCCAAAATCATTACCCTGCATTTGCTCTAGTTTAATGACTGTATCAGAGTCATTTTTAAGGGTAATGGCTCCTTTCATACCTTTAGCCGCATCTTTGCCGCCGTGGTGAACCATCAAGACAAAAGAATTTGTTTCTACTGCAATTCTTTTCAAAATCGAAATCAGCTTACGCATTGCAATAGCATCATTTTCATCAGGATTTTCCATATCCAAAATGGTTTTTCCATCAATGCTTTTTTTTGTGTAGTATGCCAAAAATGAAGAAAGCGTATCAAAACAAATGATGCCGCCTTTGTTATTGGTGATTTTATTTACATCATTTATTATTCGATTCTGTATTTCTTTATCAAATAAGTTTATTTGTGGTGACAAGATGTGCATTCTGTCATTTTTAACGCCACTATTAAACTTATTAGACCACGCTGTATTTCGATCTTTGATTTCAACGCCTGTTTCACCATCAAAATAAAAAGCATGGCATTCTTTAGCAACTCGCAAACCAGCCCACGGTTTACCCTGTGCAACTCTGTTTAAAAGAGATAATGCCGCAAATGATTTGCCTGTGTTGGATTCACCATAAAGGAAGCCGACCTGTTTTCGGTTAAATAGATTTTCAATTACAGGGCGTAACCGCTTTTCTGATTGCAATTGAATTTCAGCTAATTCAATTGCACACAATTCATCATTTATACCATCATATTCAGACCACTCACCGTAGTTGGCGGGTGCGTAATAATCAATCGCGAGAGTGTAATAATAATCAGGAATAGCAGACCAATCAATAAACATTCCTGTGCACATATCATTCACCGTAATTTGGGTATTTAATTAAGAAAAATTCAATTACTTCTTCTTTTTTATATAGATGCTTTGTTTTTTTGTTTTTATCGCAAGTAACTAAATGCTCTTTTGGAAATTCTTTAGGGTTAAAACGTTTAGCCATATAAAAAGCGGTTGAGCCAATTTTAGCCAAAAGTTGTGCTTCACGAGGTGTAATTAAGTCGCTCATGTAGGGTATCTCTTAGATGTATTCTGAGTGCGGTCATGGTAGGCGAGGGGAGGAATAGCGGCAAGCATTACCGGATATAGTAAGCACTACCAGCTAAAGTCTAACTAACTGTCAACAGATTGAGGCTAAAACCACTGTATGTAAATTCAATTTTAAAAATTAAAAATCATTCTGGCTTAACTAATTATGCTCAATTTAAATTGAATCTGATAATAAAAAGAATCAATAAAATGGATTTAGTGATTTTTAGTTGGACGAAATCGTTCATTTTATGTGCATTGCTCGCTGGTGATAATTCAACCAATCCATTCAACCTATTCGAATGGGTGGTGAATTTTTGACCGAATTAAATTCACCTGAATATTCACCGAATGATTCACCTGAATCATTCAGCCCTTCATTCACCACGAAACCCAGGCGCGGCGGGGCTTACAGGCCGATTCATTCACCTGAATATTCACCTGAATATTCACCTGAATTATTCAACCAAAAATTCACCTTCATATTCACTCATTCACCTCTCTATAAATAAGCATTGGAATGCTTTTTATAGAGGTTGATGAATGAAGGTCGTTCAAGTGAATGAACTGTGAGTTGGGTAAACCCCTAGGGGTTGGGGGTGTTGTCGATTTGTGGTAAATTCCTTCTGCCAGCGTGAAAAAGGCGCTGGTGGGGATTTGCAGCCCCAAACAAACAAAACCATTGGCAAGGAATTGCCGATGCGCGTGCGCACGTCAGTTATGGCGGTCACGGCGAGGGAGTCGAAAGGCTCGCCAGTTTTGTTTGTTTGCTGGTACTGCAAACCTCGTCGTGATCGTCACCACGGGGATGCATGTATGCAGGAAACAGACTGGCACAAAGCGGATATTCTTGCCTCTTTAAAGAAAAAGAAAATCAGCATGGCGGGATTATCCCGTGAACATGGTTTATCAAGTAGCACGTTGCTAAATGCACTTAGTAGAGAATGGCCTAGAGGCGAATTAATTATTGCTAATGCAATTGGTGTGTCACCTCAAGAAATATGGCCTTCTAGGTATTTTGAAAAAGATGGCTCTCCAAAAAATCGTGTGATTCGTAAACCTGTTTAAATAAGTCAATGCGTCTCTGATTAAAAGGGGCGCATTTTTGTTTTTACTGACTTGTTGCAATGTGGGATATGTTGCGCACGTGTGTGCGATAGTTGTTAATTGTTTTTTGTACTAGTTAACAAATACGAATTTTCTGAGGGTGCTATTTTGGGTTTTAGCTGCGGCTTCGCCTTGCTGCCCTTCGGGCTGGTGGTGCAAGAAGAATGTTTGAAAACTTCCTTTTCTTTGCTTCACCAGCCCCGTAGGGGCGTGAGCGTAGCGAACCTAATCACTTTGATTTTGACACATATCGGTTCTATCATTTTCAGGAAAATCATCATAGAATTATATAAAACATACGATTTTTAAGGTGAATTTTTAAATGCACGAGAAAGCGCAAACAAAAATAAAAGATACTATTAGAGAAATACTAATCACTCCAGCAATCGCTTTTACTGGTCGTGCAGGTCATTTTGATTTTTCATTATATGAAGTTTTAGCAAATGAGCTTAACAAAAGAAAGATAAAGTTTAAAATTGATAAATTATCATGTTGGATTATTTTTGATGGCGCAAAAAAACATTACTTTCAAGATAAATCAATTACTGACGCACAAGCGATAAATGATTTTGTGGATACGTTATGTAGTATTTACTGTGAAACACCTATGGATTACTCCATCGATTTTCACTTTAGAAATTTAAAAATCGATATCAACCCGATTGATTATGAGTTTGTTTCAATTAGAGCGGGTGAGGATATTGGTATTGGTTTGTTCGCTGAAAAAGAAAAGTATGCGATTGCGAGCATTAAAAAGAATGGCTATCTTTCAGGTGGTTATCCTAGCTCATTTATAAAATCGATTTTGCAAGATTTGAAAATCTTCATTTTTTTGATTAAAAGCATTAATTTGATTAAGACAGGAAAAACCAATTTAGCATCCACGTTATTTCAATCGATGTCCGGTCATGCTGACACAATTAAGATTGATTGCGTTAATGTTAAATATCCTTGGATGAATAGCAGTGTCCATATTTCAGAGTCGGTAGGGAAATTTTTACACAACTTTATCTTCAATTATGAATTTGAAGAAGGCTACATTATAGAAAAAATAGATCATTCGCTTCAGCTAATGAATGCAATAGTAAAAGATGAGTCAAAAGAAGCCTTGCGTATCAAGGCTGCAATTGATTGGTTGGTGCAATCTGAAATCACTGATGATGAAACCATGTCTTTTATTCAAATTTGCATGGGGCTTGAATCAATTTTTGGTGATGATGATTATGAGGGTGGCCTAACAAACATACTATCTGATAGATGCGCCTACTTAATAGGGAATAAAATTAAAGAGAGGAGATTTATAAAGGACACATTTAAAAAAATATATCAAGTTAGGTCAAAGATAGTGCATGGCGTAAGAAATCATTTATCAGATGATGAATTATATTTTAGGCATTTAGCATATTCATATTTAGAGCGTTCTATTCTAAAAGAAATTCAAAATTTAGACCTGCAATCCCATCAGGCGACGTGAAGCTTGTGCGCTTCATTATGGGGCTAGCCGCCATCAGGCAAGGCGATTGCATGTCTTTGCGCTTCGTCGCCTCCTGATGCGTTCTGTGAAGATGTCGATCATTTAGTGAGCGCGGCGGATGTTGCTGATGGATAGTGTGGATGCAACTGAACCATACCGCGAAAAGTGGCAGGATTGCGCCGGAATCGTACCGCTAGCAGGTGTTGAGTGTAAGAAGTAGTGATTGGGTGAAATGAAGATAGAAGGCCGCATAGAGGCATACAACTAGCCTTATGCGGTTGGCTGGTTCAGCACTGGTAAAAGTTGGCGAGGTGTGGAATATGGCTGGTGGTGGTTTCGAAAGCCTTGAGGCGTCCATTTTTATCTTTTTTCAAGTAGAGCATTTTTAGTGCTGGTGGAAATACTGAATCCATAATTCCATAAACTCCCACATTTTCGTTTTCTTCTTTAAGCATTCCCCAATATTGATAACCATTTAATGCGCTATCATCAATGCCCGTTCCAACGCGCTTAATGTGGGCAAGATATCGGCCTTTTATCGTAAAGCTAAATGATTCATCACGTTCATTTGTGCAAGTGTAAAATCCATCATCGCTTTCATTTATAACTTCAGATGCTTCACGATTTAATGAGTACTTGTCTAAGTTGTTTATGATGTCACTTCGCTGTGCGCATCCAGTCAAATTTAGAATGGTAAAAATTAGTACAGAAGATGCAAGATATTTGTTCATTTTGATTATCCATATGAAAAGCAAGGTACTTAGATTAAATTACCCTGCTTAAGCAGTAATTAGCGGTTCCGTTAATAGAGGGTAGATTATTTGTTAATTTGTTTTTTAGTGTGTGAGATAAAATTTCTAAGTAAATCTTTTTCAATTACAATTTCACATTTTAGGTTTTGGCTATCGACCGCATCAATTCTATCAAACCAAAACATTAATTCCTGGCTTGCATCGCATTTACGTTTGAATTTAATTGCCCTGCCGAATTTTTCACTTAAAGAATCATCATCACATAAAAAATAAATTTTATTATTAATGGTGATTTGAATTAAATATGTCTTCCTCGTTAGGTAATCTAACCTTTCGTTAGCTTTCAGTAAGTTAGCTTCAGCTTGTTTGATGCGTATAAGAGCATCCTCTTTGCTTAAAGGGGATGTATTGACAGACTTGATCATAATTTAATCCTTTGGTTAAGATTCATCAAAAATATGCCATAAATAGCCTTGAAGGTTGTGTGGAATACATATTATGATAGCTTCATCTAATCAGCAAGGGGAATAATAGATGCCTTCTAAACGTGTTATATGCTCACTTGATGAGCAAGAGTTAGATATTCTCGAAAAATATAAATTACATTATAAAAATATGCATGGCGTAAAATTAAACAGAACGGCAATTATCAAAATGTTGATTAGTCGTCTATCAAAAGAAATTCAATAATAATTCTAATTACCAATTAATTTAAACTTCACATAATTAAAGAGGCAACTCTATGCACACTCTTTTTTCTAAATTTAAAAACAGGAAAATTAAAATGTATCAACCACGTTATAAAAGCAGAATGATTGACGATAATGAATATAATCAGGTGCTTCAATCGAGAATGCAAAATCTTTTAAATCAATATAATAATGAGGTTTCAAACTTAACCCGCATTGGTGTTACAAATTTGGGTTTCGGCCGATGGGATAATGGAGAGAGCAAAATCAATAACCACGTTAATAAAGTAAGTGAGACTTTGGAAAAGATGCAATCTACGCAAGCCTTGATTGATGCTCTTGCAAATGAAATTACACAAACTAATTAATCGAATGGGGGATGCTTTAAATGGTAATCGCAATCATGGTTGTAATGTTTTGGGCTTTCCTGATTCTTAAAGAGGAAATGAAATATGGTTAAATTTGGAGTGTTTTACCATCATGCATGGGGTGATGGTAAAAAGGAAATCCCGCCACCTGATTTAAATTACATCCGAACCGATCCACATAAAAATAATGAAATTGCTTTAGATGTTTTTGATTCAAGAATGTACGCACAAAAACGCGCTGATTTACTAAATTCACGCATGGCAAAAAATCAAACTGGTCAGCATTATGTTGCGCCAACAACGCAAGAAACCAAAACGGCTCAAAAGCGCTTTAAGTTTCCTTGTACTAGCATTTATGGGTGGAAATGAAAATGAGTAAACAATTCGGTGTTTTCTTTTGGCGAAAAGGTGACGCTATTACCGATATCCCGTCAGATAAAAATGTTGCAAATCGCGGAGTAAAGCCTAAGCGCATTTTTTCAGATTATATTGATGGAATGCGATATAAAGATAAAATGAATGCAACAATTCCAGCGGCGCAAAAAGGTAAATATGAATATGTATTAGCGGAAATTGTTGAACCAGACCCGAACAATACAAAGGTGTTGTTTAAATCTGGAAATTTAACAGAAGCATTAAGGGCGAAGCGACAAACAACCGAACAAATCAACCGAAATAAAATTGATGCAATGATTAAAGAAGCCGCACACGATTACCTTTACACTATTACAGGAATGGAAAAATGATTATTGACGAGCGATTTATTAAATGGTCAATGGTGCTGGTGGAGGCCGGAAAGCCATCACCCAGCCTCGCGGGGCTTTATAAAGGAAACACTAAAGGATTAATCTTTTATAAAACACGTGAATTGGCATCAAATGCAGCCACTAAACGGAATGAGCAATTAGCAGGAACTAAATCAACCAGCCGATTTAAAATCATTAAATTGCATGACGCAGAAGCACAACAGAAACATGATTTTCAGTTAAAACAGGAACGCCAGCGCCGCGATGCACGCCATATGCGCCGATTTGGTTTCTAAATATAACTCAATAACTCAACCAATGGTGATGTTAAAGAATAAGGTGGCCTTAAATTTCACCTTTTCTTTGCTTCACCAGCCCCGTAGGGGCGTGAGCGTAGCGAAATAAGTAACATTAATATCAAATCAGAGGTAAATAAAATGGCAGGTGAAAATGCTCAATTGGGCTTTTCCGTCGATACATCGGAAGTGGAAACAGCATCAAAAAGGCTTAATGAATTAGCTAAATCAGCGCAAGGGGCGGCTGATTCGGCTGGCAAATTATCAGATTCATTTGAGGAAAGTATGAAGGGTGTTAATTCATCAATTACTTCCAATCATCAGGCTATGCGCGAATTAACGGTAATGATGCACGAAGCAATGTCTGGTAATTGGTCGCGCTTGCGTGGTTCTGCAATGATTATGGGCGGCGCATTGGGATTTGGTGGATTAACTAGCGGTGCGGTAGTTGGTGGAATTACGCTTGTTTCGGAAGGCATTGAATCGCTAATTGAAGGAATGCGAGAAGCTCAAAAAGCAGAAACTGAATTAAATAATTCTGCTGTAATTACAGCAGATGTAAGCCTTTTAAATAGTGATTATGTTGATTCACTTACTATTGGTTATGAGAAATTAGGCTATTCAGCAACACAAGCAAAAGGCATGATTGCAGCGTTAAGTAATGCGGGTATGTTTGGTGATGAATTTAGTGTTGCAGGTAAACAAATTGCCGCACTATCTAAAGCGTTAGGCGGTAATTCAGACGAACAAAAAAAATTAGCTGGTCAATTTGGTGGCTTGTATTCTGACCCGCTAGGACACGTTAACGAATTTTTCCAAGTAACAAACGGATGGATTACCAAAACCGAACAAAACCGAATTAATGCGGCTGAACAATCGCATAATTCAGCACAAGCTGAAATGGCTATGCAAGAAGCGCTATTAGATGTTTATAAGCGTCAAACCGATATGCTACAGCTTAAAGCCTATTTGGAAACTAACGCCGCTACATATTCAGCCTTTCAGACGCGCGAACAATTCGGCAGCGCATGGGGTAAGGGCGAAAAAGAAAAGGCAGACGCATTTATCAAGCAATATGACGAGCGCCAGCAATCATTTAATTAGGGCGTTGAAAAGCTAAAAGGAAGCATTCACGAAACAGGACGCCAGATAAGGGAAAATGTAGAAGAATTTAATAAAGGAATGCATCCCCATAAAGTGCATACACACCACGGATTAACAGCAATTGAGAAAGCAGCTAAACAATTGGTGACCTACCAAACCCAAATTAAACAGGCTGGTTTGCAATTTGACCAGCAAATTAATTCAATTGGTGATTCAGTAAATAATGCGTGGAGTAATAAATTATACTCTTATTCAATGTCTTCTGACCAGAATGATTTTGCAAACCGAATTGAACAAATCAATGAACAATTCGACCGTATGCGCGAAAATGTAGACCGTTTGGCGCTGCAACATCATAAATCAATTGGTTCAAAAGAATATGTTGAAATGTTCCAAAAAATCGAATTAGGGCGCAAAAACGTATTGGCTGAAAACGTTGCTGGATTTAATGAAATGGAGTCATTGCAGCATTCAGCGCTGGCGGGAATGGATGAGGGATGGATTAAATACCAGAAGCAGGTTAATGATGTTGCAAGCCAATCAGAGAAAGTTTTTGATACGGCTGTTGAGGGAATGACAAATTCATTAACTGATTTCTTTACAACTGGTGAGGCTGGTTGGACTAATTTTGTAAAATCAATCGCAACAATCACTGAAAAATACATGGTTCAAGATTGGATTGTTGAGCCGCTAGCAGGATTAGTAAAAGGGGGGATTAGCTCGCTATTTTCATCAAATCCATTGAGTTCAACGGCTAACACTTTTGCCGTTCCCGATATTCCAAAATTGGGCGCAACTCATTTAGGAGGCGGTCTAGGTTCGACCGCACCAGTTATCAATATCACCATTAATGACAATGGCAACAAAGGCGGCGTTGATAGCAATGTTAGCGGCACAACAGGGCAAGTACAAAAAATGGGGGCGGCGCTAGATAAATTCCTGCAAAACTATATCAAAGAGCAAAACGTAAAATCCAACCGTCAGGGCGGGTTAAACAAAACAATGGGGAACTGGTCGACAAGATAATATTATGTTGCTTAGTAAGTCTAAACTTTACGCCCTAATTAGGGCGTTTTATTTAAAAAAGTTAATTTGCTGTATTTTCTCTCATCTTTCTAAGTTCTGGCAATACTTTCTTATAGAATTTCGTAGTGGAATCAGCGCAGTAGTTTTGCAGATACTTATAGTTTTCTTCAAATTTAGGGAGATCTTTAGCTACCGTCAATTGCTTTGGTAAAGTTCCGGTAGCATCATCGGTTATATCAAATGTTATTGAATTATGTTTTCGATCTTCATTAACTTTTTTTAAAGTGGCAACAATAGGGCTTTTATCCATAGAACCATCTATTAGTTGGCGAACTTGAAACTTCCTTGGGATTATAAAATTAATTACTGACGGAGGTTCACTATTTAATGTTATATTCCAAGTTATTGGCATAGCATCACATAAACCTTCAGATATTATTTCACCATCAATTGAACCATCAGAATTGGCGATAAATTGTATTATAACAAGTGGTTGATCTTTATTTAAGCCAAGATCTCCACTATTTATTATATATTCAGCGTCTGTCGACCATTTGCCTGTTAGAAATTCTTTTTGATAAAGTGCTTCATTTATTTCACCTCTATATGGTAAATATAGACCTATAGCACCAATTGCAACACCTAATACAGTGCATATTGTTGTTATTCGTCCACTCATATCACACTCGTTATCTTATCCTTGTTGTAGTTAAGCATTTTATTTTATTTTTTTATTGTGAAAATGGCTAGTTTTAGTTGGGTCTTGCGCTGAATCTAACGAGTGCTTACCCCGTGAAGTGATTTATGATTAAAGTTCGTTTTGTTTTTGGTTAAAAAATGAACATGTGAGTGCTTTGGAAAATTTCTGTAACACTCACCTGATTTACGCTGGTAGCACACAAATGGTACACAAACGGCACACAGGTAATCGCATACCTTTAATGACCTAATTTCTTCAAGCCCCTGCATTGCTGCGTTTGTCGTGATTTTCGGCATAAAAAAAAGCCCATCGTGGGAGATGGGCAAAGACTACACACAGCAATTCGTTGTTTCACTCAGGGGATTTCCATGCTT
>PPYF01188546.1_pt1 | contig 11727 bp, 9 predicted proteins | sample 1559871 | NCBI WGS metagenome assembly PPYF01 (sample SAMN08240021, study PRJNA423297) | Human gut metagenome, whole genome shotgun sequencing project. | reverse complement strand
AGATAATTCTCGTTTTAGTTTTTCATAATCTTCTACCTTGCAATTATCCTCAACTATTGATAATATATTTTCTAAATCTATTCTTTTTGATTCTAAATTACTGTTATAAATTTGATCAACACATTTGCTCTCATAAACAGTATTAATTGTATTACTATCAACTTCATATGTCTCCTTATTTGATAAAGATTTTGTATTGGATGATTTCCAATTTGAAAATAATAAACTTAATTCACTTATATCCTTTTCTGTTAAGAATGTGCTTACGACAACACATCTGATGTTCTTTATTTTAACTGGAATTGTTGACACTATAATATCTACATTTTTATTATCGATGACTTTTTTTATATCATGACTTGAAATTGTTTCTACTATATCTATATCAAATATTGATTTTAGCTTTATTGATAAAAATTTTGAAGTCCCAATACCTGTTGCACATACAACCAATACTTGAGGTTTAGCTTTATTTCTATTCTTCAATCTCTCTATCGATGCCATAAAGTGTAAAGTTATATATCCTATTTCTTCTTTACTTATTGTATCTATGTTTAAATCACGCTTTAAAAAATCTATTCCATCTTTAACATAATCAAATATGTGTTTATACTTTAATATTATTTCATCAATTAGTGGATTACTGATATTTATTCCATGTTTTAGCCTATAAATCATAGGTCGTATATGTTGAATAAGCCCATCAAAGAGCTGTTCATCTATAATAAGCTTATATTTAACTTTTTTTTCAACTGCTTCTACTAATGTTGATACTATTAATTGTATATATAATAAATCCTCACTCTTTTCTTCAGTCAACATAACATTGCTTGCAAGAAAATGTATTGCTATATATCCTATTTCACTTTCAGGAATATTTATATGATACCGTTCCTCAAGCATTTTTGTAATCCCAGCTGCTATGGAAAATTCCGGTGTTTTGATTAAATTTTTAAGTTCTTTTTCATCCATTAAGATATCTTTACAAAGTTGAATTCTTTTTATAGAAATCATGATATGAATAACAAGATTATTGAACGCATAATCAGATAATGTATTTCTCATTTGATTTTCTGCACTCTTTATTAAGTTACTTATGAATTCAACGTCTATATCTTTAAACATTTTCATTATATTGATATTAAAGTTGCTTGTCATATCAGAACTTTTAAACATAATATTTGATGCAATACTCCTTAACTTTACTTCATCACCTAAAGCTTTTACTCCCTTTCCCTTTATACTTTCAAGTTTTATCTTATTTTTTTCAAATATTTTCTTAACTTCTTTAAGATCATTACTTATAGTTCCTCTGCTTACAAACATTTTATTTGCCATACTATTTATAGTTGTATATTCATCTTTTCTTAACAATTCACAAATTATATAATGAACTCTTTCATCTTGAGACATTACATAGTCATAACAATTTATGCCATCTAATGCTTTTGATAATATTTCAATATCTCCATTTTTTATAGATATAGAAACTCCTTCATTCGGTCTTCTTGTTAAGCCTTCCAACCCCATTTCTTTTAAATATTTATCAATTTTATCTAAATCATATCTTATTGTTCTTGGACTAATATTATATTTCTCAGCAATATCATTTATTTTCAAAGGTTTTTTATTATTAATTATAAATCCTAACATATGTGAACACCTGATATTTAGCATAATACTCCACTACTCCATCATCTCATTAATAATATACTTTATGTAATTGTCTAAAATTAAATATTATGAATTTCTAATACAATAAGTGAGCCAAACTTTATACTTTAATTCAGCTCACTTATATATATTAAATTGTAATATATTTTATTTATATTAATCTACATTATTTAAAGCATTTGATTTAGTCTTAATAAAGTTTGGAACTATAAGTACTACTAATAGTATTACAACTACTCCAATAATACCTACCTTACCCGTAATTTCTGATATCTTTCCAAGTAATATTCCTAATACTCCAAAATCAAAATCACCAAATGTTGTATTCTGGAATCCTAATGTTCCAAGTACAGGTAATAATAATGCTGGTGCAAAGGTTATCAAAAGACCATTTACAAATGCTCCAACAACTGCTCCCTTACGTCCTCCTGTTGCATTACCAAATATTCCTGCGGTTGCTCCACAGAAGAAATGTGGTACTAATCCTGGAATAATTAAAACTCCCCCTACAAGACCTAAAATAATCATTCCAATAACACCGCCTATAAACGATACAACAAAGCCAATAACTACTGCTGTTGGTGCATATGTGAAAAATACCGCACAGTCAACTGCTGGAATAGCATCTGGAATTATCTTTGTAGCAATTCCTTGGAATGCTGGAATAAGATCTCCAAGTATCATTCTAACACCACTATAAACTATAGTTACTCCTACTGCAAATTTAAGTCCACACATTAATGCAAATAGCATAGGTGATGTACCATCAGAAATAGTTGAAACAAATGTTGGACCAGCTGCAATAGCTGCTATTAAATAAAATACCATCATTGTAAGTGCTGTCGATATTGTAGTGTCTCTTAAGAAACCCCATTTTTCTGGTACTTCAATCTTTTCAGTACTTTCTTCAGGCTTTCCAACTTTTGAACCTACCCAAGCCGAAATATAATATGCTAAACTACCAAAGTGACCCATTGCAATATCGTCACCATCTGTAACTTTTCTTGTAAATTTCTGCCCTATTGCTGGAGAAATTGCACTCCATGCCCCAAGAATAAATCCACCAAATAATATTAATTCAGTTCCTGACATACCGCATGTCCCAAGAACTGCTGATAATAGACATGCCATAAAGAAACTATGATGACCAGTTAAAAATACATATTTATATTTTGTAAATCTTGCTATTAATAAATTAATTAAAAGTCCTACAACTAGTATAGACATAGTCTCAACACCTAATAACTTTTGAGCAACTGAAACTATTGCTTCATTATTAGGAACAACTCCTGTTATATGAAAACCAGTTTCAATCATTTTTCCAAGAGGATCTAGGTTAGATGTAATAAAATCAGCACCTGCTCCAAGCATTAAATAACCAAGTATTGGTTTTAATGTTCCTGTCATTATTTTATGACCTGGTTTTCTTAAAGCAATAAGACCGATACATGACATAATGCCCATTAATAAAGCCGGTTGTTTTAAAATATCTCTTAGGAATTCAAGAATTGATAACATATTTTCCCCTCCTAGTTATTTAAATTTTCAGCTTTTTTCTTTATTATTTCTAAAATGTCTTCTGTTATTTTCTTTTTATTTATATAACTTCTTACTACTGCTACATCTCCATGGTCAAACTGCTGAGCAAGCTCTTTAACTGTAACTATTAAATCTACATTTTTACCTTGAGCAGAATTAAAATCACATGATTCCACATTTGCCTGTATCCCATTTTCTTTGCAGATTTCTTCTATTTTCATAGCAAGCATTAAACTACTGCCAATTCCATTACCACAAACTGTTAATATATTCATATACAATTCCCCCTCTTTAAATAAATCATTAATAATTTCCTATTTCTAATTATCAAATTTCTTAGTATTAATATACTTAAGTATCTCATCTTTTGAAGATGTATTCCTGACAATATCTAAGAAATCAGTATCTTCAATCAGATTCATAAGTTCTGCTAATGCTTCAACATGAGATACTCTATCAACAGCACAAATAAAAATAAGTATATCAACCGGATCATATTCCTTGTTTCCAAACTCTATTGGATTTTTAAGTTTAATAATACCCACTCCAACTTTTTTTACACCATCTTCAGGTCTGGCATGTGGCATAGCTATTCCTTTTTCAATAACTATATACTGTCCCATTTCTTTAACAGTGTTAATCATTGCTTCTATATATCGCTTCTCTGTATTTCCGCTTTTAACAAATAAATCACCACAAATTTCTATAGCTTCTTGCCAGCTTTCTGCTTCAACATTTAGTTCGATTGTTTCTTTATTAATTAGATCTTTTATCATAGCCCTGCCACCTTCCTTTGTTACATAATAGAATATCCTAAACTTGATGCATCCTTATAAAACCCTTGCACTGTTTCTAATGAATATTCATAAAGATCCTTACCCATATTTGACATTTTATTCAATATACTATTGGTTACAGTTATTATATTACATCCACAATTATCCGCATCAACAATATTATATAATTCTCTACAACTTGCCCATAAAAGTTCTACACCGTTATTACTTTTACAAATCTGACTACATTTTTTCATTAATTCTATTGGATCGGTTCCTGTATCGGCTATTCTTCCTGCAAATACTGATACAATACTGCTTACATCAGGATTTAAAGCTTTTGTTGCTTCTTCAACCTGCTCAATAGTAAATACAGCTGTCACATTAATATGGTATCCTTTACTTGAAAGCTTTCTAACTAATGGTATAGATGAATTTCCTTTAGTATTCATAATAGGTATTTTAATATAAACATTATCTCCAAGTGATGCTAAAATATCAGCTTCCTTCTCCATAGTCTGAAAATCATCGGAGAAAACTTCAAATGATACTGGCATATCTTTAATTTCACTTAAAACATTCTTAGCAAATTCTTTATAATTTTTAATTCCTGCTTTCTTCATTAAAGATGGATTAGTTGTAAAACCTTTGACCATTCCACTTTTATAGACTTTTAACATGTCATTTAAATCAGCTCCATCTGCAAATACCTTAACTTTCAAATCTTCACTTTTCATCTTCATTCCCTCCACCAAATTATTCTATCTTCTCTTTATATCTTAATTATACAAAACCAATTTTTGTCAGTAAAGTTCAATATGCTTCACTTTAATTGTGGCAATTTTATCTTTAAACTTAACAACATAAATCTTTATATTATCAATATAATAATAAATAAAATCGTATACTATTTAGTTTATGATATGCCTATAATATATCCTTTTACTTTCTCTAATTAACTATTTATAACTACATATATAAGAATTATTCACATATCCACCACTCTCATCAACACTATATCCCTCTGGTGTAACACAATCACAATACATTCTTCCTTCTTCATCAAAAGCATAGCATGCACCATCAATCCATTTCCATAAAGGCTTGTTCTTAGTACCATAAATCATCCTACAGTTCTCATCAAGGTAATACCAGTGACCATCATTTTCATCATAATACCATGCATTTTCTAGAGCATAACCCTGATCATCAAAGATATACCACTCACCATCTAAGCACTTCCACCCATTTTGTGAAGTATAATAAGTTTTATTTATGTTATCTGGAGAATACCACCATCCAATGTTATTTTTGTTCCATCCAAGCTGCCATTCTTTATTATAGCTACTATCTGCACCAGTTAATCCATCTGCTATAGCTTCTGCAATTATCTGTGAATTATATTTATTACTGTCACTGCTATCAGCAAAAAGACATTCTATTAATATTGCTGGCATACTTGTTTTGTTAAGAACTATAAGACTTTGTGTCTTTAAACCTCTGTTTGGTATATTTAATGCAACTGACAATGATGCACATACTTTAGCAGCATACTGATTAGCTATAGCTGACTTCCCAGTAACACAAACTTCTGTACCAGTTCCTCCCCCTGCATTAATATGGATCTCTGCATATAAATCTACATTCTGACTTTTTGCAAAATCATTCGCCTGCTGTGCTCTTACATGGCAATCTTCATATTTATGCCTGTTACTTTTATCAACCTGCAACAATGTAACATCATGACCTCTTTCCTTTAATATTTTCGTAACCAGTGGTGAAATTTCCCTAGTACAATTGCTTTCATCAAGATTCGCAACAACTCCACATCCAATATTCCCACTTGCAGTATGACCTACTGCTATAACAAAATTACTCATAAACTACCTCCATATGCTACTTATTTTCATATTGTATATATGGTGATTAAGTAATTTGTTATGATAATTTGCTTACAATATTTCAGAGTTATCTCCTAGACATAAAAAACAGCCAGTATCTAACACCAGCTGTTCTAAATTATTTCTACAATAACATTTCTATATAACTATTTAATAATTACCTCTTCCCATTTACTTGCCTATAACCTTTTCCTGCTCTTTCTGCAGTACTAAATTTGCTAATGTCATATAAAAATTCTTTTCTTCTTTTGTCTCTGCTTTCTTAAATAACTCCTTTAGCTGACTGTAAATTAATCCTTTTAGAGTTCAAGCTCATCATTAGCAATATTTTTTAATTTAGATTCATAGAAAACCCTATTTTCAATATCATTTTTCAGCTTATAAATATCAATCAATTTATTATACATATATATTACTTTATCAATGTTTTCTTCTTCATTTTTTTCATAACACTTCATAGCATTAATATAATGATCTTCAGACTTGTCATAATTTTTATCCTTTAAATAAAGACTCCCAATATCTACATATTTTTGTGCTAGTTCATAAACTGATGGATTATAATACTTATTTTTCCCAATATAGTTCTTTATAATATTAAGAGTATCTTTTTCATATTCTATTGCACAATCATATTTCTCTATCATAGTATAATTTCGAACGATTGAATCATTTACTCCAATGTAATCATAATATGTATTTTCACTGTATAGTGTATTATTTTCTCTCGTATTACTTATATTATCTTTTAAATATATCAATGATTTTTTGAAGCATCTGATTGCTTCATTATATTTTTCAATTCTTTCATAACACTCCCCAGCTTCTTTATATATTTCGAACTTTTTATTATTATCCCTTCCACATTTTAATGATTCACTTTCTGCCAGTAACTCCAAATTGCATTTTCTCATATAAGTCATACCTAAATCATAAGAATTATCCATTTTATATGCATAAGTTTCACCTATTATTTTATAAAACTTTGAAATCATATAGTTATCAGCACTATACTTTTTCTCTGCCAGGGCCACACCTTTGTTGTAATATTTCAGACCTTCCTTAATATTTAATTCATTATTGCAGTACCCATTTCCTATAACTAAATGTAACTGTATTATCATATCACTTATATCTTTTGATTTATTATTATATCCCCCTCTATCACTATACTGAAACTCTCTATTAAATTCATTAGTTTCTTCTTTTAATATATTTAAAAGATTTATACATATTTCAATGGTTTTTTCATCATCATCTTTTGAATAATTATCCATAAGTATATCTACTTCTTTCATATAATAATCATATGCATTAGCAAAGTCTTTTTTATATACCAATAAATCACCAAAGGTCTTATATAATCCCGAAATATTTTCTACCATGTATTCATCAGTTTCCTTGACTTTATTACATAAACTCATACTCTCATTCAGGCAGATTTCTGCATTAATAAAATCATTTCCAGCTACAAAAATCTGGCTCAGCATAAGTTTACAGCATGCTATCTCCTTAAGACAGTATTCTTCTGAAATGTTTTCATCACAGCTTATTGTTTCTCTCCAGTATCTAAGCGATTCAATAAAGCTTTTTTCTGCATCATCATATCTTTTAATTTCCTTGTAAATACATCCGTAGAGATAAAAGCTTTCTGCCTTTTCATCAATTCCCATCTTGCATGATTTTATCATTGTATTTAAGCAGTTCAATGCCTTATCATATTCAGCTTTATCTTTATATATTCTGCATATATTGGTATAAGCTTTATAATGTGAATAAAAAATATTATCTTCATCACAGGCACACTCAAGGCTGATTTTATAGTATTCCAAAGCTTTATCATAGTTACTATCAAATTCTGCACTTTCTCCCATATCCATATAGTATTCAATATTATGTATACACTCATCGCTTTCTGTGTCATAATGTACGTCCATATTGTCTATATATTTTTTCCTATAGTAAGTACTCTTTTCTGTGCTATAATGAGGATTAATCAAGTCTGAATAGAAATCACTTATTATTTCTGCTGCTTTCTTCAGCTTCTCTTTAGTATGAATATCTTCTTTATATAATTGTTCCATTATATTAAAAAATTGAATGTAATACTCTTCAGCTATCCTGCATATTTCTTCATCCTTATCATCCTTCAGACATAATATATTGCAAAACATATCACTATATGCTTTTCCAGCTCTTAAATAAGATTCTGCAAGACTACTCTTGTTGTATTCATATATCTTGTTGCATATCATCAGATATCTGCTGTAAAAGCCTTTTAGTTTTTCCCAGATTTCTTCTTCATCTTCATCGTTATCTTCCTCAAAAATTCTAAATGATGATGCATATGTCCTGTACATAACTCCTAGATCATAAAATATGTCTGCACATTCTAAACTGTATTCTCCATAAATATCGGTATATATATCAAGAGCATATGAAAGATATTTTGAACATTCATCTTTATCATCTTCCATTGTGCTTATAATTTTCCCTATATGTGCAAAAAAACTGGCAGCACATTCTCCATTTGGAATAAGCCTTTCTGCAATTCCTTTAGAAAAATTTATATACTGCCTTTTTTTATGAGTACTTATATCCTTTTTTAACTTTAATATAGCTATAATAGAACTAATAAAATTACTGCATTTTACTCCATCAGGCCTTAATTCTTCATAAGAAACATCAGAAATCACATGATGAAGTGAAATCATATCATTTTCTATATCAAGTTCAGCCCATCCGCATTCTACTAATGAATTTATGTCATCAAAATCATCTAGTCCACACCATTCTGCGAACTTAGAGGCATCAATTTTTGTCCTTCCCGCAAGAGAAAGATTCATCATTATATATTTTTCCTTTTTTTTTAATCCTGACACATCAAAAACTGTACATAGATGTTCATATAAAAGAAGGTCCTTTCCACTACATGCTTTGTTTTCAGAATCAATATTTATTTTCCCCTTTATACTGGACAGTTCACATTTTTTAAGCTTTTCCAGCATTATTTCAGGCTTTATCCGCTGTTTTCTACAGTTCAGTGCAATAAGCTTTATTAAAAGTGTGTTATAGGATATTACCCTTAGCATATCCTTTATTGTATCTATACTGTCTTCCCTGTTTTTTTTCATGTTTCCATAGAAATCAAAATAAAGTTTTAGGCATGTTTCTTCACTCATATTCTTAAGCTCCAGATACTTATCCTCATAATCCTCATTGAAATTTCTTGTTGTGAATATTACCTTGTGTCCTCTAGGCTTATTCGTAATTATCTTATCTATATCTTCATCAAAACTTACATTAAAGTTATCTATAATAATAAGCGTATTTTCATCAAATGATTCAAACAGCTTTAATTTTTCCTTAAAAACTGCTTTTTCATCTATATCATCTTTTTTCCCCATATAATAATCTTCATTGAAATTTGTAAACATAAGATTATCACAAACAGTATGCTTCAAGCTTTCTTCAAATGTTACAAACTGAATTGTATCATATACGCTCTTATATTTTTCAGCATACATCTTTGCCAGTTCTGATTTTCCTACTCCGCCCATTGCCCTTATAAAAACTGAATTATCTTTTTTAAGTCTATTATGGATTTCCTCTATTTCCTCTTCACGTCCAACTGCATTAGGTGTTACAGACCACCTCACATTATTTAGAAAAGGTATTCTTTTATCTGATATTTTCAGTATTTCTTCTAGACATTCATAAAGTTCCGCATCACTTTCAAATCTGTTATCTATATTTTCACCAAGAGTCTTTCTAAAAAGTACAGTAAGTTTTTTAAATACTGATGGCGATATATTCTCGAAAATAACACTATCCTTATCAAAATCATATGTAATTCCTTTATTTAAATGTGCATGAAGGTAACACATTGGAGATGAAGTAAGATGCTTCTTCTTACCTGTAATATTACTCTCAGAATATATTGAATATCCATTACTTTCTTTATTATGTTTAGCTATAATTCCATCCCCTAAAAGCATGGAGATATACTTATTTCCCTTTATTGCAGTAAATAATAGTGTAGAACCAAGATCCTTTAATTTTATATTCTTTTCAATTATTATTTTTCTAAGGTGCCTGAGTACTGCACACAACACTTCATACTTTATTTTTTCTTCATCAAGTTCATATAGATAGTCAAATCTTTCTCTCATAAATTGACACACCGCTGTCGTTACACCCTCAGCCCCTGCCCCACTATACATCGCACATGAAGCACCATCTGCAAGTGCAATGCATGAAAAATCATCATGCTGTATGTAGCATGTTTTATCCTGACATTCTACATTTCTATCAATATTCATTTTTCCTGTAATAATATTGCTCTTTATACTCCACTCCAATATGATCATTCCTTACTTTCACATTTATTTTTTTTATTCCTCTAATCCTATCTTTTAATATTCTATAGATTACTATTATTCATTAACTTATCTATGAAATATTCTTTCCCTTGTTTATTACAAATCAACTTTTTGTTTATCAACATAATTAGGTTAGAATACCAGTATACTTTCACATTAATATTTCTATATATACTGGTATTCAGATATTTATTATTTACTTAAGCTGCTTTCTATTTACTTTCTCTAGATATTCCGGTATCGCTTCTCTTCTTTCTCCATTGACCATCCTTATTTTTTGATCTTACCTGACCTGCTGTAGGTCCTGTTTTAACAATAGGACCGCCTGTTTGATTTGGACTTGCCATAATAAACACCTACTTTCCTTTTATTTCATCTATTGTTCCTGATACTATTCCAGCTCCACCACCAATTAATGTGCCATATGCAGTACCACCTGCAGCACTTATTGTAGTAATAGCTACAGCTGCTGGCAATGATACTGGTGCAGTTGCTATAAATAATGCAGTGCCTACAATTGTAGCTAATGCTCCACATATAATTCCTCCAAATGTTCCGCCGACACCGGCTCCTTTAATTCCTTTTTCTAAAATTTTTGATATTGACATTTGTACATCACTCCTTTGATTTAGATTACAATTTAATTATAGATTAATCTTTGGAGAGCTTGTAATTTTCATTTTGATTATATAAAAAGAACTGTAGTTAATACGATTATTATCTCGTAATAAACCACAGTTCTTATAAAACTTGAGAATTATCATGTTAATTACTAATACTTATTATAGTTCATTTATTATCTTATTTATTTTACTCTTTAAAATACATAAATATCTAAGTGCTTTTTTGTAATTGCCTATTCCTATAGATTTTTCAATTATTCTGCTTATTTCATTAACACTATTTATATCTGAAATAGTATTAATATCATTGCAGCACAGATTATAACTAATCTTATTTTTAAATTCCTGATTTCTTAATAAATCTATATTCTCTTTCATTATTTTATTTAAACACTTTGCTTGTAATTCATCATTTCCGGCTATAATCATCTCATTAAATCCTTCATAAGTAAAATATCATCTTGATTTAATTTAAGCATATTCTTCTGATTTTCATCTATTTCTTTTAGTAATTCACTATGCATTTCAGATTGAGTAGATATTGAATTTCGTATAGATTCTAAATGCTCATTATTTTTTTCTAATAAACTTTTGCTTATATCATAAAGCTCATCATTTCCTTTTGTTATTACATTATTCATTTTTTCTATACTCTTAGGAATGCTTCTTTGTAACTTTCCAGTATATGTTTCAATTGATTCTGCTACTTCTTCTTTTAACTTATTAACTGTATCGTTAAATAATACTGCTATAGCCTCAAGATTTTCTCCATTTTCTTTATTTCCTTCTTCTAATTTTTCAGTCATATCATTAATTTTATCCGATGTTATTT
>PPYF01438229.1_pt1 | contig 11729 bp, 9 predicted proteins | sample 1559871 | NCBI WGS metagenome assembly PPYF01 (sample SAMN08240021, study PRJNA423297) | Human gut metagenome, whole genome shotgun sequencing project. | reverse complement strand
CGCGTGGCTTGCACTTTGCTGCGCAAAGATGCATGGCTTTGCCACCGCCAGCTTTTTCCCCGGACGCTTCTTTTCCTTCCTTATTTATGGAGGCTTTCTTCCGGCTCTGTTCGCCGGGCGGGTTCAATCTCCTTCCGGCACCCTGCGCACACGCTCGTAAAACTCCTGCTGCAGAGAGGGCAGCACCTTATCTTCCTTAATGGCGCGCAAACGGTCGGCCAGATCCAGCACGCGAGCCTCTATCATACGTTCGCCCTTTTCCTTTGTCGCGTGGGATGGGCTTTCTGTTACATGGAGGGGATATTTCGCATACCACCACAGGCCCGAATGTACCCCAGGCACCTGCTGCGTCAGGTCCATGCGCGGGAGTATCGGTTCCTCATAGACCTGCTGCTCCAGCTTTACAACGCCCTCCGGCGTGATGGCCATGATCTGGCTGGTCTCTTCTTCACCTGCATGGCCGTACTTCGTCTCCCACATATCGGCCAGAGCCAGCTGTCGTTTGCCTGCGCCGCGCAGAATATACAACGTGTAGTCCACCTCCCGGTCCAGCTGCGTCATGGCAAAGTAGTCCAGAAAATGGCTGTTTCCGCCGTGGCCGCTGAAAATCACGATTTTTTTAAAGCCGTTGCGGGCGATCTGGTCCAACAGCACTTCCAGCATCTCGTACAGCAGCCGGGGGGGAAAGTTGACGGAGCCCGCAAAGCATGACGCCTCGTGCCCTTGGCCGAACCAATAAGTGGGGAACACCACACACGGCTCCAGTTCCGCCGCGCGGCAGGCAATAGCGTGTACCGAGAGGCCGTCGGTGCCATACGGCAGGTGTTCGCCGTGGCGCTCCAGTATCCCCAGCGGCAAAATACAAATCTGCTCCTCTTTAACAAGCTTTTTGAATTCGGGCGGAGTCAAATATTCCCAACGTACCTGCATGATATCCAGTCCTCCTTTTATTTTTGGGGCATTCCGAAGAACGCCCGCTTTATCCCCTCCATTATATTCATCCCCAGCGGCATCCAAACGGCTTTTTGTTCAAAAATGTCGGCAAATATCCCAAATCCATACCGAAATACACGCAACGCTGCACAAAAAGCGCAGCCCGTCCTTCCCCTTTGAGGGGTGGACAGGCCGCGCTTTTTCTTTTTGGGCGGTCATTGCCGCATCCATCCGCCTTACCCCAGCAGCCCCAGCTTCTGCTTGAGCGTCAGAATGCGGCGCACGGCTTCATCAACTCGTGTCTCAGGCACCACTCCCTGCTCCACCGCCGCCAATACCGCCGGGATCTGTACCTCAAAATCCGTACAGCACAACAGGTCGTTGCCCGCAAGCACAGCCTGCACCGCCGCGCCCTCCACGTCCACAAAGTCCCGGATGCCGTCCATGTAAAGGTCGTCGGTGACGGTCACGCCCGTAAAGCCCAGTTCTTCCCGCAAAATTTCATGGACACGGGGTGAAAGCGAGGCGGGATATGCGCTGTCCATGCAGCTGACGATGTTGTGGGAAACAAGGACAATGTCTGCTCCTGCTTCGATTCCGGCCCTGAAAGGCAGAAAGTCCGACGCTGCAAAGCTGTCATAGGGGCGGTCGTCTACGGCAATTCCCGTATGCGTGTCGGCGTTATTGCCGTAGCCGGGAAAGTGTTTCAGCACGCTTCCCATGCCGCGCTCACCCATCGTCTCCACCACGGTGCGCACATACTGCGCCGTCTCTGCCGCGTTCCGGCCAAAGCTCCTTTTGTAGATGAAATCCTCCGGGTCCGTGCTTACGTCGCACACCGGCGCAAAATTCACGTTGACACCGAGTTCTTCAAGAAACGCGCATTTTTCCAGCGCATCTTCCCGCACCGCGTCAAAGCCGCCCGCCTGGTACAGCTCCTGCGGCGAAGCAAAGGGCGTGTCGCGGAAAGCCGGATATCCGCTGATACGGTTGACGGTCCCGCCCTCTTCATCCACACCCACCAGCATCGGCAGCGCGGCGGCAGCCTGACAGGCCCGGACCATTTCCGCCGCCTGCACGGGTGTTTTTTCCTCAAAATTTTCCCGGAACAGGATATAGCCGCCCAAATGGTATTCCGCAGCCTTCTCCGCCGCGCCCTGTTCCGGGCAGCGGACGATGAACATCTGGCCCACCTTTTCCGCAAGCGTCATTTTTGCAAGGACCGTATCCACCGTGTCTCCCTCCCGGAACAGCGGCTCCTGCCGCCCGGTATCCTCCGCTCCGCCGCCCGGCGCACCGGAAGCGCCCTGCATGGACGCGCTGCCCGGCTGTGCCATCGTGCGCCCCACATACCACAGTACGCCGCCGCCCGCTGCCGCGCACAGCGTGATCAGCAGCAGCGCAACGCAGCAGCCCGCGGCAAAGCCGCCCTTTTTCCGCCGGTTCACAGGCCGCCCTCCTTTTGCCCGCCGTAAGCTTTCCCGCCGGGCCTTTTGATTCGCCCATTATAGCAGTTCCGCACTGAAAAATCCAGTGCGGAGAAAGGTTTTCGTCCGGGCCCCGGCACGCAAAAAAGCAGGCCGGGCGAAATGTCCGGCCTGCGGATGCGTCTTTTGCGCTTACACCAACGCCAGAGCGCCGTCCTTCACGTCCACCGTGATGGTATCTCCGGGCGCCGGATCGTTTTGGATGATATCCCGCGCCACCAGCGTCTCCACCTTCTGCTGAATGTAACGCTTCAGCGGGCGGGCGCCGTACACCGGGTCGTACCCGCCGTCCACGATCATCTGCTTCGCGGCGTCCGTGACCGCCAGCCTGAGCTGCTTGGCGGCCAGGCGCTGCACCAGGCTTTCCAGCATCAGGTCCACCACGCCTGCGATTTCCGTCTTGGAAAGCGGCTTGTAATAGACGATCTCGTCCAGACGGTTCAGGAACTCGGGGCGGAAGGACGTTTTCAGCAGAGCGTCCACCTGGGCGCGGGCCTCGGGGCTGATCTCTCCGTTTTCGATGCCGTCCAGGATATAGTTGGAGCCCAGATTCGACGTCAGGATGATGATGGTATTTTTAAAGTCCACCGTCCGGCCTTGACTGTCCGTAATACGTCCATCATCCAATACTTGCAGTAATACATTGAACACATCCGGATGGGCTTTTTCGATTTCATCGAACAGCACCACGCTGTACGGCTTGCGGCGCACAGCCTCGGTGAGCTGGCCGCCTTCCTCATAACCCACATATCCCGGAGGCGCGCCGATCAGGCGGCTGACGGAATATTTCTCCATATATTCGCTCATGTCGATGCGCACGATGTTCTTTTCGTCATCGAACAGCGCTTCCGCCAGTGCTTTGGCAAGCTCCGTTTTGCCCACGCCCGTCGGGCCCAGGAACAAAAAGCTGCCAATGGGGCGGTTTTCGTCCGCGATGCCGGCGCGGCTGCGCAGGATGGCCTCCGTCACGCGCTGTACGGCTTCGTCCTGGCCGATGACCCGCTTGTGCAGGATGCCGTCCAGATGCAGCAGCTTTTCGCGCTCCCCTTCCATGAGCTTCGCCACGGGGATGCCTGTCCAGCGGCCCACGATGCGGGCGATTTCCTCCTCCGTCACACGGTCGTGCAGCAGAGTGGAATCCTTTTCCGCCGCCGCGCGGGCCTCCTCCTGCTCCAGCTCCTTTTGCAGCGCGGGCAGACGGCCGTATTTCAGCTCGGCAGCGCGGTTCAGGTCATATTCACGCTCGGCCCTGGCGATCTCGCCGTTTACCTGCTCGATCTCCTCGCGCAGGTGCTGCACCTTGCCGATGGCCGATTTCTCGTTCTCCCAGCGGGCGCTCATGGCGCTGAATTCCTCGCGCATGGCGGCCAGCTCTTTTTGAATGTCCGCAAGGCGCTCGGCGGAAAGCTTGTCGGTCTCCTTTTTCAGGGCCGCCTCCTCGATCTCGTGCTGCATGATCTTCCGGCGCAGGTCATCCATCTCCGCCGGGGCGGAATCCATTTCCGTGCGGATCATGGCGCAGGCTTCATCCACCAGGTCGATGGCTTTATCCGGCAGAAAGCGGTCAGTAATATACCGGCCCGAGAGCACTGCCGCTGCGATGAGCGCGTTGTCCTGGATCTTCACGCCGTGAAACACCTCGTACCGCTCTTTCAGCCCGCGCAGAATGGAGATGGTGTCCTCTACCGTGGGTTCATCCACCATCACCGGCTGGAACCGGCGCTCCAGCGCCGCGTCCTTTTCAATGTACTGCCGGTACTCGTTCAGCGTCGTGGCGCCGATGCAGTGCAGCTCGCCCCGCGCCAGCATGGGCTTGAGGATATTGCCCGCGTCCATGGCGCCGTCCGTTTTGCCCGCGCCCACAATGGTGTGCAGCTCGTCGATAAACAGGATGATCTGTCCCTCGCTCTTTTTCACTTCCTGCAGAACGCTCTTGAGGCGTTCTTCAAACTCGCCGCGGTATTTTGCGCCGGCCACCAGCGCGCCCATGTCAAGGCTGAACACCTTGCGGTCCTTCAGGTTTTCGGGTACATCGCCGCGCACGATACGCAGGGCCAGGCCCTCGGCGATGGCTGTTTTGCCCACGCCCGGCTCGCCGATGAGCACAGGGTTGTTTTTTGTCTTGCGCGAAAGGATACGGATGACGTTGCGGATCTCGGCGTCGCGGCCGATGACGGGGTCCAGCTTCTGCTGACGGGCCAGCTCCACAAGGTCCTGGCCGTATTTGGCCAGCACGTCATAGGTGCTTTCGGGGTTGTCGCTGGTGACGCGCTGGTTGCCGCGCACCTGCGCCAGCACCTCCAGAAAGCGGGTCTTATCAAGGCTGAACTGGCGCAGCACCTCCTTGACGGCGGCGTTGGGCGCATCCATCATGCCCAGCACAAGATGCTCCACGGAAACGTATTCGTCCTTCATGGCGGCAGCGGATTTTTCGGCGGCCGTCAGCGCACGGTCCAGCTCCGGCGTGATATACACCTTTTCGGGGTCCCGCCCGGTGCCTGTTACATGGGGCAGCTCACCCACCTTTTTGGCAAAGGCGGCGGCAAGGTTGCCCGGCTCGGCCCCCATCTTCTGAAACAGCTGGGGGATGAGCCCGTCCTGCTGGCTCAGCAAAGCGCAGAACAGATGCTCCGGGCACAGGGCCTGGTTTTCATACTCGACGGCCAGCGACTGTGCAGCCTGTAATGCCTCGAGGGATTTTTGTGTCATTTTCTGTGCATTCATATCATTTCACTCCTTATCCGCATATTTTGTCGGATGAATCTACGGGGCAGAGCCGTGCGGCGCACGGCACTGCCCGATGAACGTTCCGGCCCGCAGGCGGCTACAGGGCCGCAGTCTCTGCGTCCAGGCCGGAGCGGTAACACCCCTCTACGGCGCGGGGCGCGCCGGCGGGGTCCTCCAAATGGTCAAAAAAAGTTTTCAGGCAGGAGTCGAACAGCGCCACATAACCCGCAATAGCGCGGCCAGCCTCCTCGCTGGCGGCGACATTCCGGGGCAGAAGCAGGCGGCGGGTATACCGCCCTCCCTGCGCCTCGCTGCGGCGCGGCGGGCCTTCCAGATACGCGCGCTCCAACCCGGCCCACAGCTTATAAAACTGGCCGATGTACAGCAGCAGCGAAGGGTTCTGTGTGCGCAGGCCCGCGCGCACCTCGCCCAGCTCCTCGGTGGAATGGGGGTACAGCTCCACCACGTAGCGCATGCTGGGGTTGTATTTATAATGGATGGCGCTGCGCATCGAGAGCATCGCGTCCGACGCATTCAGCATAAGCTGAAGCGCATTCTGCCCGCTGACAGCATCCATGATGGAAGAAAAAATGTCCTGCATGCGCTGCTCCGGCGTAGCCAGCTGCACATATTCCGCCAAAATGCGGTTAATCATATTCGAGCGGTTCGTGCCGGCTTCATAGGCCAGGCGGTCCACAGCGTCCACCACATCGTCCATCAGCACAACACTGTATACGCTTTTGCTCAAGGTCCTGCACCTCCATGCTTTGAGTGTAAATTTATTGTATATCAGATATAATAATTTGTCAACAGATTTATATAAATTATTTTTCAAGTTTTGCGGAGCAAAAAACGGCCGCACACAGACAGGGTGTCCTGCCGTGTGCGGCTTCATACAGTATCAATAGAAACTTCCAGCGCAGCGCGTCACTCGTGCAGCTCCAGCGGCAGGCCGTCCGGGTCACGAAAAAAGGTAAACGGCATGCGGGAATATTCATCCATGCGAACCGGCTCACACGCAATGCCCTTTGCAGCCAGCTCTACAACCGCCTCAGCCACGCTGTCCACACGGAAAGCCAGATGGCGCAGACCCGCGGCCTCCGGGTACGACAGCCGCGCGGGCGGCTCGTGGGCGTTGAATATCTCCAGTTCGCCGTCGCCCAGGCGCAGGTCCAGCTTCCACAGGCCGTTGCCCCGGCAGTTTTCACGCACGACGGGCAGCCCCAGAAGATCCACATAAAAATGCTTTGCCGCAGCGTAATCCGAAACGATGACCGCCACATGATGCACGCTCAGGTTCACTCCCGGCCCTCCTGCTCGGCACGGCGCGCCGCCTGCTGCTCAGAGATGTGGAACGCCTGCTCCATCACGGGCCAGGCCCACATATCCCCGATGACGGCCACCAGTGCAGGCATTCCCAGGAACAACAGCAGAAGCATGATGGGAACGGGCACGAACAGCACCACCCCGATGACGATGACCAGCGTAATCAGCCCTGCGGGCAGCGTGCGTTTGGCGTAGCCGAACATAATGAGCAGGCTGTTCTTGAGCATACCGCCCAGGGGCATGTCGAGATACAGCATCTGCAGGGTCGTGAACAGCCAGCAGATCGTGAGCAGCAGCAGGCTGAACGCCACGAATGCCACCAGCAGCACGTTCATCTCCGACTGCATGAACATATAATACCAGGCCGCGATGCACTCCATTGCCAGCAGCGTGCAGAACAGGACACCCGCGGGCACGCTCTGCTTCCAGTTGCCCTTCCAGCATTTTTTGAATTCATGCCACATATAGCAGGGCTCATCCCGCACTGTTTTTACGGTGATGCCGTGCAGGCACGTCATGGCCGGGCCCACCAGCACCGCACACAGCAGATACAGCACGGCCGCAATGAGCAGCATGCCCAGATACTGGTGGAACAGCAGGCCGAACAGCACCACCGTCACCATGGGCAGGCAGCACAAAAGAAACAGAAAATTCACCTTCAGCAGATGGCCGTAGTCGCGCATCAGTATTTCAAAAAAGCGCGGAATCCCCTTTTTGGGCGGCTGATCCTTGCGCACGCCCGGCCCCTCTTTGGTATACATGTTTGAAAAAAATCCCATATCAACCGCTCTTTCCCCGCATACGGGTAAATTTTCACCGCAGAAAACGCGCTTTTTTGCACCGGATTCCCGGTACACTATCCAGGCGCCGCTTTCACAGCACATCTATTATACTATATCAAACCCGCACAAGGATTACAAGAATGTGAATCTTTTCTCATTTTTTGTTTGTACAGCGGCCGGCCCGCAAATGATTACAACAAAATGACAGGCCGATTGTTTTATGCCGTAAAGGTGCACAATAAACAATAGTTCAATTAAATCAATTTGCCGAAATTGCCAAAACCCTCTTGCAAATTCCTCACGCGTAGGTGTATGATAAGCAACAGAAGGAGCTGGAAACGTTTCCGGGAGCGTTCCCGATAACGGTTGCAGCCTTTCAAAAAAGGGGGATGCAGCTGTTGACGATCAAGGACATCGCAAGGGAATCCGGGTACGCCGTATCCACCGTTTCCCGCGCGCTGAACGACCATCCTGACGTTTCCCGTGAGGCCAAGGAAAAGATCAAGGCCATCGTCGCGGCGCATAAATTCGTGCCCAACAGCAATGCCCGTCAGTTGAAGGTACAGCAGAACCGCAGCATCATTATTGTGGTGAAGGGCGCGTTCAACATGTTTTTCGCCGCCATTCTGGAACGGATGCAGAGCCTTATTTCCTGCTCCGGGTACAGCGCCGAGGTCCATTACCTGGACGAGGACGCCGATGAGGTGCTGGTGGGCGAGCAGCTTCAGCGCGAGCGCAAACCTCTGGGGTTCATTTTCCTGGGCGGCAACACCTGCAGCTTTGAGGCACGCTTTTCCGCCATTGCCGTGCCCAGCGTGCTGGCCACCACACTTGCAGATCACCTGAACTTTGGAAACCTGTCCAGCGTGGGCATCGACGATACCGCCGCCGGACGGCGCGCGGCCCGTTTTCTGCTTTCCCGCGGGCACCGGCGCATTGCCGTTATCGGCGGCAACCGGGCGGTCTCCTCCATCAGCGACCAACGCTACCAGGGGTTCCTGCAGGGCTTTGCAGACGAGGGGCTTTCCCACGATGAGGCGCTGTATCAAAAGGCGAATTACAATCTCGGCAGCGGATATCGTGCCATGAACAAGCTGCTGGCCCGGGATGCGGGCTTCACCGCCGTGTTCTGCATGTCGGATATCATGGCTGTGGGCGCCATGCGCGCCCTCACAGATGCGGGGCTCCGCGTTCCGCAGGATATCTCCGTACTGGGCTTCGACGGCATCGAGCTGGGGCAGTACGTGGTACCGCGGCTGGCCACGGTATCCCAGCCGCAGCAGGAGATTGCCGACCAGAGCGTGGCCCTTCTGCTGGGACAGATCGAAAAGGCTGCTCCTCCGCAGACGCGCGTGGTGAGCACCGGGCTTCTGGAGGGCGAATCTGTCGCCTCCGTAACATCTGATATTTGACGGCAGCTTCATACCGTCTTTAAAGCCGCATCTGCCGAAGTAAGAGCAAATGCATTGTTTAGAGACGATCAGTTCTGCCGTTGAATGATAAATTTTTTTAGGAGGACCAATATGAAAAAGGTACTTGCACTTGTACTTGCGCTTTGCCTGGCTCTTTCCCTTGCCGCCTGCGGCGGCTCCGGCTCGAGCAGCTCTACGCCCGCGGCTTCGGGCTCCGGCAGCGAACCCGCCGCCAGCACCACCCCCATGGCCGCAGGTTCTGTTTATTACCTGAACTTCAAGCCTGAGCAGGACGAGGCCTGGCAGGCGCTCGCCAAAGCCTACACCGCGGAAACGGGCGTTCCCGTAACCGTCGTGACGGCCGCCTCCGGCGAATACGAAACGACGCTTATGGCCGAGATGGGCAAAAGCGAAGCCCCGACGCTGTTCCAGGTGAACGGCCCCGTCGGCCTCGCCAACTGGAAGGATTACTGCTATGACCTTTCCGGCTCCGACATCTACACCCAGCTCACCAGCGACGACTATGCGCTGAAGGAAGGCGACACCGTCTACGGCATCGCGTACGTCATCGAGAGCTACGGCATCATCACCAACAAGACCCTGTTGGAAAAAGCCGGCTATACCCTCGAGGACATCCAGAGCTTTGAGGATCTGAAGAAAGTTGCCGAGGATATTACCTCCCGCAAGGACGAGCTGGGCTTTGCCGCGTTTACCAGCGCGGGCATGGACGGCAGCTCCGACTGGCGCTTCAAGACCCATCTGGCCAACCTGCCCGTTTACTTTGAATATCAGGAAGATGGCATCAGCACCACCGACGCCATCAAGGGCACATATCTGGACAATTACAAGGCCATCTGGGATCTGTATATCAACAACAGCACCTGCGAGCCCAGTGAGCTGTCCGCCAAAACCGGCGACGACTCCCGCAATGAGTTTTTGGCCGGCGAGGCCGTGTTCTTCCAGAACGGCTCCTGGGAGTACGGCAACCTGACGGGCGAGGGCAAATATACGGACGACGACCTCGCCATGATCCCCATTTATATCGGCGTGGGCGACGAGGCCAACCAGGGCCTGTGCACCGGCACCGAGAACTACTGGTGCGTGAACAAGGAAGCCTCCGAGGACGACATCCAGGCCACGCTGGACTTCATCAACTGGTGCGTCACCTCCGAGCAGGGCACCAAGGCCATGGCCGACGACATGGGCTTTGTCATCCCGTTCAAAACCGCGCAGGAGTCCCCGAACCTGTTCGTAAAGCAGGACGCCGAGATGACCGCCGCGGGCAAGACCCCGGTGTCGTGGAACTTCACCACCATGCCTTCCGAGGAATGGAAAAACGGCGTTGGTTCCGCGCTGACAGCGTATGCCGCCGGCACGGGCGACTGGAACGGCGTTGTCTCCGCTTTCGTGGACGGCTGGGCCAGCGAGGCCGCGCTGAACGCGGCGTAAGCGAATACCGCAGCAAAATGGGGGAGCTTGGCTCCCCCATTTTATAAGTAAGCAAAAGAAAAAGGAAAGGAAGGGACCGCAGCCGCCATGGAAAAGACGCTCAAAAAATATTTCCCGCTGTTTGTGCTGCCGACGCTGGCCGCGTTCATCATCGGGTTCATCGTCCCCTTTGCAGAGGGCATCTATCTCTCCTTCTGCAAATTCACCACGGTGGGCAACGCCTCCTGGGTGGGCGTTTCCAATTATGTCAAAGCGTTTTCGGACGCCACGTTCCGCAGCGCGTTCTGGTTCACACTGGGCTTCACAGCCGTGTCCACCATTCTCATCAACGTGCTGGCCTTTGCCATCGCGCTGCTGCTCACGCGGGGCATCAAGGGCACCAATGTATTCCGCACCGTATTCTTTATGCCGAATCTCATCGGCGGCATCGTGCTGGGCTACATCTGGCAGATCCTCATCAACTGCGTGCTGTCGCTGGTCAAACAGCCGCTGCTGCAGCTCAACACGGCGGCCGGCTACTGGGGGCTCATCATCCTGATGTGCTGGCAGCAGGTGGGTTATATGATGATCATTTATATCGCCGGGCTTCAGAACGTGCCCGGGGACCTTATCGAGGCTGCGCAGATCGACGGCGCGAACCCCTGGCAGGCGCTGGTGCGCATCAAGCTGCCGATGGTCATGTCCTCCGTCACCATATGCCTGTTCCTGTCGCTGACGAACTCATTCAAGCTGTTCGACCAGAACCTTTCGCTGACAGGCGGCGAACCCAATCACGCCTCCGAGATGCTGGCCCTGAACATCTATAACACGTTCTATACCCGCTCCGGCCCGCAGTGGAAGGGCATCGGCCAGGCAAAGGCCGTCATTTTCTTCGTGCTCGTGGTAGCCATAGCCCTTGTTCAGCTCAGGGCAACACGTTCCAGGGAGGTGCAGCAGTAATGGTCAAGGCAAAAAAAGGCTTCAATCTGTTCTGGACGGTGCTGCTCTCCGTAGCATCTGTCCTGTATGTGTACCCAATCCTCATGATACTGCTGAACTCCTTTAAAAAGGAGACCTCCATCAGTACTTCTACGGCGTTCCTGCCGCCCACGGCAGATACCTTTGCCGGCGCGGCAAACTACGTCAACGCCATTTCTTCCAAGGGCTTTTTGCAGAGTTTCTGGTACAGCACGCTCATCACCGTCACCAGCGTGGCGCTCATCCTGCTGTGCTGTTCCATGTGCGCGTGGTACATCACCCGCGTCAATTCTCTGATGAGCAAGGCCATGTACTATCTGTGTGTGTTCAGCATGGTGGTGCCGTTCCAGATGGTGATGTTTACACTTTCCCAGACGGCGGACAGTCTGGGCCTGAACAAGCCCTCCAACATTGCCATCATCTACCTGGGCTTCGGCGCGGGGCTGGCGGTGTTCATGTTCTGCGGTTTTGTCAAAAGCATCCCTCTGGAGATCGAAGAGGCTGCCATGATCGACGGCTGCAACCCCATCCAGACGTATTTCCGCATTGTATTTCCCATTTTCAAGCCCACCATGATCTCCGTCGCCATTCTGGAGGCCATGTGGGTGTGGAACGACTATCTGCTGCCCACGCTGGTGCTGGACATCAAAAAATAC
>PPYF01425118.1_pt1 | contig 11732 bp, 10 predicted proteins | sample 1559871 | NCBI WGS metagenome assembly PPYF01 (sample SAMN08240021, study PRJNA423297) | Human gut metagenome, whole genome shotgun sequencing project. | reverse complement strand
AAGTGGCGCAGCCAGCCGCCATGGCGATCGGGTTGCCGGAGAGGGTGCCCGCCTGATAGACCGGACCGGTGGGCGCCAGAGCGTCCATCACCTCACGGCGGCCGCCGAAGGCGCCTACCGGCATCCCGCCGCCGATGATTTTCCCCAGACAGGTCAGATCCGGCTCCACGCCGTAGTAAGCCTGAGCGCCTGCCAGCGCCACGCGGAAGCCGGTCATCACTTCGTCGATAATCAGCAGGGCGCCAAATTCGTCGCACAGGGCGCGCAGGCCCGGCAGGAATTCCGGCTGCGGCGGAATGCAGTTCATATTTCCGGCCACCGGCTCGACGATGATGCAGGCGATCTCCTGCGGATACTGCTCGAACGCCGCGCGCACCGAGGCGAGGTCATTATAAGTGCAGGTCAGGGTATGTTTGGCGAAATCGGCCGGGACGCCCGGCGAGTTCGGCTGGCCGAGGGTCAACGCGCCGGAACCGGCTTTCACCAGCAGGCAGTCGGCATGGCCGTGGTAGCAGCCTTCGAACTTAATGATTTTGTCGCGCCCGGTGAAGCCGCGCGCCAGGCGAATGGCGCTCATGGTGGCTTCGGTACCGGAGTTCACCATCCGCACCATATCCATGGTCGGCACCAGCTCGGTCACCAGGGCCGCCATTTTCACTTCCATTTCGGTCGGCGCGCCAAAGCTCAGGCCGCGGGATGCCGCCTCGATCACCGCATTGCGGATAGCCGGGTGGTTGTGGCCCAGCACCATCGGACCCCAGGAACCGACATAATCGATATAGGCTTTCCCATCCACGTCATAGAGGTAAGCGCCATCCGCGCGTTCGATAAACAGCGGTGTGCCGCCGACGCCGGTGAAAGCGCGCACCGGCGAGTTAACGCCGCCGGGGATCAGTTCGCGCGCAGCGTGGTACAGATTTTCAGATTTGCTCATGGCCAGGGTCCTGGTTCGTGAAAAATGTTTTATCGGCTATTCTAAGTTATTCCAGGATGGTTATGAAAGTTTTGCCCAATTGAAACAATGTGCCGCAAGGGCATTTTTTTGACGACGCAGCGCGCCGGGGCGGCTAAAATGCCGCTCTCTTCATTTGTATTACCAATAATTGATAACGGCATGAAAGCAGAAACTCCCTCTTTTGAAGCACATCAGTTTGTGCGGGTGCGTCGCGGCGATGCGGTGCGCCGTCTGATTCAACGCGATAAAACGCCGCTGGCGGTGCTGTTTATGGCGGCAGTGGTCGGCACGCTGGCGGGGCTGGTGGGCGTCGCCTTTGAAAAGAGCGTGAACTGGGTGCAGAACCAGCGGATCGGCGCGCTGGCGCAGGTGGCGGACCACTGGTATCTGGTCTGGCCGCTGGCGTTTATCCTGTCGGCGCTGCTGGCGATGGTCGGCTATTTTCTGGTGCGTCGCTTTGCGCCGGAGGCCGGCGGCTCCGGGATTCCGGAAATTGAGGGCGCGCTGGAGGAGCTGCGGCCGGTGCGCTGGTGGCGCGTGCTGCCGGTGAAATTCGTTGGCGGCATGGGGACCCTTGGCGCCGGGATGGTGCTGGGTCGTGAAGGACCGATGGTACAGCTTGGCGGCAACATTGGGCGCATGGTGCTGGACGTTTTCCGCATGCGCAGTCCGGAAGCGCGGCATACGCTGTTGGCGACCGGTGCGGCGTCGGGGCTTTCGGCGGCCTTTAATGCGCCGCTGGCCGGTATTCTGTTTATCATCGAAGAGATGCGCCCGCAGTTCCGCTACAACCTGATCTCCATTAAAGCGGTGTTTACCGGCGTGATCATGTCGAGCATTGTGTTTCGCATTTTCAACGGCGAAGCGGCGATCATTGAGGTGGGTAAACTAAGCAACGCCCCGGTAAATACCCTATGGCTGTATCTGGTGCTGGGCATGCTGTTTGGCTGCTTTGGCCCGCTGTTTAATTTTCTGGTGCTGCGCACTCAGGATCTGTTCCAGCGCATCCACGGCGGCAACATCAAAAAATGGGTGTTGATTGGCGGATTAATCGGCGGGCTCTGCGGTCTGCTGGGGCTGATGCAGCCCTCCGCGGTGGGCGGTGGCTTTAACTTGATCCCTATCGCCGCTGCCGGTAACTTCTCCGTCGGACTGCTGCTGTTTATCTTTATTGCCCGCGTGGTGACCACGCTGATCTGCTTCTCTTCCGGCGCGCCAGGGGGCATTTTCGCGCCTATGTTGGCGCTCGGCACGCTGCTGGGCACGGCGTTCGGCATGGCGGCTATTCCGCTGTTTCCGGCCTACCATCTCGATGCCGGCACCTTCGCGATTGCCGGTATGGGGGCGCTGCTCGCCGCCTCGGTACGTGCGCCGCTGACCGGGATCGTGCTGGTGCTTGAGATGACCGATAACTATCAGCTCATTTTGCCAATGATTATTACCTGCCTTGGCGCAACACTACTGGCGCAATTCCTTGGCGGTAAGCCTTTGTATTCGACCATTCTGCAGCGTACTCTGGCGAAGCAGGAAGCCGAGCAGGCGGCAAAAGCGCAGCAGGCTCCCCGGGAGAATACTTGAACGATTTACCAGGGTATTAGATAATGGCTCAAAAGGTCCGGTTATTCTTTAACCGGCCGGAAGTATCAATGGGAGCAGAAAATGAGTGATGACGTAGCGTTGCCGCTGGAGTTTACCGAAGCCGCAGCCAATAAAGTAAAACACCTGATTGCGGATGAAGATAATCCGAACCTGAAACTGCGCGTGTATATCACTGGCGGCGGTTGCAGCGGTTTCCAGTATGGCTTCACCTTTGACGATCAGGTGAACGAAGGGGATATGACCATTGAGAAACAGGGCGTCGGCCTGGTGGTTGACCCGATGAGCCTGCAGTATCTGGTCGGCGGCTCGGTCGACTATACCGAAGGGCTGGAAGGTTCGCGCTTTATCGTGACCAATCCGAACGCGAAAAGCACCTGCGGCTGCGGCTCCTCGTTCAGCGTTTAAAGCGAGTTCTCCCCCAGCGGGAGGGAGCAAACCCTAAAAACGGTAACCTTAAGGTTACCGTTTTGCTTTTATTACCGACCGTTATCGTCCAGGGCAAACGTCGGCAGCTTCAGATGCCAGCGAATAGCCGCCAGACGAATTACCAGGGTGACCACCATCCCCATCATTGCCGAATTCTCCAGCGGGAGATGAAAGGTGTCGTGTGCCGTGGCGTGGACAATACCGCCGACGATACAGGCGGTGGCGTAGATTTCGGTACGCAGAATCATAGGAATTTCCCGCGCCAGCACGTCGCGAATAATCCCGCCGCCGACGCCGGTCACCACCCCCATGCACACCGCGACCAGCGGGCCGCTGCCAGCGAGAAAAGCTTTATTGACGCCAATGCCGACAAACACCGCCAGACCGACGGCATCAAGAACGGGCAGGATCCATTTCGGCAGCCGGCGAGGCTGGCGGACCAGCAGGATGGTCAGCATGCTGGTGACCATCGCCACCACCAGATCGGTGGGATCTTTGACCCAGAATACCGGGCCATTCGCCAGCGCCATGTCGCGGATGGTCCCGCCGCCTACCGCCGTCACTACCCCTAACACCAGCACGCCGAATGGGTCCATACGCAGTTTTCCGGCCAGCAGTACGCCGGAGATCGCGAAGACAGCTGTGCCAATAATATCCAGCCAATAGACAAGCATCGTTGATTCCCACTGAACATCCGGTGTGCCGGATGATTATTTTACCTGGTCAAGCGCCGCACAAAGTTGTTTGGCGGCGAGGATAATACGTGGGCCGGCGCGTTCAAACCAGTCGCTGTGTAACGCAATCAACGAAATGGTGAGCTGATGTTGCCAAAAGCGCTGCGCTTCGGCAATGCGGCTGGCATCCCCGGTCACCACGATCGCCTGCGGCTGGCGGGCCAGCACCTGTTCGCGGCTCACCTGCGGCCAGGGAACGCGGCTGGTGGCGAAGATATTCTCGCCGCCGCAAAGCCTTAGCACCTGATCCTGAATCGAACCGGGGCCGCTGGTGAACAGCGGTGCGGAGCCGAACTGCAGGAAGACGCGTTTCTTCGGCGCGTTGGCATAGCGCGCTTTCAACGCATCGTATTCCTGCTGCATCGCCTGCGCCGCCTGCTGTGCTTTTTCCGGCTGCGGGCTCCACTGCGCCAGCTCACGCAGGGTAGCGATGATCTCTTCTATGGTCGAGGTCTGTACCCACAGGACATGAATACCCAGAGACTGCAGCTGGTTAACCTGGCGTTCGGCATTGCCCCCGCGCCAGGCCAGCACCACGTCTGGCTTGAGCGCCACGATGCGTTCCAGGTTCATTCCCTGCCAGCTGGCAACCTGTTCGATCGTTTTGGCCTGCGAAGGATAATCGGAATAGCTGCTGACGCCGACCGGCGTGATCCCGGCGGCAAAGGCCAGTTCGGTATTGGCGGGGGAGAGGGTGATCACCCGCGGCGCGGCCAGCAGCCACGCCGGGGCGAGTAACAGCAGCGCGGCAAGCGCGAAGGATAGCGGCTTAGCCACGTGCCAGGTTCTGTACCAGATTCTCCACCATCAGGGTGGACTGTCTGGCGGCGACCGCAAGGAACTCCTCAAAGCTGAGGTGGGACTGCTGGTCGGCCACGTCGGAGATAGCGCGAACCACCACGAAAGGAACCTTAAAGTTATGGCAGACGTGGGCGATGGCGGTCGCTTCCATTTCCACGGCGATCGCCTGCGGGAAATTATGGCGGATCTTCGCCAGACCGACAGAGCCGTTAATGAAGGCATCCCCGCTAACGATGAGGCCGCGAACGGCGTTGAGATCTAACGCTTTAATGCAGCTCTCTGCGGCGGCCACCAGTTTTTCATCCGCCTTAAAACCCGCCGGGCAGCCAGGGAGCTGGCCGTATTCATAGCCGAAGGCGGTGACGTCGGCGTCGTGGTAGCGCGCTTCATCGGAGACGACGATATCGCCGACCTTCAGCGTCGACGCCAGGCCGCCGGCAGAACCGGTATTAATGATCACGTCAGGCTGGCAGCGCTCCAGCAGCAGGGTCGCGCCCATCGCCGCCGCTACTTTTCCGATACCAGACTTCAGCAGAGCGACGTCAACGCCGTGAAGTTGGCCGGTATAGATTTCGCTTCCGCCAATGGTGATGGTCTGGCGGTTTTCGATTTTGTCGCGCAGAAGGGTAACTTCCTCTTCCATAGCGCCAATAATGCCAATTTTCATAGATTTACTCGCGATGTGTCAGGTTTAGTTGCATAGTCTATCATGCGCTTAAGGGGAAGCGTATTGCTCGCGCGGGAGAGGCTATGGCAAAGATTGATTTTCGCAACAAGATAAACTGGCGTCGACGCTTCCGTTCGCCGCCGCGGGTGGAGACGGAGCGCGACATCCTGCGGATCTTTGAAAGCGATCGGGGACGGATCGTCAACTCGCCGGCAATCCGCCGCCTGCAGCAAAAAACTCAGGTCTTCCCGCTCGAGCGCAACGCGGCGGTGCGCACTCGCCTGACCCACTCGCTGGAGGTGCAGCAGGTGGGGCGCTATATCGCCAAAGAGGTGCTGAGCCGGCTGAAAGAGCTAAGGCTGCTGGAAGAGTATGGCCTGGAAGAGCTGACCGGGCCATTCGAGAGCGTGGTGGAGATGGCCTGCCTGATGCACGATATCGGCAATCCCCCGTTTGGCCATTTTGGCGAAGCGGCGATTAACGACTGGTTCCGTCAGCGCCTGGCGCCCGGCGATGCGCTCGGGCAGCCGCTGACCGACGATCGCTGCGAAGTGCAGGCCTTACGACTGCATGACGGAGAGACATCGCTTAATGCGCTGCGCCGTAAAGTGCGCCAGGATCTCTGCAGCTTTGAGGGCAACGCGCAGGGCATTCGTCTGGTCCATACGCTAATGCGTATGAACCTGACCTGGGCGCAGGTGGGATGTATCCTGAAATATACTCGTCCGGCGTGGTGGTCTGAGGAGACGCCGGCCAGCCACAGTTATTTAATGAAGAAACCTGGCTATTATTTAGCCGAAGAAGAGTATGTCGCGCGTTTGCGTAAAGAACTGGATCTCGCGCCTTACAATCGGTTTCCATTAACCTGGATTATGGAGGCTGCGGATGACATCTCATATTGCGTCGCGGATCTCGAGGACGCGGTGGAAAAACGTATTTTTAGCGCAGAACAGCTCTATCAGCATCTTTACGACGCCTGGGGCAGTCATGAAAAAGGCTCGTTATTTTCGCAGGTAGTAGAAAATGCCTGGGAGAAATCGCGAGCCAATTATCTGAAGCAGAGCGCGGAAGATCAGTTTTTTATGTATTTGCGGGTGAATACGCTGAATAAGCTGGTGCCCTACGCGGCGCGCCGATTTATTGACAACCTACCGGCAATCTTCACAGGGGACTTTAATCATGCGTTGCTGGAGGACGACAGCGATTGCAGTCAGCTACTGGAGCTCTATAAAAATGTGGCGATGAAACAGGTCTTTAGCCATCCGGATGTTGAGCAGCTGGAATTGCAGGGCTACCGGGTGATCAGCGGCCTGTTGGATATCTATCAGCCGCTGCTGAAATTATCGCTGGAGGATTTCAGCGAATTAGTAGCGCAGGAGCGGGTACGGCGTTTACCCATTGCCTCCCGGCTGTATCAGAAACTTTCGACCCGTCACCGGCTGGCCTATGTTGAAGCGGTAAATAAACTGGCGCGTACGGCGCCCGAATTTGCGCTGATGGAATACTATTATCGCTGCCGTCTGATTCAGGACTATATCAGCGGGATGACGGATTTGTATGCGTGGGATGAATATCGGCGACTCATGGCGGTGGAATAGGCTGGAGTTTTGTAAAGATGGACAATAAATTTTTACTTTTTCCAGAAACTTAATTCCGGAACTTAGCGTTATAAAATGACTCTGATAGTCACGTACACAGCAACTTTCGTTACCTGATATTGAGATTGAAACTGATGAAAAAAACCACGTTAGCAATGAGTGCACTGGCTCTGAGTTTAGGTCTGGCGTTGTCCCCGCTCTCTGCGAGCGCGGCAGAAACGGCATCTTCGGCCACTAATGCACAGCAGATGCCAAGCCTGGCCCCGATGCTGGAGAAGGTGATGCCGTCGGTGGTGAGCATTAACGTTGAAGGTAGCACCACCGTTAATACCCCACGGATGCCACGCAACTTCCAGCAGTTCTTTGGCGATAATTCGCCGTTCTGCCAGGATGGTTCTCCTTTCCAGAGTTCGCCGTTTTGCCAGGGCGGCGGACAGGGCGGTCAGCCTGACGGCGGCCAGCAGCAGAAATTTATGGCGCTGGGCTCCGGCGTCATCATTGATGCCGCCAAAGGGTATGTGGTGACCAACAACCACGTCGTGGACAACGCCACCACGATTAAGGTTCAGCTGAGCGATGGCCGTAAGTTTGATGCCAAAGTCGTCGGCAAAGATCCGCGCTCTGATATCGCGCTGATTCAGATTCAGGAGCCAAAAAACCTGACGGCGATTAAGCTTGCCGACTCCGATGCGCTGCGCGTCGGTGATTACACCGTGGCTATCGGCAACCCGTTTGGTCTGGGCGAAACCGTGACCTCCGGGATTGTCTCCGCGCTGGGCCGTAGCGGCCTCAACGTGGAAAACTACGAAAACTTTATCCAGACCGATGCGGCGATTAACCGCGGGAACTCCGGCGGCGCGCTGGTGAACCTCAACGGCGAGCTGATCGGTATCAACACCGCCATTCTGGCGCCGGACGGCGGCAACATCGGTATCGGTTTTGCTATCCCGAGCAACATGGTGAAAAACCTGACCGAGCAGATGGTGAAATATGGCCAGGTGAAACGCGGTGAGCTCGGCATTATGGGCACCGAACTGAACTCTGAGCTGGCGAAAGCGATGAAAGTCGATGCCCAGCGCGGGGCCTTCGTCAGCCAGGTAATGCCAGGTTCGGCGGCCGCGAAAGCGGGCATTAAAGCCGGCGATGTCATCACCTCCCTCAACGGGAAAGCGATCAGCAGCTTCGCCGCGTTGCGTGCCCAGGTCGGCACCATGCCTATCGGCAGCAAAGTTGAGCTTGGTCTGCTGCGCGACGGCAAACCGGTGACCGTGACCGTCGAACTGCAGCAGAGCAACCAGACCCAGGTTGACTCCAGCACCATCTTCAACGGGATTGAAGGGGCGGAAATGAGCAATAAGGGTCAGGATAAGGGCGTGGTGGTCAATAATGTGAAAGCCGGTACCCCGGCGGCACAGATTGGCCTCAAGAAAGGCGACGTCATCGTCGGGGCGAATCAGCAGTCGGTGAAAAACATCGCCGATCTGCGGAAAATCTTCGACGCCAAACCGTCCGTACTGGCGCTGAACATTCAGCGCGGCGACGCCTCTATCTATCTGCTGTTGCAGTAACCGCCAGCGCTCGCTTCCCAGCCCCTTCCCTCGCCGAGGGCAGGGGCTTTTTTCGTTCTGTGACCGCCCCCACAACTCCACATATCTCACCCCGGCTTAGTGCAAATGCACAATGCAGCGCGACGATGACTCTTTTATGCTGGTGCCCAGCAAAGGGGAGGACTACATGGCTGGCTGGCATCTTGATACCAAAATGGCGCAGGATATTGTGGCGCGGACCATGCGCATCATCGATACCAATATCAACGTGATGGATGCCCGCGGGCGGATCATCGGCAGCGGCGATCGGGAAAGGATTGGTGAATTGCACGAAGGCGCGCTGCTGGTCCTCTCCCAGGGGCGGGTGGTGGATATCGACGACGCGGTCGCTCGCCATCTGCACGGGGTTCGCCAGGGGATTAACCTGCCGCTGCGCCTGGAGGGGGAGATCGTCGGGGTGATCGGCCTGACCGGCGAGCCGGAGTCGCTGCGAAAATATGGCGAGCTGGTGTGCATGACAGCAGAGATGATGCTGGAGCAGTCGCGGCTGATGCATCTCCTGGCCCAGGACAGCCGTCTGCGCGAAGAGCTGGTGATGAACCTGATTCAGGCGGAAGAGCATACCCCGGCGCTGAACGAATGGGCTCAGCGTTTAGGCATCGATCTCAATCAGCCGCGCGTGGTGGCGATGATTGAGGTAGACAGCGGTCAGCTCGGCGTGGACAGCGCGATGGCGGAACTGCAACAGTTACAGAACGCGCTGACCACCCCCGATCGCAATAATCTGGTGGCCATTGTCTCGCTCACGGAAATGGTGGTGCTGAAACCGGCGCTGAACAGCTTTGGCCGCTGGGACGCTGACGATCACGTCCGGCGCGTCGAGCAGCTTATCGCCAGGATGAAAGAGAATGGCCAGCTGCGCTTTCGCGTGGCGCTGGGCAACTTCTTCACCGGCCCAGGAAGTATCGCCCGCTCTTACCGTACCGCACGGACGACGATGATGGTTGGCAAGCAGCGGATGCCGGAGAGCCGCAGTTATTTCTATCAGGATCTGATGCTGCCGGTGCTGCTCGACAGCCTGCGCGGCGGCTGGCAGGCCAATGAGCTGGCCCGTCCGCTGGCGCGTTTGAAGGCCATGGACAACAACGGGCTGCTGCGGCGGACGCTGCAGGCGTGGTTTCGCCATAACGTGCAGCCGCTGGCGACGTCAAAGGCGCTGTTTATTCATCGCAATACGCTGGAGTACCGGTTGAACCGTATCTCGGAGCTGACCGGCCTGGATCTCGGTAGCTTTGACGACAGGCTGCTGCTGTATATCGCGCTGCAGCTGGACGAACAACGCTAAGACGTGGAGGCAAAAAAATGCCGGGCAGCGACGCGCCATACCCGGCCTGGACGATGCATGCTGTCTGGAGTGGATAGAGACCACCAGCCCGGCCAGGCAACGCGCCGCCGGGATGCTCTTACTTACGGGTGAGCTTTTCCAGATCGGCTTCGATTTCGCTGATCTTATTGGTGACCACGCTTTCCAGATGGCGTAAATCGTCGAGGATTTTACGCTTGAGATCGATTTCAGTGCGATCGCGCTGGCAGATCTGATCCAGCTCGTCGATAACGTAGCGCAGATTGGGGCTGATCTCCTGGACCTCTTTGTAGCCCTGGCCGACGCCGTCGGCGACGACGGTTTTGCGCTGACGCGGATATTTGAACTTCACGCTCTTGGCGAAGAATTCGCCTTTGTCTTTCTGAAAATAGATTTTCAGAATGTCGTTGTTAGCTTCCTGCCGCAGGCTATAGCGATCGATCTCATCAGGGTTGGTAATGCCAAGACTTTTCAGATTATCGTACATAACGGTACCTTTGATAGCATCATAACCATTGAATAATTAACGAAAAAATCCATTTTCGCCAGCATCAAATATAAAAAAAGCGGGATATCTCCCGCTTTTTATTTGCTTTAGTCGATGGTGCGCAGCAGTTCGTTAATGCCGACCTTGCCGCGGGTTTTGGCATCGACTTTCTTCACAATCACCGCGCAGTACAGGCTGTATTTACCATCTTTCGACGGCAGGTTGCCTGAGACCACCACCGAGCCAGCCGGTACGCGGCCGTAGAAGACTTCGCCGGTTTCGCGATCGTAGATTTTGGTGCTCTGACCGAGGTAAACGCCCATGGAGATGACGGAGCCTTCTTCGACAATCACCCCTTCAACCACTTCAGAGCGCGCGCCGATGAAGCAGTTATCTTCGATGATGGTCGGGTTCGCCTGCAGCGGCTCCAGTACGCCACCGATGCCGACACCGCCGGACAGATGCACGTTTTTACCGATCTGTGCGCAGGAGCCGACGGTGGCCCAGGTATCAACCATGGTGCCTTCGTCAACGTAGGCGCCGATGTTAACGTAGGACGGCATCAGCACAGTGTTGCGGGCGATGAACGCGCCCTGGCGCACGGCGGCCGGCGGTACCACGCGGAAACCTTCTTTCTGGAAACGCGCTTCGTCGTAGTCAGCGAATTTCATCGGCACTTTATCGAAGTAGCGGCTTTCCGCACCATCGATAACCTGGTTATCGTTAATACGGAAAGAGAGCAGTACCGCCTTCTTCAGCCACTGATGCGTCACCCACTGACCGTCGATCTTCTCAGCGACGCGCAGCGCGCCGGAATCAAGAAGGGCGATAACCTGGTTAACCGCTTCGCGGGTCACGGTATCCACATTAGCCGGCGTAATGTCGGCGCGACGCTCGAAAGCGGACTCAATAACGTTCTGTAACTGCTGCATTGTTTCTTTCCATTCACTAAAAAAAATACGTCACCCTTTATCGTTTGGATTGAGGGCCGCTGTCAACCGTTGTTGCACTTCTTGTTGCAGCTCATTATTAAGGGCACGCCGGTCGGCGGTGGCGATTATAAATAAATCTTCTACTCGCTCACCAATTGTCGTAATTCGCGCCCCGTGAAGCGATATCCCGAGGTCGGCGAACACCTGCCCGACGCGGGCGAGCAGCCCGGGCTGGTCGAGCGCTATCAGCTCCAGAAACGATTTTCGGTCGGTATGGGTCGGCAGGAAATTCACCTCGGTGTCCACGGAAAAATGGCGTAGCTTTGCCGCCTGACGACGCGGGGCCGGAGGCTGCCAGCTGCGCTGAGTGATGGTCTGCTCCAGCCCCTGGCGGATCGCCTCGTGGCGGTCGGCGGAAAGGGGGCTGCCGTCGGGCTCAAGGACGATAAAGGTATCCATCGCCATACCGTCGCGGGTGGTGAAGATCTGCGCGTCGTGGACGCTGAGGTTGCGACGGTCAAGTTCGCCACACACCGCGGCGAACAGGTAAGGACGATCCGGGCTCCAGATAAAAATCTCCGTACCGCCGCGGGTGGCCTGCGAGCTCAGCAGGATCATCGGCT
>PPYF01029602.1_pt1 | contig 11732 bp, 10 predicted proteins | sample 1559871 | NCBI WGS metagenome assembly PPYF01 (sample SAMN08240021, study PRJNA423297) | Human gut metagenome, whole genome shotgun sequencing project. | reverse complement strand
TGGCAACGCAGATGCCGTGCCGCAGCTGCCGGAGCGGTGCTTAAGCCGCAAGGCGGGAATTGTGCGGTGTTGCCTAAGATTTATGCCCGTCCGGGGCGTCGGGGACGCCGCCCCTACAACAAATTTGTTGGTTCGCTATACATTCTTAATGAAAAATCGGATTAGGCCCCGGCGGGGTTGGGTGACCCCGCCCTACCGAGAGTTTACAGGTTTGTAACGCGATTTAAAACGATTTGTAGGGAACGGTCTTGACCGTTCCGGGTGTTTTCCTTATTTCCCTTTTGTTGGAATATTGTCCATGGGTTTCGGAACGGTCAAGACCGTTCCCTACAGAGCAAAAATACATAGAAAGCAACACATAACAACAGGCAGCAGCCCACAAAATAGGGCCGCTGCCTGTTGTTTTTATTTTTTATATTATAATTAAAAGTTTCTTCGGTTCCTTCTTTTCAAAGAAGGAACCAAAACTCCCGTAAAACAACTCACGCACCCGGCAGCAGGGCAACGGCGTCGCGCAGGATGGTGAGGGGGTCCTCGCCGCGCAGGACATGCAGGCTGATGTAGGGGCGGCCCACGGCGTTGTAGATCACGCGGTGCGGCATGGCATCCATCATGGCGCCCATCTGTGCCGGGGTCACAACATCGGTGTACAAAATCAGATTGTCGTTGCGCTGCACAATCTCCACAATGCCCGCGCGGGCTGCTGTCACGCGCACCAGGCTGATGTCCACCAACCCCTGCACGCTGCGCGGCGGGTCGCCGTAACGGTCAATCAACTCATCCAGTACATCCGTGGCATCGTCACGGGTGGTGATGGCCGCAATCTTCTTGTAGGCTTCGATCCGCCCGGCGGCATCGGGAATGTAGCTTTCCGGCAGATAGGCATCCACCGTAATGTCAACAAGGCAATCACTCTTGTCCGGCGCAGCAGGCTCGCCGCGGGCGGCTGCAATGGCCTGGTTCAGCATTTTTACATACAGCTCGTAACCAACCGCTTCCATGTGGCCGTGCTGGCTGTGGCCCAGCAGGTTGCCCGCGCCGCGGATCTGTAAATCGCGCATCGCAATGCGGAACCCGGAACCAAAAGAGGTAAACTCCCGGATGGCTGAAAGCCGCTTGGAGGCAATTTCCGTCAACACTTTGTCGCGCTGGAAGGTGAAATAGGCATACGCCTTGCGGTTGGAGCGCCCCACACCGAGGAAATCTGCTCCTCCGTCATTTTGCCGTGGGCGATGCCGACCCGCGCACCCGGCACCAGCTTTTGCACCTTGGCGGCGCACTGCTCAATGGTTTCGACCCGGTTGTACAGGTAATACACCTGCCCGCCGCGGGCCAGCTCACGCCGGATGGCTTCGGCAATAATGGCATCGTCATATTCCAGCACATAGGTCTCAATGGGCTGGCGCTCAAAGGGCGGCTGTTCAATGGTGCTCATGTCCCGGATGCCGGACAGTGCCATGTTCAGCGTGCGGGGGATCGGCGTGGCCGAAAGGGTCAGCATATCCACCCCGATAAAGTTTTCTTTCAGCTTTTCCTTGTGTTTTACGCCAAAGCGCTGCTCCTCGTCAATGATGACAAGGCCCAGGTCTTTGAACTTTACATCGTCCGAAAGCAGGCGGTGGGTGCCCACCACAATGTCCACTGTGCCGTCTTTCAGGCCGCGGATGGTCTCTTTCTGCTCTTTGGCGCTGCGGTAACGGCTGAGCAGCCCGATGCGGATGGGAAAGGCCTCCATGCGGGCGATGGCCGTGTTGAAATGCTGCCACGCCAGAATGGTGGTGGGGGCCAGGATGGCGCACTGCTTGCCGCCCATCACGCATTTGAACGCGGCGCGCAGGGCAACCTCAGTCTTGCCCACGCCGACATCGCCGCACAGCAGGCGGTCCATCGGCCAGGGCTGCTCCATATCATGTTTGATCTCCGCCGCGCTGGAAAGCTGGTCCGGCGTTTCATCATAGGCAAAGCGCTGCTCAAAATCTCCCTGCCAGGTATCATCTGGTGGGAAGGCATGACCGTGCGCCCTTTTGCGGCGGGCATACAGCTCAATCAGTTCCTTGGCCATCTGCTCAGTAGCGGCGCGCACCTTCTTGCGGGTCTTGGTCCACTCGGCCCCGCCCAGACGGCTGAGCTTGACATTCTCCGAATCCCCCGGCGCGGTGTAGCGGGAAAGCAGGTCCAGCTGGGTGACGGGAACATACAGCACATCTTTTTTATCGTACTCAATGCGCAGGTAGTCTTTGGTAACGCCCTGAACCGCCATTCGCTGGATGCCCGCATACCGGCCAATACCGTGGTTCTGGTGCACCACCAGATCGCCCGGCGTGATCTCGGTCAGGCTGTTCAGGGCATCTTTGGCCTTTTTACGCTTTTTCTTCTGGGAGCTGGTTTCGCCAAAGGCACGGCCTGTCAGCAAAGCATACTTGGCAAACGGAAATTCGCACCCAGCGGAAAGGTGCCCCGCCAGAACCTGCACCAGCCCGGCAGCGGGGGCTGCTGCAGCATCGGTGGTAACCAGAATGCCTTTATCGCGCAGGTCGCGTGCCAGACCGGCTGCGGCACGGTCGGTGCCGGCCAGCAGGGTAACGGTATAACCGGCATCGCACAGCGGTTTCAAATCCTCCAGCAGCCCGGCGACTTCGCCATTCCAGGCAGGCAGGGTGTGAGCCGGGGCGTTGATGATATCTTTCAGCGGACGCCGTCCAGGATCAGGGATTTCAGTTCCTCGCCCCGGCGGTAGGCGGTCGCGCGGTCGGCTTCCCGGATGGAAGCAGGCTCTTCGGCCACAAGGATCGGGTCGTCAAAATAATCCAGCACGGTGGTGGGATGGGGGTAGCGCACGGCCAGGTATTTGTCCATGTTGACCGGCACGGCACCGCCATCCAGCAGGTCCAGATCGGCGGCCATGCAGTCCGTCATGGCGGTTTTCTTTTTGCCGCGCTGCTTGGCCAAAAAGGCCCGAAGCTGCTCGGCGGCATCGGCAGGCTTGCCGAACAGAACTTCCCGCGCGGGGCTCAGGTAAAACTTATCAATGGCATCCTCGCGGCGCTGGGTGGTCAGGTCAAAGGTGTGCAGGGTATCGATCTCATCACCCCAAAATTCCATACGAACCGGCATTTTCTGGTCGGGAGCAAAAATATCCACAATATCGCCGCGCACAGAGAACTGGCCGGGGCCATCCACCTGGGCCCGGCGGGTGTAGCCGGCACCAAACAAAGCGGCCAGCAGGTCATCCCGCAGCAGGGTATCCCCCGCATGGAGGGTGCGGGTGTTGGCGCAGAAATCCTCTTTTGGGGTGGTGAACTGGGTCAGGGCTTCCGCGGGCACAGCCACGGCGCGCAGCCGCCCGCCTACCAGCTCGCCCAGCACAGCCAGGCGGCGGTACTCGTATTCGCGGGCGGTGCCCTCAATGGGGCGCAACACATAGTCCCGCGCCGGGAACACGGCGGCGGGAATGCCCAGCGTGTTCAGGTCCGCGGCAAAGCGGGTGGCTTCGGCCTCGCCGGGGGTCACGATGCATAGCGGCTTATCCAACTGGCGGCACAGCGCGGCATACACCTGTGCGCGGCCGGATGCGGGCAGCCCAAACAGGGCGCATGCACCTTTGCCGGAAAGCGCGTGGCTCAGTTTTTTGTATTCGGTTGTGGTGGTAAACAATGCGTCAAACATGGTGCCTCCTGCGCTTGCGCATGATAGGGCGGGTGATGTATAATTTTGAGGATACGAGTAATACGAGAGTTTTTGACCCTTCTTTGAGAAGAAGGAATCGAAAAAGTTCGGCAGAATAAAGAAATCAAATAATGCTGCAATAAGGAGCAGAATATAGAAAGATGACAAAACATAAAAATGTAGCGCTGGATGAGCTGCGTATTCTGGCGGCGCTGATGGTGCTGGGCGTGCATACCGGGCAGAAAGTTGGCCTGGGGGATGCCGCCGCGGTTGGCGCGCAGGGGGTGCAGCTGTTTTTTGTGCTCAGCGGGTACCTGGCCGCGGCCAGCCTGAGCCGCCACCCGGAGCCGCTGCCGTATTACCAGCGCCGCATCCGGCGGATCTTGCCGCTGTACTGGCTGGTGCTGGTGCTGCGCTGGCTGTTCGATGCGGTACGCTATCTGGCGGCGGGCGCCAGTGCAGCCCAGCTGTTTGGCCCCGGCGGGCCGTGCGGGCCGGGTTACCTGCGGTACTTTGTATTTTTGCAGATGTGGCTGCCCAGTGATAACTGGATGCTGTGGAACAACCGCAACGTGCTGTGGACGATGAGCGCCTTTGCGTTCTTTTATCTGCTGGCCCCGTGGCTGTACCGGCTGTGCAAACGCTTTTGGGGTGCGCTGGCGTTGCTGGTGGTCTGCCTTGCGGTGAAGGGCAGGATCGGCGGCTTAATTGAAAGCAGTCTGGCGGCTTTCCCGGCAGAAGCCAACATCAGCGAGTTCAGCGCAAAAACGCCGGTCATGACGCTGTACTGCTTTATCCTTGGCATGGCGGCGTTTGCGGCAGTGCGGGAGAACAAGCAGTTTTTATACGGGGCATTCTGCATTCTGCTGGCAGTGCTCACCAACTTCCAGCGGGCGGGGTTCGAGTGCGTGTTTACGGTGCTTGTTCTATTGGCCGTACAGAACCCGCAGGGCGTTGGCCTGGCGGAAAATCAGAAGTTCGCCCAGGCCGTGAAATTTGTGGGGGCGGGCAGCTTTTGGCTGTACCTGGCCCACCCGCTGGTGCTGGAGCTGCTGCCCAACACCGCGATGGGCGGCGCAGCCGCGTGGCTGTGCTTCGCCGGGGTATATGCCGTCTGCCTGATGGTGTGCTATGCGCTGTATACGCTTTTTGTGCGCCGGTATGAGCAGCACTTTGCGTAACCATTGTACTATATTTGCAGCAAAACGGCAAAGTGAATTTTGAGAGAAGCGTTGCATGGAACGACAAATGGCGGGCGGCCCAGATGGGCCGCCCGCTTTGGCATTTGTATGATTGGAAAAGCTGTGCTCTTATCTTGTAGAGAATGTGAGGACGAACATTGTTCGCCCGCGGACGTTGGCCGTATGCAGGGTGGAATATGTGGCAAGACCCGTCATGCGGGACGATGACGAGCATCGTCCCCTACAAATCATTTGCAGCGTTTATCACCATCGGCAAAGTTTTCCACAGTGCGCACACCCCTGCAGGTGTTCCATTAAACCACATCCCGTGTAATGATGGATTGCAAATTTGAAGTGAGAACACTTCCTTTGCAGGCATCTTACACAGAAAACAGGAAGGGGCGCACAGTGTGCGCCCCTACGGAACGCCTATCCGCGCTCAGTGGTTGAATTTATTCTGCGCTTCGGCCAGCTTGCCGGCCATCAACAGGCGGCAGGCGGCTTCCACGTCGGTGTGGCGGCCGGTCACAAGCTTGGCGTCATCGGGTGGGAACTTGCCCAGCACCCAGTCAGCCAGATCATAATCCGGGCGCGGCTTGGCGCCAACGCCAATGCGGATGCGGTAAAAATCCTCGCCGCCGGTGGAAGCGATAATGCTCTTTAGCCCGTTGTGCCCGCCAGCAGAACCGGAGGGCCGGATGCGGATGTGCCCCGGCTCCTGTGCAATGTCATCGCACAACACAATAATGTGGTTGCGCGGGATCTTGTAAAATGCCGCGGCGGGGGCGATGCTCTGGCCGCTCAGGTTCATGTAGGTCAGCGGCTTTAGCAGCATCACTTTGCGGCCGTCCACCTGGGCAATGCCGTAAAGGCCCTGCCATTTGCTTTTGTTGATCTCGCACCCCCAGGCTTCGGCCAACGCATCCAGCGCGGCAAAACCGGTGTTGTGGCGGGTGCCGTCATATTTCGGCTCCGGGTTGCCCAGACCGGCAATCAGCCAGTCTGCCCCGGAACCACCTCCAAATAGTCCCATAGTAAAAATCCTTATAGTAATTTTGTGATTTTAGTGTGCACCAGGGGCAAAGCGTTCCACTGTGTCCCGGATGGTATCCAGGAAGGATTCTGCACCTAAGGTGTTGACCTTGAAAAACACAGCCTGGCTGCCGCCGGATGTGATGGCGGAAAGCCGGATCTGCCCGTCAGCTTCCAGCAGGGTCAGGCTCATGGTAACACGGCCATTGCCAATGGCACTGTAGCGTTCGTATACCCGCACGGCACAGCGGCCGGTGCTGAAGTTGAAATCACTGGAACCTTCCAGCGTGGCCGAAACACTTTGTTTTACAACAGCGTCCAGCTCGGTCAGGATGGTGGTAAAATCCCCGGTCAGGGTGCGTTCCAAAATGGCCATGGCAGCAATCCTCCTTGCAGCAGGTCAGGGGGCATCAGTCGTTTTTCTTTTCGGCTTCCAGCTTCTGTTTTTTGGCAACGTATTTTTCCAGCTTCTTGGCGCCCCAGGCGGCAACTTCGGCCTGCTTGGCGCGCTCAATGCCCAGGGCACCGTCCGGCACATCGTGGCCGATGGTGGAACCGGCAGCGGTAAAGGCGCGGCTGCCCACCTTGACCGGCGCCACCAGGTTGGTATTGCAGCCGATGAACGCATAATCGCCGATGGTGGTGCGGTACTTGCCCTCGCCGTCATAGTTGCAGGTTACGGTGCCGCAGCCAAAGTTGCAGTACTTGCCCACATCGGCATCGCCAATGTAAGTCAGGTGGCTGACAGTGTTGCCCTCGGCAAAGTTGGCGTTCTTGGTTTCCACATAAGCGCCCAGGTGCACGCCCTCATCCGTCACGGTGCCGGTGCGCACATGGGTAAAGGGGCCAATCTTGTTGTTGGGGCCCAGATGGCTGTCATAACACTGGCTGGCGTTCACGGTGGAACCGGCCTCAACAATGGTGTTCTCCAATAAGGTATTGGGGCCGATGACGCAGTTTGCCCCGATGACAGTTTTGCCGCGCAGGATGCAGCCCGGCAGGATCACTGCGCCGGGTGCAATCTCAACTTCGGGGTCAATAAAAACCTGGTCACTGATGAACTCCACACCGTTCTGCAGGTGCTTTTCAAAAGTTTCTTCAAAGACCGCTTTGGCGGCAAGGTATTTGGCTTTCGCTTCGGACATAAAAATACCCCTTTCTGTTTTGGGCCAAAAGAGTATACGACCCTACAAAAAAGCCCCGGAACAGGGCTGAAGCCTGCCGGGGCGGGATGAATTGAAAAAAAGTGTTGCAGGATGTAATAAAATAATGTTTCCCAACTTCTCACCCATTATAATTTACCGCATTTTTGGTCAAATTGCAAGAGCCTGACCCCAAAACTTTGTGAGATTTTCGGCGAAAATATTCGCCATTTATTTAACAATGTACTGGAAATTCCGGGTTGAGTCTGTTATAATGGACTTTGCAAGAGAGAAAATTCTTATTTTGCGGGTGTGCGCGGCACACCGGGAAGAAACCGTAATTTTGTTGGAGGTAACCTATGAGCAAGAAGTTTTTGTATTTGTTCAAAGAGGGCCATGACGCATTTGGCGGCGACCAGACGACCATGAAGAACATTCTGGGCGGCAAAGGCGCTGGTCTGGCAGAAATGACCCATGCCGGCATGCCGGTTCCTCAGGGCTTCACCATCACCACCGAAGCCTGCACCCAGTACTATGCTGACAACCGTGAGATCAACGATGAGATCAAGGCTGACATCTTCAAGTACATGGGAATCCTGGAAGAGCAGACTGGCAAGAAGTTCGGCGATATCGAGAACCCGCTGCTGGTTTCCGTTCGTTCCGGTGCACGTCAGTCTATGCCCGGCATGATGGATACCATCCTGAACCTGGGCCTGAACGACCAGGCTGTTGAAGGTCTGGCAAAGAAGACTTCTAACCCCCGTTTTGCATATGACTGCTACCGCCGCTTCATCCAGATGTACTCTGACGTTGTCATGGAGCTGGGCAAGAGCTTCTTTGAAGAGCGTATCGACGCTATGAAGGAGCGCAAGGGCGTTAAGCAGGATATCGAGCTGGACGCTGAGGACCTGAAGGAACTCGTCAAGGAGTTCAAGGCCATCTACCTGGAGAAGCAGGGCGAAGAGTTCCCGCAGGATCCGAAAGAACAGCTGATCGGCGCTGTCAAGGCCGTCTTCCGTTCTTGGGATAACCCGCGCGCCAATGTTTACCGCAAGATGAACGAAATCCCCTACGAGTGGGGCACTGCTGTCAACGTTCAGCAGATGGCTTTCGGTAACTCCGGCATGCGTTCCGGCACCGGTGTTGCTTTCACCCGTAACCCCGCTACCGGCGAAAAGAAGCTGATGGGCGAGTACCTGATCAATGCTCAGGGCGAAGATGTCGTTGCCGGCATCCGTACTCCTTCCCCGATCAGCAAGCTGCACGAGGAAATGCCTGAGGTTTACGATCAGTTCGTTGAGATCGCAACCCGCCTGGAAAACTACTACAAGGATATGCAGGACATGGAGTTCACCATCGAAGATGGCAAGCTCTTTATGCTGCAGACCCGTAACGGCAAGCGCACCGCACAGGCTGCTCTGCAGATCGCCTGCGACCTCGTTGATGAGGGCGTTATCGATCAGCGCACCGCTGTACTGCGCGTTGAGCCCAAGCAGCTGGATACCCTGCTGCACCCGCAGTTTGACGCTGCTGCCCTGAAGGCTGCTGAAGCAATCGGCAAGGGCCTGGCCGCTTCTCCGGGATCTGCCTGCGGTCGCGTTGTCTTCAGCGCTGAAGATGCTGAAGAGAAGGTCAAGGACGAAGCTTGGAAGAAGGTCGTTCTGGTCCGTCTGGAAACCAGCCCCGAAGATATCGTCGGCATGCAGGTTTCTCAGGGCATCCTGACCGTCCGCGGCGGCATGACCAGCCACGCAGCTGTTGTTGCACGTGGCATGGGTACCTGCTGTGTTTCCGGCTGCGGCAATGATAACGATGTTGCTATCGATTACGATGCAAAGGTTATCACCATTAACGGCCACACCTTCCATGAGGGTGACTGGATGAGCATTGATGGCTCTACCGGCAACATCTACGAAGGCCAGATCGCTACCGTCGCTTCCACCGAAAACGCTAACTTCAAGCGCTTTATGAGCTGGGCTGACGAAGCACGCCAGATGAAGGTTATGACCAACGCCGATAACCCGCGCGATGCACAGAACGCTGTCGATATGGGCGCTGAAGGCATTGGCCTGTGCCGTACCGAGCATATGTTCTTCGCTGAGGATCGTATTGCTGCTGTGCGTGAGATGATCTGCGCACGTACCGTTGAAGAGCGCAAGGTTGCCTTGGCTAAGGTTGAGCCGTTCCAGGAAGCTGACTTTACCGCTATGTACCGCATCATGGGCGATCGTCCGATGACCATCCGTTATCTGGACCCGCCTCTGCATGAGTTCCTGCCCACCAAGGCTGAGGATATCGAAGCCCTGGCAAAGGATATGGGCATGACCACCGAAGAGCTGAACAACGTTGTTGTCAGCCTGCATGAGTTCAACCCCATGATGGGCCATCGCGGCTGCCGTCTGGCCGTTACCTATCCGGAAATTGCCGAGATGCAGACCAATGCTGTGATCAAGGCTGCCATCAAGGTTTCTGCTGAGACCGGCAAGATGATCACCCCGCACATCATGGTGCCCCTGGTTGGCGAAGTGAAGGAGCTGAAGTACGTCAAGGACGTCATCGTCAAGACTGCTGACAAGCTGATCGCTGACGCTGGCGTTGACATGAAGTACCAAGTTGGCACCATGATCGAGATCCCGCGTGCCGCCCTGACCGCAGGTGAGATCGCTAAGGAAGCTGACTTCTTCAGCTTCGGTACCAACGACCTGACCCAGATGACCTTCGGCTTCAGCCGTGACGATGCTGCTAAGTTCCTGACCGCTTACTATGATACCAAGATCTACGAGAGCGATCCGTTCCAGCATCTGGACCAGATCGGCGTTGGCAAGCTGGTTAAGATGGCTGCCCATGACGGCCGCGCAACCAACCCCAACTTGGGTCTGGGCATCTGCGGCGAGCACGGCGGCGACCCCTCCAGCGTTGAGTTCTGCCACAACGTTGGCCTGGATTACGTTTCCTGCTCTCCGTACCGCGTTCCCATCGCACGTCTGGCCGCTGCTCAGGCTGCCATCAAAAATCCCAGAGCGTAAGGCTTTTGTAGCGAGTTATCGTTAAAAAAACGAGCATAAAATAAGGCTCACCGTCAATTTTGGCGGTGGGCCTTATTTGTTTGCTCATGTATGAGATGAATTGCGTTTAACACGGAGCTGCTTTCCAGAACCATCACAGATACACCTCCACGGTCAGGTCGGTCCACGCTGCACGGCGGAACTGGTGGGGCAGCTTGTTGGCTTTACGGTAACGCTTGGCGGTTTCAAAGTCGATGGTGAAGGTGAGGATGGGCTTTTCTGATACAGACATCAGATCGGCACGCTCCTCTTTGGACTTCTTGCAGCCGGTGTTTAGCTTCCAGCGGTAGGAGTAATCGGCAATGGGGGTGACCACTTCAACGAACTGCTCGATCAATTCGGGCGCAAGACAGGCACCGTGTACATTATGAGAACAGAATTTCCGTTCAGATGAGGCAGCAAATCAGTTTCCAGATACCGCTTAAACCTCTCCACAGTCGTTCCGCCTGAGAAAGTCGTATAGCGTAGTGTCCCATCCAACTGAATCGATGACAGAATGGTCGTGTTCTTGGGCTTGGAAAGTGGTGCGGAATCAACAGCTCTGCTTCCTCCAAGCGAATAGGCATACCGCCTTGTCATATCCGTATTGCATCGATATCCTGCCTGTTGAAGAAAGCGCCAGACAGTATCAATACTGACAGGCAAATCCAACGTTTCAATGATTTCCAGACAAGTGATATCCGGCTGTTTTTCCAGAAGCGAAAGGATGTGCTGATGATCTGCATCGGACAATTTTGGCTTCTTTCCACGGAGATTCGTTTGAGTTTCGTAGCTGCCTGTTTCGTTCCGACGCTTCAGCAAACGATAGATCGAACAGGTGTTTACAGAAAAGCACTTTGCCAGTTCCTTTACGCTGATGCCCTTATCGTATCCTTCCAAAATCAACTTTCGAGCTTCGTTGTGCAGCATAGCACTCACCTTCTTTGCCTCTGTTATATCACTTTTTCTCAAAAGTTAAAGTACTCTCTGCTGTATTATTGAAAATTGCTATAAATCTACTTCAAGAGTCATGTACCGTTCAATGCAATGTGCGCGGAACGTATAATTACCATTCGATTTCGGCGGAAAGAATCATGCCGGGAAAAACGAAATCAGAGAAAGGGGATGGGGTCAATAGGATACTTGAGGATGCAAACAGTATGCGCTTTTGGGTACATGCCTATGATGACGCCCCAAAAAGCAGGTTGATATCAAGAGCCCCGCAAGCAATCTTGCTTACCCTGCCTGATATGCGCCCAGGGCAATGGGCTAGACCTGGATAATCTGTTCATAAGATAATGATTCCCCAGCCGCGGGCAACGGCGGCAGGAAAATTTTTATGCCCGAACGATGGAAATACCGCGCTCCGATAAAATCACAAAACAAAAAGTGCCTACCCCACATGCGGCGGATAACATGCCGTTGTGGGATGGACACTTTTTGATTGTTGGCAAATGTTCTGAGGGAAAGGTGAGAAATGTGAAAAAATATTTTATTCATGCACCCGCTTGGAATGGCGGGCCTTTTCAAGATCTTCCTGGCGGAGCTATTCTTAGGGCAACACCGCACAATTCCCGCCTGACGGCTCAAGCACCGCTCCGACAGCTGCGGCACGGCATCTGCGTTGCCAAAATGCTCGATAATGTCGGGTTGCGGTACCCGCATCG
>PPYF01268913.1_pt1 | contig 11733 bp, 5 predicted proteins | sample 1559871 | NCBI WGS metagenome assembly PPYF01 (sample SAMN08240021, study PRJNA423297) | Human gut metagenome, whole genome shotgun sequencing project. | reverse complement strand
GTTTAGGGTAGTATTAGGGGCTGGCCTGGCTACGAAAGCAGTTGCAGGCGTTTATGATTCTGGTGGGGTAAAAGATTATCTTGCTGTTATTAAAGAAAAGGCTTTTATAGGATTATCTGAAAATGAACGAATGAAAGTCTGTAATAGGAGTTTGAATCTTATAAAGAGTGGACTGGTTCCTGATATAAGTGAAGTTAAGATTGAAGATAGAGCCCCTGATGTTATGGATTATAATGATGGTACTGGTAGAGGAATCAGTCGTTTTTCTTTGAATACTCCTGCGCTTTCTGAAAAAGTAGCTATTAAGAGAGTTGTTGGTTATATCGTTGAGGAATTCAATAAAAAAGGTGTAGAACTTCAGCTTGATAATATTCATATTTTGCCGATAAAGAAGAATCCAGATAATACTTATTCTGTTCCTATTGAGCTTAAGGATATTCAAGTTAATCAATTTAAGGGACGTGATTTTTTTACTTTGGGTTATGGTAAAGATGCTTCTAGAGCTATTCCTATGTTCAGGCTTCAAAATGAAGTTAAAAAAGATACTTTTGATACTAAAGTTATATCTGTTAGTAATCAAGTTGGTGTACATGAAACTGGTATTGGTTTAAAAGGTCTTATAGATACTAATGAGTTTGATGCAGTTTGTAAGCAATTCGAACAGGTTGCGGAAAAACTGAAAAAATCTAGTAAAGAATTTTTTAATGCAAAGGAACGAGAAGCTTCTTTTATTAGGGAATATGGGACTCAGAATGATTCGGGTTTATTTTTGAATGCAAAAAGGATTGCTAAGTTACAGTCGTTGGAGCATTTCAGGGAAATAAGTAAAGAACTTTCTGGATGTGTAGATTATTCTAAAGAAGATTATAATAAGAAGGTTATGGCATTTAGTGTTGCTAGAAATAATGTACAGAAAGTATATACTAATCTTGTTTCTCAGAAGCTGGATAAAAATTATAATGGTGTTACTAAATTCGATGCAGCTTGTGATAAGTTTTGTCAGTTGATTGTTAGTAATAATGGTAATATTAATGGTATCCCTGATTTGGATATTTTGAAACATAACTATGGTGTAGCTGTAAAAGAAAATAATGATTTCAGGATTGCTCAGGAAGTTAATCTGCGTATGGAAAGAATAGATAATTCTCCTGCTATTGTTTCTCCTCCTGAATGGGGAGCTGAAAGTTTTTACAATACGTCTATGAGTGCAGCGAAGAAAGCTGCGGAAGGTTCAGGAAAAAGATTTACTATAAGGAAGACTGAAGAAAATATTATTAAGGATATGCTTAAGCAGTTTGGAGATTCAAAGACTGTTGCTGCTTTAAATTCTTGTTCACCTTCTTGTGTTAATAATAATAATGCTATGGTCGTTGTTTCGCTTATAAGTAAAGCTGGTTGGAATGAAAATGTAGTTAATATTTCGCGAAATAATAGAAGCAATCAGAATCAGAATGTTTATTCTAATGATAATTCTAGGCGTAGCGGTAGTAGTATTGGATTATAGTTTTATTGTGTCAGGCTGCTAGAAAACAGCTTAATTTCCTTAACTTTTCATTAACATATTTTTGCTAGTCTTTTTGCATGAATATCGTTTTGCTTGTCTTTATAGAAAGATATGGCTAAACTGGAGTATAATTTTCTTGGAATATAAGATTGAGGTGTTGTTATGCTTAAAAAGTTTGTTACGTTTGGTGTTGCCTGCGTAGTACTTGCCGGTTCAGCTATTGGAGCTGAAGCGGCTACTGGGCCTTCTTTGTTTAAAGATGGAACGCATAAGATTATAAATGGACCTGTTGTGACAGGTAATAGTGATGATTTGTTCGATGATGAGAGCGAAAATCTTCTTGTTGCTAGAGCTGGCGGACAAAGATATGTAAACAGGCAAACTGTTAGTCCTTCTGTCAGACAAGATGTTTCTGCTTCGTTGAAATTTGCAGATCTTAAAAGGCCGGCTGTTGCTCCTGCTGCAAGAATAGTTTCTCACGAGGGCGGTGGAGAACGAATTTCTGGTAAGCCGGTAATTCGTTCTGCACGCAATATGGTCAGAAGTAAAGCTGTTCAGAAACCTTCTCCCGATCCGCTTTTTAGTGAGCCGGTTAAGAGTAATAGAAACAAAAATGTAGTATCTGAAGGTGTTCAAAAAGATGTTGTAAAAAAACAGGCTGTTTATGGTGATAGTTCTGTTTTTGATCTTGATGAAGATCCGAAGGGTAGAGAACCTGTATCTTTTAAATCTCCTGTAAAATATGACGATTCTTTATTGGATAGTACTAATTTTAATAGCAGAGAGCCTATAAGCAGGGCTTTGCCTGTTGAAAAGATTCCAAAAGATAAGGCTGATGAATCTTATAAAGAAGAAATTTCCGGATTCTCTAGTTCTTTTGCTTCTGATAGTGGTGCTATTGTAAGTGATTATGGTGCAAAGAAAATTTCTGCTATTCCGTCTGTCCGTGAGGAAAGCGATTATCAGCTTCTTGATTATACTAATGGTATTATTAATAAGATTTACACTAAGGTTGGATATGCTACTGTAGTTATTTTACCGCCGGGTGAAAAACTTAACAGGGTTACGTTAGGTGACCGTCAGAGATTTAGTATACAGAATGTATTTGACAAATCTAGTGGGTCATGGCATATTTATCTTAAACCGATGCAGATGGATATTGAAACTAATATTGTTATTTCAACTAACAGGCATCTTTTTAATGCTACTCTTGCTACTAGTGATTACTTTAAGCCTTTTGCAAAATGGATTAACGTACCGGGTGCGGTAGAGTCTGTAGGCGTTGATGATGGTGCGCTTGATTTGACTGTCAAAGATGTAAATCAGCTTAATTTTGCATATTCTCGCCAGGGAAAGGCCGATTTTTCATGGTCTCCGCTTAATGTGTTTGATGATAAGAATGGGCATACTTTTATGAATTTTGATGCCAGTGCTCTTTCTAAGAACAGGCCTGTGGTATTTACCCGTGGAATTGATGGGGAGATGAAGATGGTTCCTTATGCTGTTTATCGTAATACTTATGTAATTGATAATGTATATGATAACCTTGAAGTACGTTCTGGTTCTAAGTCTGTGAAGTTTATCCGCAAATCTTGATAGGTGGTGTGTGTGAATGATTAAAGACGGTTATATTAGTATTTATGGTGTAACTACTGAAGATTATGTTGAAGGTGATCCGTTGCCGTGTCCGAAATGTGGTATGACTTCTGCAGAAGTAGTAAGGACTCTTGAATTTGAACCGCAAGGGTTCAGACTGGGATGTACTCATTGCGGTTATGTAGTTCCTGAAGAGTATATGGTTTATAATCATAATTCTGAGGAAGGTATTAAGGATGCTCTTGATATTTGGAACAGGCTTAGTATGATGGCTTCTCTTGAAGAAGATATGAAGCAGTCTCGTAATCTTATAAAAGAATTTAACGAACTTCATCCGGAGCTTATGGATTATCCTGATGAAGAAGAATCCGAAGAATTGGGTGAAGATAGCAAGTAAATTTTGGAAAGCAGGTGATGTTTATGTTCGGACATGATGGTGACGATTATGATGAAGAGCTGATGGCGCATGATAGTCTGGTTCTTTTAGCTAATGATATGTATCAGGAAAAATTTAGCCGTGCTGATGTTATGGTTAAGCTTATGGCAATGAATTGTGATAAGAAAAGAGCAGAAGAGATTTGTAATCTTATTGAAGAACGTGAACGTACCCGTAAGATGTATCAGTATAAGAAAGTTATGAACCAGCGAAATGTTTTTGAACGTAATCGTAGGGATGGTCAGGACAGAGAACGTCGCATTGGTATTAGTCGTATTCTTGATACCGATGATTATTCAAGAGAAAGATAGCAATTTAATATTTTAGTATTTGTATCCTCTGTGATTTATCGCAGAGGATTATTTTTTTGCTTTGTTACATTTTCTTTTTTATTGATACGTTTTTGATACGTGCGATTAACTTTTTGTCGATTTTCTTGTGTTATTCTAGGTTCAAGTAGAAAATAAACTTAGTTTTTGATTTTAAGAAGGTGAAAATTATGGCACAAAATAAATTAGATTTTACTCAGGAAGATATTATTGCCGGTGTAACTGAAGATATGAATCTTGTTGAGACTGCTGCTCGCAGACTTGTAGCTTTTTCCAGAATGCAGTATGAGCGTGAAAAAACTGGTAACGGAAAAATTTCTAATAACCAGTTTTATGCGCGTTTGAATAATGTAGTTCGCCAGACTATTGATGAAAGAGGCGTTGAGCTTGTTCCTGATGATGGTGTAAGGCTTATTGATTCTCCTGTTAATACTTTCAGTAATATCTGTTCTTATGTAACTGCTTATTACATGATTGAAATGAAAGATGAGCGTCAGGCACTTCCTAAAGAAGCACAGGATTTTATGGAATTGTTTACTTCTGCGCATCCTGTACAGTTAAATCTTGATGATATGTTTGACAAGATGACCAAGAATCTTAGCAAATTGTATAAACAAGAAGGTCCTGGTGCTTTTAGTAATCCGGATACTTTTGTTACTCCTGATTTTTATATTCCGCCTCTGGATATTGTTAATAGTAATGGTGAAAATGAACGTTGTTGCAATTTTATGCATTTCTATGCTCCGAAGCTTCCTTTAGCTGATATGGATAATTTTGCTTTAGGCCCTACTGTTGCTCTTATTGCTAATGAAACAATTAAAAATATAGAAGATATGGAAACTCCAGGCTTTACTTTTATTTATGAAAAGACAATGGATGCTTATGGCAGGGAACGTTATGACCGTGTTGGTGATGTTACTATAAAAGCTTGTAGTAATAAATTGGTAGCTGATATGGGAAAGGAACATAGGCGTATTTATGATGAGCTGGTTAATTGTGTAAAGGCTTATGAGGTTGCTGATTCTGAAACTAAGTCTAAAATGCGTAATAATGCTGGTCCGTATAAGTTTCGTGAGGATTATTTCAAGAAAAATCCTAATGGCTCTTTGTATGAACTTTCTCTTATTGAATTGCAGAAAGTAGTTGATGAGAAATCTTTTGGTGTTCGTGATAATCGCTTCGGTAATGATGATAGCCGTTTCGATGGTATTAAATATAACCAGGATTTTAATGTTTATTATATTGAAGAGCCGGCTCAGTTTATTGATGTAGATGCGTTTAGAGATAATATTCGTCAGCAGTTACAAGAGAGTGGGTTTAATGAAGTTAAGCTTCCTCAATTAGGTAAAACTGTAAATCCTGGGAAGTTTCTGCCGGAGTATGATTCTGTAAGGACTGAAATTGTTTCAAGGCTTTCGGATATTAAAGGTAACGCTTTTGAATGTAGTTGTGACCTTGCTAAAGGTGTTGATATCAGAAATGAGATTGCAGCACATATGCCTGAAATTGTTGTTAATGGTGAAACTTATAGAATTCCGTTGGAAGATACTCTTGTTAATGTATATAAGACACAATATGATGCTGCTAATAAGAAAAATGTAGCAGTTTCTAAAGTTTCTGTAAGCGAATATATTGAGCATCCTGAAAAATATCCGCATGCTCGTGTAATGTTTGTATCTAATGTTTCTCCTTCTAAAATTGATGAACTTACATCCCGCGTTTTAGCTAATGTATATAGTCCTTCTAATATTGAAGAAGGGAAAGTTGCTTTAAGGGATAATCCTTATGATTTTGTATCTGGTAAGGTTACTTATGAGAATTTGAGTCCGTTATATGATAGCCCCCGCTTTATTGCTGATGAAGACGCTTTAGAGCGTGTAGGTATTGAAGTCGAAAGTCTTTCCAGTGTAAGGGAAGAACTGGTAGTTGATGTAGCTAATATCCAGAAAGAAATTTATTCTAAGATTATTGCTAATGAAACTGCTGAAGATGCTTTTAATGATGAGACTCGTATTGTATTTAATGGAGTTGATTTTGGCACAGTCAAGGATATGATGACTAAATATCATGAGTTTAAGGAGAAAGATAGAAATTATTATTATCATGAAGGCTCCGGGTATCAGGAAACTGCTGCGAAAATGACGAAGGAAGTAGTCAGGAAACTTGGTAAGTCTGAAGCTAAAAATGATAATCTGAAGCCGATTATTAAGGGACAAGTGGATGAAAAATATAAAGAGGTAAGGAAAATTAATCTTATGCCTGTATATGACCAGATTCGTGAGGTTGTACGTGATTGTCGTGAGCATCCTGAAAAATATGAAAATGCTAGTATTCTTGCGAGAAACAACTGGAGTAAGCCTGTTCCAGGTAAGAAGGCTGTTGTGGGTGTTGAGGGTGTAGATTTTGAAGTTAATATTCCTATTGAATATGAAGATCCTGCAAAAGAAGAATTGGTCGCAGGTAAAATGCTTAGGGCTTATGGCGAGAAATATGTAAAAGAATATGGGTTCCAGGCTAACTGGAGTGAAGTATGGAATCAGGCTCCTAAATTTGACAATGATCTTATGTTTTCTGATAAGTGGAGAAAGGGCGTTGAAGGTACTGTAGTTATGCAGACCGGTGTTGGCAGGGATGCTAATGGTAATGCTACGATGATTTATACATCTATAAAGATGCCTAGTGGTAAGGTCTTTTATCCAAATATGGAAAGATTCCCTGAAAATTTTGGTTATAATCCGGCGTTTTTTGCTCGTAGACGTGGCGGAAATGAATTTGTTCCGATTGCTGTTTCTCCGGTTCAGGCTTATGCAGTTCATGAGGATAAAGGTGTTTCTTATTCTCAGATGGGACTTAGATATGAACTTGTCGCAGCTACGGATGAAATAAATGGTTTTATACGTGATGCTGATGGTGTCATTGATATTCAGGCTAGTAATGAGTTTCGTAAAAATATGGGTGTTGTACGTAATGATCAGGGTAAAGTTGATGTTATTGCTAGTAATAAGCTTCGTAGAGAAAAAGGTTGGACGGTGTTCCCAACTTTAAATGATAAGCCGTTGTATGATATTACTGATATTGATTTGGTTAAGTATGCACCTTTAGAAATGTTGAATGATGATTTTAAAGAAGAAGTTTCTGTTGATGGTCAAATTAGAGTTAAATCTGAAGCTCAGATAAGGAGAGAGTCGTTTTATCGTGAAAGCCAGATTGCTGAAGCTGAGAGTCAGAAGACGGGAACTGATTTTGTAAATCTTGTTGATGAAACATTTAGGGCAGAACAGGCGGAACGTTCTGAATATGAATCTTCTGATATCCGTGATGTTAATAATGATAAGGAGTATGCAGGCGGATCGCGTAGTGATGATGATATGTATGTATATATTCCTCGCGAGACTGCTGAAATTCGTGAAGCTTTATTTAATCGTGAAATTATTGATAATAAAATTAACCCTATTTTTAAAGAAGCTACTCCATATCCTTATAAAGATATTTCTGGTGCAAGAGTATCTTTGAAAAGTCATTTTGTTAAAGATTCAGAGGGACATTATCATGTTTCTCCTGAAGATCGAGCTTCTCTTCTTTTCTCTGTGATTGCTGAAAGGTATCCTAAAGTTTTAGATACTATGCTTGTGCCTGATAATCCGGCTCAGGAAAAGGAATATCTTCAAAAGCAATCGATTCCTGTAAATGCTGTTATTGCTGTTATGCAGCCTGGTATTAAGGCTGTTGGTGATTTTTATTCTGCTTTTGATGATGAAGCTTTTACTAAAAAACGTATGGCTTCCGGCTGGATTATTTGCAATAGGGATTCTCTTGTTGATGCTGCGCTTGGTGAACAGCTCAGGGTTATGGCTGGACGTTATTATATTATGGAAACGACCGGCGTGAAAGCTGATACTGTAAATAAAATGTTGGATAGTAAAATTGCTTCTAATGAGATTATGAAGTATTTTAATTCACTTAGCACTTCTGAAGTTTTGGATGTTGTAGCCAGCCAGGCTGAAAGGTTGCATTGTTATGAAATTGTCGGAGCTCAGAGCATTAAAGAACTTAAGGGTGTTAAAATGGCTTCTCCTTCTCATGTTCAGGTTATTGTTGATTTGATGGATAAAGGTCAGGTTTTTGATAACCATATGTTGAGATTTAATGCAGATGAACTCAGACAGCAGGTTGAAGGCAGTAAGACTAGCAAGTATGCGATTAAGCTTACTCAAAGTGAAGCATTTAGGATTATTGAAGGTTCTCTTGCGTTAAGAGGTATTTCTGATAAGTTGAGCTATGATGTAGTTCGTTCTGTTAAAAATATATATGCGGCTGTTGAGCTTAAAAATAATCCTTCTGATAAACGTTGGGATAATAAAGTAATGGATGTTTTGAAATATCGTGTTGATGAAACTGCTATTACTTCAGCTCAAAAAGCTTTCTTGAAGTTTTATGCTCATGAAAGAGATCTTAATGTACTTAATCAGGAAGCTGCAGATGAAGTTATTAAGGAAGTTAAAGCGAAAAATGCGGCTTCTGTGGAAAGCAATAAGAAAAAATTGGCTTCAGTAGATCAGATGAAGCTCATTGTTAATGGTGGTATCAAGATTAACAATTTTAATTCTTATACTAAAGCTGAATTTTTGGAAGACCTGAAACGTATTCCTCCTACAGCTGAAACTAAGGCTGAAATTTCTCGTAGATGCCTTGAAGGTGCATATCAGGAAGTTGTTGAGCAGAACAGGGGTATTCCTGGTCATGCAGTTCCTATTAGTGAATATGATTGTCGTCGTATTGTTCAAAATGATAAACGTAATGTTGTTGTACAAAGTAATAGTCTTATGACGGAAAAACAGCAGGATTTCTTTAAGCGTTTTGATATGCAATACGATCATGATAATCTTCCTGATTTTCATGAAGCTCATGTACAGATTGTAAATAAACTTTATGAAGCTGGTTGTATAAGTATTGATGATGTTGCTTATTTAAAGCAGGACCATATTCCTACTATGAATTTTGATAAGCTTTATTCTGTAAAAAATGATGAAAAAGCTTTGGCAGAAATAGGGAAATGTGTTGCTACTGCATGTAAGGATGATAGGATGCTTGCTAATCAGTATGCTATTGATGTGGCTAAACCTATAGCAGGTATTAGAAATATCAAGACTATGGCTATTGATGAACTTAAGTTGTATCAGGATTCCCAAGGACGTATCTGCACTCTTAATCCTGTGACTGTGGCAAGAAGTGTAGCTGATAAACTTATTGCTTCTGATTTTTGTTATAAAGATTTTCCGAAAGGTGAAGGTAAAAATTCTCCTGAAAACCTTGATAAAGAGTTTATCAGAGTTTTAAATACAGTTCTTCCTGTAAATCCTTCTTCTAAAGGAGTTCCTGTAGAAAATATTGTAAAGGCTGCTCGTGAGGCATTTGAGAAAAAACAGGATAAAGAAAATACGATTGATAAGAATCGTGGTAATAACAAGGATGGTCAGGATGGACCTAAATGATTAATTTAGTTATCTAATAAAATCCGCCCCTGTTATAGGGGCGGTATATTTAGAATATATTTTGGTTGTATAGAAAGGAACGTGTTTGTAATGGCTGATAAAAAATATGCTTTTCGTCCTTATAATCTTGCCGGACATTATGATTATCTGACTCCGGATACTAAGCTTACTTATACTTTGGATAGGGTTAAGGAAATTGATAGTGAAAAGGGATTTGATGCGCTGGTTGCTAGTAAAGCTATTGAGTTTCAGACTGAAGAAAAAGCTGTGCGTAGTGCGCTGTTTGCTGAGCGTAGAGATCTTTATAGAGAGATTGTTGCTATGGAATATTTGGTAGCTTTAAATGGTGGGATTGATAAATTAGATGGTGTTAATAGCAGGAATGATTTGATTAATAAATTTAATGAAATTCCGGGCGCAAGATATGATACTCCTGTCTTTGATCCTAAAAGTGGTACTTCTAGAGGAGGTAATCCTGGTATTAATGGGAAAGTTTTAAGTTATAGTTTTATTACATCGGGGCAGAGAAAATATTTGGAGAATAATGTCGTTCGCAGTGAGAAATATAATTATAATGCTTTAGAGAAAAAATATAATTATATTAATGAAACGAAGAATTTGTTATCGCAAAAAAACATTAGGGTTGCAGATTATAATGAATTATATAAGAAAATGGATGAGGGTAGGCAAATCCTTGACTTGTGTAAGGCTATTACTCCTTATACTACTTATGATGAAAGAAAAGAAATCCTTGCTTCTGATGATGTTCTGAAGAATATGATTGATAAAGCTAAACTGTTTTATAAAGAGGTTGATCCTAATTTTATTGATAAGGAACACGGGAAAAATTATAAGGAAGTAAGATGTACAGGAGGTTGTGCAAATCTTGCACAGACGACTCAGCTTGCTAATGCATATCGTGCTAAAGCTCTTGATTCTTTGAAAGAAGAATATATTAAGGCTAATGGTGGTGCTGATATTACTGTTGGGCAGGCTAAGGAAATGATGGAAAAACTGAATAATCTTGTTGATCTGGAGAAAGCCCGTATTTCTAGGGAAATGACTTATTATCAGGCTAATGATGCTATTGGTCATCTTTCTATTAGCCAGGCTCAAAAATTTAATCTTAATAAGATGCTTGGAGTTTCAGAAGATAAGATTAATGGCTTGAATCGTATTGAAGCTGCTTCTATGATTAAAGAGGTGACTTCTCAGATTGCGAATGCTGAGGTTGGTCCTAAAATCAGGGCTTATGCTGAGAAGTTTAATTTAGTTCAGCCGGGTCAGCCTTATACGAATTCTCAGTGGATGAATGATTCTAAAAATAAAAATATTCCTCCTCTTCCTGAATTTAAAGATTTAGCTGATAAAATGGGTTTAAATGAAACTTTGAAAGAACGTGCTAGTTATTTCAAACGTGATTTGAACCATAATGATTATGTTGTTGTTCTGACTGATTATTTTAATAAGGCTGATGAAAAGATGAATGGTCCTGTTGAGCAGTATCAGGTAAATGCTGTGCCTAAAGCAGGATTGTGTAAGAATTGGCAGGAAGCTGAAGGATTATATCTGCAGCATTGTGTAGTTTCTAATCTGATTGGTGATGCTGAAGCCAAATATGTTGCAACGTCTGTCAAAATGATTCCTGGTTGTCATATTGACCAGATTCTGAACCCCGAATTATCTGCTGATGAACGCGATAAAATGGTTAAATCTACTCGTGAATCCATTGATAAGGCTATGGTCAATGATCGCGTTGAGGAAATTAAAAGAGCTAAAATGCCGAAAGATAATGTTTTTCAGAATGTTAAAGTAGCAATTAATCATCTTTGCAAGGATGCTTCTGTAAATGAGGATTTTGTAAATGCTACTAAAGGTAAAAATATTGAAATCCTTAATGAATACAAAAAAATTATTGGAGAGGATAAGCCTGTTGGATTGAGTGATGCGCAACTGGTAACTAGGGCTATCATGTCTTTTTCGCCTGGTATGGTAGGTGAATCCGGTAATTATAAAGAACGTTATAATGCTGTTTATAAGGACGTAAAAGAAGTTTTGAATCCTGTTAATCTGAATCAGTTAAAGAAAGAACAAAAAGCTGTGGAAAAAGATAAAGAAGAAGCTCAGATTAAAAGGGTTACTAAAGCACAGCCGAAGGCTCCTAAAATTGACAGGAGCGGCTGGGATGATCGTTGATATAACTTTTTGTTAACAACTTGTGTTTATATTGTATGGAGAAGTCTTTGGGCTTCTCCATTTTTTATGTAAGAAGGTTGGCTTTATGGATTACGGTGAAATAAGGAAAGAACTTGATAGATATAATGTTTTTTATTCTCCTGAGGCGGATAATGAAGAGCTCTTAGATAAGTTTTATAG
>PPYF01439085.1_pt1 | contig 11734 bp, 7 predicted proteins | sample 1559871 | NCBI WGS metagenome assembly PPYF01 (sample SAMN08240021, study PRJNA423297) | Human gut metagenome, whole genome shotgun sequencing project. | reverse complement strand
TGGGAAAACAGCTGAAAAAACTGGGGATGCTGATCGTACAGGACCAGGTGTGGAACAGGGTAACGATCAACCGTTCTGCGAATAAGAGTACCAGATATTACATTGATGAGTTCCATCTGCTCTTAAAAGAGGAGCAGACAGCAGCATACAGCGTGGAGATCTGGAAGCGATTCCGTAAATGGGGTGGTATCCCGACGGGTATCACACAGAACGTAAAAGACCTGTTAGCCAGCCGGGAGATTGAGAACATCTTTGAAAACTCTGACTTTATACTGATGCTCAATCAGGCATCCGGTGACAGACAGATCCTTGCAAAGCAGCTCAACATTTCCCCACACCAGCTTTCTTATGTAACGAACAGCGGGGAAGGTGAGGGACTGGTCTTTTATGGCAGTACCATTATCCCGTTCAAGGATAAGTTTGATAATTCCCTGATGTTGTATGCCCTGATGACTTCCAAGCCGGACGAGGTGGAGAAACGGAAGAAACTTGGTATTGGAGAACGGAACGATTAAAGAAATAAACGAAACAAAATAAAACAGAGTAGAGGATGAGCCGGGAGATACTTCCGGCAATTTTTCTGCCCGGAAATCATGGAGGATTACAAGATGGAAGATTACAGAAACATGGAGAGATGCAGCGGTGAGCCTTGCTGCGTATTTGCAGAAAGAATCTGTGCAGACAATGAAAAGGAGATTTTGAAAATGGAAAAGGACAGAAAGGAAAAAGTAATGGCTGATGAGATGGTGGATGACCTTATCTATCTGGCAGAACTGATTGACTTTACGGGAATTGTATCTTGTCTGGCTGTAAGGGGGACTTTAAGTGAGCGAATGACAGACAAGCTGACGGATTCCATTGCAGGGATGGCAGATGAAGTGTTGGAAAAATGGGAGGACTATCAGGATAAGACAGAATAACCGGTACAAAACAGTAAAGGGGATGGTCAAAGTTGCAGGAGCATGAGTATAAGGCGAGAGATAAAACCGTCCAGAAAATGAGCCGGGATGGTCTGCGGGAAGAAAACCTCCGGAACAAGGAAGAAAAAAGGATCACCGGACGGGATACGGATACCGAGATTTCCCGCAGTGAGAAGAAAGAGGAACTGGATTTTAGTAAACGCAGACATGAACGGCTTAAAGAAGAACGGGAGATGGAGCAGCCGGAGCAGAGTTCCAGAAAACCCAGATATAGCAGGGAACATGTATCCGACCAGGATATAAACTCAGATATGGGTGAAGAGGTAGAAATAGAGGGAGATATTTCCGTTGAAAATGGAGAAAATCCCAAATCTGCCTTTCGCACAGAGAGTATCCGTGGACAGCCAAGAGGGGAACGGGCATATCTGGAGACAGTTGCAGACAGCCGGGATCTTCGGAAGAAAAAGATGGTCAGGGATTATGCTGCAAAGGAAAGAAGGAAGGAAAAGGAGACTTCCAGAGAAGAAAAAGCAGCCAAAAGAGAATCTGCCCGTTACCGGGAAACTTCCGAAGTGATGGAAGATTCCCTGGATAAGTTCCACGAGGAGATCAAAGGCAAGTCCAAAAGGGAACGGGTGCTGAAGGAACAGCGGAAAAAAGTTTCCCGTCTGTCTTTTGGTGATGAGGGTGACGGCATGGTACATGGTGCCGGGATCGGTATCCGGAATCCGGCATCGGCAGTCAAAGATGCGGCAGTCACAGCAGCACACTGGAAAACGCACGAAGAAGAGGATGAAAATGCGGCAGTGGAAGGGGCACACCGGGCAGAGCTTGTCGGGGAAAGCCTTGCAAGGAAATCCATCTACATGCGGGAACGGCTGAAAGGGCGAAGGGAAGAATCTCGGAGATTAAAAGAAAGCGTCCTGGATGAAGCAGAAAGGAGCAGGCTGATATTTGAGACTGCCTATGGAAATGAAGCGAAGGACGCAGTGAAAAGAGAAGCAGAGAAGAAAAAGAAATCTGCCCTGCAGAAACTCTTTCAGAAGAAGCGTTACCAGAAGCAGTATCAGGCAGCCAGACAGAGTAAAAAAGTAAAGGATGCAGCGATCACTTCCGCACAGAAGTTTACGGAAAAAGCGAAAGATGCCGTCAAGATGGTGGCGGCACAGAACCGGGGGATTTTTGCCACGGTAGCTGTCTTTGCTCTGATCTTTGTGCTGATCGCAGCCAGTTTTACCAGCTGTACGGCATCTTTGCAGGGAGCTTCTTCCGCAATCATCTCTACCAGCTATTCCAGTACGGATGAAGATATTTATGCCGCTGAAAATGCGTACCGTGCCTTGGAAGAAGCACTGAATACACAGATCAATCAGATGGAATCCACCCATCCGGATTATGACGAATACCGGTACCAGATTGATGAGATCGGTCATAACCCATATCAGTTGATCTCTTATCTTACGGTAAAATACGGCGGCTTCACTTACGATGAAGTGGCAGAGGAGATTAAGGAGATCTTCCGACAGCAGTATGGAATCACCACAGACTCTACCAGAGAAACAGTTACAGAAACCAAGACTGTCCGGGTAGGGGAGTCCTTGGGACTGGTTGTGACAAGTGGGTACTGTAACTGCCCGATCTGCTGTGGCCAGTGGAGTGGCGGACCGACAGCCAGTGGGGCAATGCCGACAGCAAACCATACGATTGCCGTGGATGCGGCGAATCCATTTGTGCCGATCGGAACCCATGTAGTCATGAACGGTGTGGAATATGTAGTAGAAGATACCGGAGCGTTCGCAAGATATGGGGTACAGTTCGATGTTTACTATGACAATCATGCGGCGGCATCCGCACATGGACACCAGACATGGGAAGCCTACATAGCAGACAGCAATGGAAACCAGGAAGTGCAGGTCACGACTACAAAAGAGGTGAACCGTCTGGATGTGACGATGACAAACCACAGCCTGGATGCCGTGTTAAGGAGCCGTATGACAGAGGAAGAACAGGAACGCTACGATGCGTATAACAAATATTATGGCAACCGTGATTATCTGTTTGATCTAAACAGCATACCCACCGGAAGCAGTGGATTTGGTTACGACATACCGGCAGATGCTTTATCTGATCCACAGTTTGCAAAAATGATACAGGAAGCAGAAAAATATCTGGGTGTTCCATATGTATGGGGCGGTTATTCCCCAAGTGGTTTTGACTGTTCCGGCTTTGTAAGCTGGGTTATCAATAACTGTGGAAATGGATGGAATGTCGGAAGATGTACTGCCGATGAGCTGCGGTCACACTGTTCGCAGGTATCACCATCGGAGGCAAAACCGGGAGATCTGATCTTCTTCCAGGGAACCTATGACACACCGGGAGCAAGCCATGTGGGAATCTATGTCGGCAATAACATGATGATTCACTGTGGCAAGCCTGTCCAGTATACCAGCATTGCAAGTGCTTACTGGCAGGAACATTTTATGGCGTTTGGTCGTCTGCATTAGAGGAGGTGACAGGGCAGATGAACATGAAATTAAAAAAACTTCTGAATGATATTCAGAAAACAGAGGATAAGATCGCTGAATTACAGGAACACCTGAAGCGGCAGAATACATTGAGACAGCAGATGGAAGATATAGAGATCGTTAAGTCGTTCCGTTCCATGAAGCTGGACAGCCGCAGCCTGTTTGTCCTGCTTGACGGGATTCAGAAAGGAACCGTTACGATTCAGATGGATGAGGACGGCGGTATCACGGTGGAGGATGCAAAAGCTCCGCAGAAAAAGGAAAACAACGAAGAAGTTCACAGACCACCTGTTGGTCAGATGACAGAAAGAGAGGTTTTAGACGATGAGGAATAAAGTGGTAAAGAAACTGCTTATGATTGCCATGGCAGTCACCATGATCTCCGGGACATCCATTGCTACGGTTTATGCAAACGCAAACCCACCGGCGGAGGAGACAACGACACAGGTAGTAGAAGAAACGGCAACAGAATCAACAGAAGATACGGAGAAGAAAGAGGATACCGGAAGGGTCACCGGGGAAGGGGATAATTCGGCTTTTTCTACTCCGGGAAATGCCCAGCTGGTGGATGATAAGGAAAATGATGATACGAAACAGTTCCTTACCATCCAGACCAAGAAGGGAAATACATTTTATATGGTCATTGACCGTTCCAGCAATACAGAAAACGTGTACATGATGTCCCTGGTCGATGAGAATGACCTGGCAGAATTTCTGGATGAGACAGAAAAGAGCAAAGAAACCGAAGAATCAACCGTAGTGATTCCGGAAACCACACCGGAAACTACCCCGGCAGTAGAGGAGGAAACCGAAGTGAAGAAAGAAGAAAAGACGGGAATGAATGTAAAAGGACTTGGAGCAATCGTACTTGCAGTGATTCTTGGAGTGGCAGGGATTGCCGTTTATAAAAAGCATGGACGTGGCAAAGAGGAGGACTATGTAAGCGAACAGCTGGAGTTTTCTGATGGACCGTATGTAAATGAAGAAGAGGATGAGGAAGAATAAACTTCCATCTTCAAAGAAGCAACCAAAATAAGGACAGGGGGCAGCCAGAGTAGTTTGGCTGCCCTTTTTCAGTAGAAAGGACAGAAAAACGTATGTCAAAATTTTTAGTGATCGCAGAGAAACCAAGTGTGGCACAGAGTTATGCCAAAAACCTGTCAGCTTATAAAAAAGAGGACGGATATTTAGAAGGGGAGAGCTGTATTGTCAGCTGGTGCCTTGGGCATCTGGCAGAGTATGCACAGCCGGAGGAATATGACCCGAAATATGAGAAATGGCAGTTTGATGACCTTCCGATTCTCCCGCAGGTCTGGAAGTTGAAAGTTTCCAGAGATAAAAAGAAACAGTTTGATGTGTTAAAAAGCCTGATGAACCGGGCAGATGTGGACTATCTGGTAAATGGCTGTGATGCAGGAAGGGAAGGGGAACTGATCTTCCAGAGAGTGTATGACCTTGCCGGATGCAGGAAACCGGTGAAGCGTTTATGGATCAGTTCCATGGAAGATACGGCAATCCGGACAGGTTTTCAGACAATGAAAGGAGCAGAGGAATACCGGAATATCTGCATGGCTGCGGTATGCAGGGCACAGGCAGACTGGCTGATCGGAATGAACGGAACTAGGGCATATACGACCTGTTATTTTAAACGTCTGGTTGTGGGCAGAGTGCAGACGCCAACGCTTGCCATGCTTGCGGAACGTCAGGATAAGATTGAGCATTTTCAGAAAGAAGCCTTTTATAAAGTAGCACTGACAGACGGAAGGCTTACGGTAGTTTCTGAAAATATTGCAAATGAGGAAGCAGCCGATCTCCTTGCTTCCTTATGTATGGATTCGGAAGCAGTGATTACACAGATAAAGAGGGAACAAAAGAAAGCGTTTCCTCCCAAACTTTATGATCTGACCAGTCTGCAAAGGGAAGCAAACCGTTACTTTGGCTATACGGCAAAGAAAACACTGGATATGCTGCAGGAATTATATGAAGAAAAGCTGGTCACTTATCCAAGAACGGACAGCCAGTTCGTGACGGAGGATATGAGGGATACCGTAGAGGAACTGGTAGGGAAAATGCCAGTCTTACTTCCGTTCTTGGATTATGGACAGCTGGGACATAACATCACCAGAGTGATTAACAATGCAAAAGTATCCGACCATCATGCGATTCTTCCAACAAAAGAAGCCGTAGAAAAAGGAATCTCTGATCTGACAGCGGACAAAAAGAACCTGATGATGCTGGTCTGCCAGCAGCTGGTGCAGGCAACAGGGGAAGAGTATCAGTATGAGCAGACGGATATTATGGTCAAATGTCAGGGACATGATTTTACTGCCAGAGGAAAAGTGCCGGTGCAGATGGGATTTAAAGCGGCGGGGAATGCCTTTAAGAACCAGTGCGTGAAAGCCAAGCCGGAAGAAGAAACGGAAAAAGAAACTTCCATCCCATATGGATCAGTCAGAAAAGGAAAGCAGATCTTGCCAAGCACAGAGGGCAGGGAACTGGTGAATGTCATGCCGGCTTATCTGAAATCTGCCGCAATGACTGCCGAATGGGAAAATCAGCTTTTAATGATGGAAAAAGGGCAGATCACCGATACACAGTTTATGGGTGAGATCACTTCTTTAGTCGATAAGATTCTTTCTGTGTGCAGGGAAATACCGGAAACGGAAAGGAGAAGGTTCCAGAAAGCAAGGGAAGTGATCGGTAAGTGTCCGGTCTGCGGCTCTGATGTCTACGAAGGAAAGCAAAATTTTTACTGCTCCAACAGGCAGTGTGATTTTGCCCTTTGGAAAGAAAACCGTTTCTTAGGAAGCATGGAGAAAACACTGGATAAAAAGATGGCAGTGGAGCTTCTTGATAAAGCCTGCACCCATGTAAAAGGGCTGTATTCCAGAAAAAAAGATATAAAGTTTGACGCAGATCTTTTACTGACACTGGAGGACGGAAAGCCAAGGTTCCATCTGGAATTTCCAAAGAAGAAAAAGAAATAAGGCAAGGAGGTAGGCAGTATGTCGAAATTACAGGACATCCGGGAACTGGCACAGGAACATGCGACATTGGTGAGCAGTTCGCCAAGGGACTGGATGGGTTATATGGATACCGCAGCGAGACTATACCGGTATCCTTTTACAGACCAGTTACTGATCCACGCACAGCATCCACAGGCAACCGCCTGTGCGTCCCTGGAACTGTGGAATGAGAAAATGTTCCGCTGGGTAAACCGGGGAGCTAGGGGAATCGCCCTGCTTGACGAGAATGGTCATAATACCAGACTCCGGTATGTGTTTGATATTTCAGATACGCACATGGTGGCAGGCGGAAGAAGCCCTTACCTGTGGCAGATGCAGGAACATCAGCAGGAAGAGATCCTTACCCATCTGGCAGAAGCGTATGGTCTGGAAGAAAAAGATACAGGGACTTTATCGGATGCGTTGATGGCGGTTGCAAGGGAAATGGTCGCAGACAGTCTGGAAGAATATCTGGACGGCTTGAAATATGCAGCGGAAGGAACGTATCTAGAAGATCTGGATGAAGTTACGATCCGCAGTGATTTCCGCCAGCTTGCAACGGACAGTGTATATTACATGCTTTGCAGACGGTGTGGTCTGGAACCGATGGAGCTTCTGGAAGAAGAGGATTTTATGCATATTACCGATTATAACCGGCTCTGACCGTAGAGGAGGAAGAAGTGACGATAGGGAAATACGGGATGCTTCGGAGGAGATTCCTGAAGGAACACAAGAACAGCCTGTATCAGAGCCTGTTCCTGACAGGAAAGCTGAACAGCCATCTGGCAGAAATCGAGAAGGCAGCACAGGAGAGGATGGACAGCCAGATGGAGAAATTGCTGAAGAACCATCCGGCACCGGACAAGGAAGCAGACCCGATGGCCTGGACAGCACATATGAACGCACTGATGGCAACAGCGGAAGAGAGCATCTTGACGGAATTGGTATACAGCTAGTTGAAGATACAAGAGAAGATGGACTGAGTAAAGCAGAGGAAGAAATTGCCTCTGCTTTATCTTTGCCCGAATATCCAACTGCAAATGAACAAAGACGGCAGATCGAGGAAAGAGCAGCAGCCCTTTATGCCGGAGAAATCCCGATTCCAGAAAGCGTTGTCGATGATATTTTACGGACAGGAGGAAACCGGGCGGGCAGTCAACTTCGTATCATCTATAATTTTATGAGCGAACAGGCCCCGGAGGAATATACGGAGTTTGTGAAGCGTGAATACCGCAAAGGTGGAAAAGGCTTTCAGATTGATGGAAGTGAATATTCGGTCTGGTTTGATGAAACCGGGATGCAGATCGTAGTGGGGCATACGGTCACAGACCAGATTTTAGATAAGGCATTTTTATCATGGGAAGATGTCAGCGGACGTATCCATCAGCTTTTAGACCAGGGTGAATATGCACCGCAGTCTGTATTGGATGCAGCAAGAAACAATGCAGTAAAAGAACATGCACAGGCTCTTGCCTATATGAAAGGGGATATGGCAGAAGGGGTAGCCGAGATTGTTTTTGATGAGGAGGATTTACCACATCTTCACAGTATCTATCCGGAGATCACGGATTATCTGGAAGAAAAGCTGGAAGATCCACAGTGGCTTTCGGAACTGAATGAAAGACTGGATGCACTGGCAGAAGCCTATGAAGAAAATCATTCTATTATGCGTTTCCATCATTATAATCCTATAAATATCTCAAAGCAGTTTCAGAAGTTTGCGGATGAGGTGATTCCTTATCAGGCTAGGGATGGCTTTGCCTGGAAAGAACATCCGATGTTCATTACACAGGATGAGATTGATGCTTATCTTGCAGGAGGTGGAGCGTATTCGCAGGGCAGGCTTAGGACGTATTCCTTTTATCTGCTGCATGAAGATGAAAGATCGAGGACAGGTTTTATCAAGGAACAGTATGGGATCGGTGGAAGCAGTCATGCACTGTCTGGTGCCGATGATTCACACGCAAACTATGATGGAAAAGGATTATTTCTTGCAAGAGGTGCTTATGGGAATCCATATACGTCAATTTTATTATCCTGGAATAAAGTTGCAAATAGAGTAGCTTATCTGATAAAGAATGACCAGTTCTTGCAGGCAGAAGATTATGCTCGTATGCCGGAATATGAACGGGAGCAGATGGCAAATAAGGTACTCCGTTTTTATGACCGTCTTCCGGAAGAGATGGACAGACCATTTACGGAGGACTTCTTCTGGGAAAAACCAAGAAAAGAAATGATGGCAGTTTTAGAGAATTCAGAGCAGACAGAAGAACTGTTACAGAATATGGATGCAGCATTGGCAGCTCTTCCATTGGATTTTGAAGCGTATGGGACAAACTATCAGCAAAAAACAGAACTTCTTTCGGAACTTCATCAGTATGCAGAAGGAACCTATACGATATTCCCGACACCAGAAGCAGAACCATTCTTTACAGAACCGTCAGGGCACCAGATGACCATGTTTGATTTCTTGGATACGAAGGCAGTGGCAGAACCGACCGTAGTCGATATGTCAGATGTGGAGGAAATAGAAGAGGAAGAGGTTACTGCCGAAGAATCTATTCTGGAAAGTCAGGAACAGGAAACAACGAAAGATTCTGAGGGACAGGAACCAACTGAACCAGAAGAAGAGACAACAGCTAAAACCGCAGAAGAACTGGCAGAGTCCTGGGATGAGGGTGTTTTTGAGTATCAGGGGTATCACTTTGAAGCAGTAGGGGTATTGCCGGAAGGACTAGAGGGAAAAGATCTGGTTGCACAGACCCGTTCCAATACAGAACTTCATCTGTCGACCTATCATACAGAAGATTTCCCTAAATATTCGTATGATGAGTTTTATGCAGTCAGCAATGCACCAACTGCCGATGTGTTCCGGTGCCTGGAAACCGGACGCAATTATATTCCCGGAGAAAATGAACTGTTTGGATATGAAGGAGAATTCCAGCCATATTTGAAACCGGAAGCAGAAAAGATTGTAACAGAACCGCATAACTTTCGGATTCAGGATAATGACCTTGGAGCAGGCGGTCCGAAAGCAAAGTATAAAGCAAATATGGAAGCCATCCATTTGTTACAGACTTTGGAGAAAGAAGAACGTCTGGCAACACCCGAAGAACAGGAAATCTTATCCCGTTATGTTGGCTGGGGTGGTATCCCACAGGCATTTGAGGAGAGTAACAGCAGCTGGGCGAATGAGTATCTGGAATTAAAGAATACTTTATCGCCGGAAGAATACAGTGCAGCAAGGGCATCGACCTTAAATGCTTTTTATACGTCCCCGACCGTGATCCGAAGTATGTATGAAGTACTGGAAAATATGGGACTGAAACAGGGAAATATTCTGGAGCCGTCCTGTGGTGTCGGTAACTTTATGGGACTGATCCCGGAGAGTATGGGCAAAGCCAATATGTACGGTGTGGAACTCGACCCGGTTTCGGGAAGAATCGCAAAACAGCTTTACCAGAAAAACAAGATTGCAGTACAGGGATTTGAGGAAACCAGTTATCCGGACAGCTTTTTTGACTGTGTGATAGGCAATGTTCCATTTGGGGCGTATCAGGTCAGTGACCGCAGATATGACCGGCATCATTTTATGATCCATGATTATTTTATTGCAAAATCCCTTGATCTGGTCCGTCCGGGCGGTGTAGTTGCAGTGGTAACTTCCAGTGGAACGATGGATAAGCAGAACCCGGCAGTGAGACAGTATATCGCAAACCGGGCAGAACTGCTTGGAGCCATCCGATTACCGAATAATGCGTTCCAGAGAAATGCCAATACCAGCGTTGTTTCTGATATTCTGTTTTTCCAGAAAAGGGACAGGGCATCCATTGAGGAACCGGAATGGTTAAATTTAAAGGAAACACCAGAAGGCTATTCAGTCAATGCTTATTTTGCAGAGCATCCGGAAATGGTGCTTGGTGAGTTTACTACAGAAAGTACCCAGTATGGAAAGCAGGAAGTGACCGTAAAACCAAAAGAAGGAATTACCTTAGAAGAACAATTAAAAGAAGCTGTCCAGAATATCCATGGCACGATCACGGAACTGGAACTTTCGGATACAGAGCTGGAGGAGGATGTTGTCTTTATACCGGCAGACCCGGATGTAAAGAATTTCAGTTTTACCGTAGTGAATGAGGAAGTCTATTACCGGGAAAATTCTGTGATGAACTGCATGGAGCTTCCGGCAATGACAGCGGAACGTGTCAAAGGGATGGTGAAGATCCGTGATGTTACGAATGAACTGATCCGGTGTCAGATGGAAGAGGGAAGCGATGAGCAGATCACAAAGCTGCAGGAAAAACTCAATGAAGAATATGATATCTTTACAGCAAAATATGGTCTTATCAGCAGCAATGCCAATAAGAGGGCATTCAGTCAGGACAGCAGCTATTGTCTTTTGACTTCTCTGGAATTTCTGGATGATAAGGGAGAACTGAAACGGAAAGCGCATATTTTTACCAAAAGGACGATCCGCAGGGCAGAAACGGTAACTTCCGTGGATACTGCCAGTGAAGCACTTGCGGTTTGCATTGGTGAGAGGGCAGGCGTTGACCTTTCCTATATGGCACAGCTTTCAGGGAAAACAGAAGAGGAGCTTACAGAAGAACTGGCAGGGGTGATCTTTAAGAATCCGATCGGTGAAAAATGGGAGCCGTCGGATGAATATCTTTCTGGAAATGTGAGGGAGAAACTGCAGATCGCAAAACAGTTTGCAGAAGATCACCCGGAATATCAGGTGAATGTGCAGTATTTGGAGCAGGTACAGCCAAAAGATCTGGATGCATCAGAGATTGAAGCAAGACTTGGGGCAACCTGGATCTCCGAGGATTACATTACACGGTTCATGGCAGAAACATTCCATACACCAAGATATTATGTAGGGAGCAAGGTCAAAGTCCAGTATGCCGAAGTGACCGGACAGTGGAATGTTATGGGAAAAAATGTGGACAGCTACGGAAATGCCCTTGTTACTTCCACATATGGAACACAGAGAGCCAATGCCTACCGCCTTTTGGAAGATGCCTTAAACCTTAGAGATACCAAGATTTATGACACGGTACAGGATGCCGATGGGGAACACCGGGAATTAAATCGGAAGGAAACGATGCTGGCACAGCAGAAGCAGGAGCTGATCAAAGAGGAATTTAAGGAGTGGATATTTAAAGACCTGCACCGACGGGAAGATCTCTGTAAAATTTATAATGAACGATTTAACAGCATCCGTCCACGGGAATATGATGGAAGCCATATTCAGTTTGTCGGCATGAACCCGGAGATCACC
>PPYF01069449.1_pt1 | contig 11734 bp, 5 predicted proteins | sample 1559871 | NCBI WGS metagenome assembly PPYF01 (sample SAMN08240021, study PRJNA423297) | Human gut metagenome, whole genome shotgun sequencing project. | reverse complement strand
CATCAGGATTTGATTTCTCATAATAAGCTGCCCAATCCATTTTATGGGATGAATGAGCAAAAAGTGCAGTGGGTAGAGAATGAGGACTGGGTTTATAAAACAACTTTTAATGTGACGGATGAGCAACTCTCGCGGGATGCTGCCTTGTTGATTTTGGAAGGGTTGGATACGTATGCGGATATTTATCTGAACGGCTCTTTGTTGGAACGTACGGACAATATGTTTGTCGGCTATACTCTTCCGGTAAAAGAGGTGTTGCGGAAGGGAGAAAACCATTTGCAGATTCTGTTTCATTCACCTGTCAAGCAAACTTTACCCCAATGGGAAACCAATGGTTTTGATTATCCTGCTGATAATGATCATAGTGATAAGCGGGTTAGTATCTATAGCCGTAAAGCGCCTTACAGTTATGGCTGGGATTGGGGAATCCGCTTGGTAACCAGTGGTATCTGGCGGCCTGTGACACTGACTTTCTATGATGTGGCACGCATTGATGATTACTATGTACGTCAGGCTTCGGTAACAAAAGATCTGGCGAAAGTTGAAAACCGCCTGACTGTAAACAGTGTTTCTGCAACTCCTCAGAAAGCGGAAGTAACCGTTGCTTATTCTTATAAGGAGGGTGAAAAGGTAACCGAACAGAAAGAGGTGACATTGCAGCCGGGAACAAACCATATTCTTCTTCCCATAGAGATACGGCAGCCTCATTTATGGATGCCTAATGGTTGGGGGGAACCTGCATTGTATGACTTTGAAGCCGTAATAAAGGTGGATGGTAAAGTGATAGCTTCTCAAAAAGAGCGTATCGGACTCCGTACAATAAAGGTGGTGAAAGAAAAAGACGATCAGGGAGAATCCTTCTATTTTGTAGTCAATGGTGAACCTATGTTTGCCAAAGGCGCGAATTTTATCCCGGATGATGCTTTGCTGCCTAACATTACTGAAGAACGTTACCGCCAGTTGTTCAAGGATGTGAAAGATGCCAATATGAATATGATTCGTGTATGGGGTGGAGGAATTTATGAGGATGATGCTTTTTATCAGGCGGCGGACGAGAATGGAATTTTAGTTTGGCAGGATTTTATTTTTGCCTGCACTACTTATCCGTCCGATCCTGCTTTTATGAAACGGGTAGAGGCCGAGGCGGAATATAATATCAAGCGTTTACGGAACCATGCCAGTCTGGCTATGTGGTGTGGAAACAATGAAATTTATGAAGGTATGCGCTACTGGGGATGGGATAAGAAATACACTGATCCCGGTATTATGGAAGGAATGAAGCAGGGCTATGACAAACTTTTCCGTGAGTTGTTGCCTCGTAAAGTAGCTGAACTTGATCCGGACCGTTTCTATATGCATGGTTCTCCGTACGAGGCCAATTGGGGACGTCCCGAAAGTTGGAAGATTGCAGACAGCCATAATTGGGGTATCTGGTATGGTCAGAAACCGTTTGAAAGTCTGGATACGGAAATTCCGCGTTTTATGAGTGAGTTTGGTTTTCAGGCATTTCCTGAAATGAAGACGATTGCTACTTTTGCCTCACCGGAAGATTATGCATTGGAATCGGAGGTGATGAATGCTCATCAAAAAGCCACTATCGGTAATTTCCTCATCAAGAAGACTATGGGACTGTATTATAAAGTGCCTGAAGATTTCGATCAGTTGGTTTATATGGGTTTGGTTTTGCAGGGGGTAGGAGTGCGCCAGGGTTTGGAAGCCCATCGTCGTAACCGTCCCTATTGTATGGGGACTTTATATTGGCAGCTGAATGACAGCTGGCCGGTCGTTTCCTGGTCGAGCATTGATTATTATGGCAATTGGAAAGCGTTGCATTATCAGGCAAAAAGAGCTTTTGCTCCGGTATTGGTAGATGCTGTCAAGGAAGGGGAGGATTTGAATATTTATGTTATGTCGGACAAGCTGGAAGCGGATAAAGAGGTGACTTTATTGTTGCGTGTGATGGATTTTAATGGAAAAGTTCTGACTAAAAAGAGTATCAAGGGTGAGGTTCCGGCCAATGCTTCCACCTTATATTATAAGGAACCTTATGCGGGTATAACAACAAGTCCTCAAAATACTTTTCTTCTAATGACATTAAAAAATAAGAAAGGTGAGGTTTTATCCGAAGAAATTTATTACTTTAACCACGCAAAAGATCAGGAGCTTCCGAAGACCGAGATCCGCTATAAAGTGAAGCCGATGGATGGAAAATATGAAGTGACTCTGTCTGCCAGACAGCTGGCCAGGGATGTGTTCATAGAGATTCCTGTTCAAGGTGCGAGATTTACTGACAACTTCTTTGACTTGTTGCCGGGACAGACAAAGAAAGTGATTATTACTTCAGATAAACTGAAGAAGAATGAAAAGGTTGATATAACTATTAAGCAATTAAGTGATACTAACTAATCAATTAATATCTATTATGAAAACTTTAATGGGCCTTGCAGGGCTGACAATGGCAGGTTTTATGCTTTTATCCTGTAACACAGAAGTGAAAGAAGCAAATTATCAGATAATTCCGTTACCGCAGGAAATTTCGGTAATGGATCAGGCTGCTCCGTTTATTTTGTCAAATGGAACTAAGATAATGTATCCGGAAGGCAATGAAAAAATGCAAAAGAACGCTGAATTTTTGGCAAGTTATATCAAAGATCTTACCGGAAAGTCATTGGCTGTACAAGCCGGTACAGACGGCAAAGGAATAATCCTGCAATTAGGTGGAAATGCTGAAAATCCTGAAGGATACCAGTTAAAGGTAACCAGCGACCAAGTGGTTATTTCAGGACCTACGGAAGCCGGAGTATTTTATGGCATCCAGACGTTGCGTAAATCTATTCCGGTAGCACAAGGAGTGGATATCGCTTTACCGGCGGTTGAAATCAATGACTATCCTCGTTTCTCTTATCGTGGTGCAATGTTGGATGTGTCACGTCATTTTTTCCCGGTAGATTCAGTAAAGCGTTTTATTGATATGCTGGCTTTGCACAACATCAACCGTTTCCACTGGCATTTGTCTGAAGACCAGGGATGGAGAATCGAAATCAAGAGTCGTCCTGAACTGACTGAAATAGGTTCTAAAAGAGCGGAAACGGTTATCGGACATAACTCGGGAAAATATGATGGCAAGCCTTATGGTGGATTCTTCACACAGGAAGAAGCAAAAGAAATTGTAGCTTATGCTGCCGAACGTCATATTACGGTTATACCGGAAATTGATATGCCGGGACACATGCAGGCTGCTTTGGCTGCATATCCTAACTTGGGCTGTACTGGTGGTCCGTACGAAGTATGGAAAATCTGGGGGGTATCAGAAGATGTGCTTTGCGCAGGAAATGATGAAACCTTGAAATTCATTGAAGATGTATTAGGGGAAATTATTCAGATTTTCCCGTCAGAATATATTCATGTAGGTGGTGACGAATGTCCTAAGGTACGTTGGGCAAAATGTCCAAAGTGCCAGGCTCGTATCAAGGCTTTAGGTCTTAAGTCTGACAAGAATCATACTGCCGAGGAAAGATTGCAGAGTTTCATTATCAATCATGCAGAGAAGTTCCTGAACGGACACGGACGTCAGATTATCGGTTGGGATGAAATTCTGGAAGGCGGATTGGCTCCCAATGCCACTGTAATGTCATGGCGTGGTGTTGCCGGAGGTATTGAAGCCGCAAAACAGAAACATGATGTAATTATGACTCCTAATACTTATTTGTATTTCGACTATTACCAAACCAAGGATATTGCTAATGAACCTGAGGCTATTGGTGGATATGTACCCGTTGAAACAGTATATAACTATGAGCCGATGCCGGCTGATCTGACTCCGGAAGAGCAGAAATACATCATTGGCGTACAGGCCAACTTATGGACTGAATACATTCCTACCTACAGTCAGGTAGAATATATGGAATTACCCCGTATGGCTGCTTTGTCTGAAATTCAGTGGACCATGCCGGAAAAGAAAAACTATGAAGGTTTCTTGAAGCGTTTGCCTCAGTTGGTAGATATTTATGATGTTTATAAATATAATTATGCCAAGCATGTCTTTGATGTAAATGCTGTATTTACTCCTAATCCGAAAGATGGTACGCTGGATGTTACTTTGTCTACTATTGATAATAGTCCTATCTATTACACTTTGGATGGAACGGAACCTTCCGCTGCTTCCCAGTTGTATACGGAAACATTGAAATTGAAACAGAATTGTACTTTTAAAGCGATTACTGTACGTCCTAGCGCTTCTATTTCTACTTGTGTGGAAAAAGGTGACTGGGTGTTTGATGCCCGTGCTTTTTCTGTAGCTGTATCCGAAGACGGAAAGAACTTTAAGGAAATTGCTTCAGAAAAATATCCGGCAATGAAGCAGGATGACAAGAATGGAGTGTTCAACCATACGTTGACTTTCGATCCGGTGACTGCCCGTTATGTGAAAGTGACCGCTTTAGCGGAACATAGCATTCCTGCTTGGCACGGTGGCAAAGGAAATCCGGCTTTCTTGTTTGTTGATGAAATTTCATTAAATTGATAGTTATATTCAAATAATGACTGTGTGCCAAAAGTGTGATAGAGTACCGTTGGGCGTGAGGTGGAATGCCTCCGTCCATATGCGTAAGGAATGTTGTGTTTGCGTTGGTGCAATCCGTTTCTGGGGCAAGCGGGATGGCTGATTTGCTTTTGGCACACTTTTTATTATTTGCTTCACCATGAAAACATGATCAGAAAAATAATATATGGCGTTTATGCGATACTGGGCATGATGACAATGGCTGCTTGTAGCGGTCAATCGGATGCTTCTGAAATATCTCTTGAGAAAATGCATGGGTTCCCTACAGAGAATACCGGTTTTCTTAAGGGAGTTTCTGCATTATATGCGGGAGTGATTGAAGGAAATTTGCTGATAGCCGGAGGTTGTAATTTCCCTGATATACCGGTAGCCGATGGAGGAAAAAAAGCTTATTATCGGGATATATATATCGCCCCTTTGTCAAATGATACGGCTTTTGAGTGGAAGAAAATAGGCCAACTGCCTCAGGCAGCAGCTTATGGAGTCACTATTTCTACTGAAAAAGGGTTAATTTGTGTTGGAGGGACTACGGCAACACACAGCTTGTCTGATGTTTTTCTTTTATCTTTGCAAAAAGACACCTTGAAAAGAGATACTTTGCCCTCTTTGCCTGTAACTATGGATAATATGGCAGGTGCATTAGTAGGACATTCACTATATATTGTCGGTGGAAATGTAAATGGCATTCCATCCTCGGCCATGTACATGCTTGATCTGTCGGATTTGTCTGGAGGATGGAAAAGAGAAACAGATATTCCGGGTGAACCCAGAGTACAACCTGTTTGCGTGGCACAAGATGGAAAACTTTATGTGTGGGGGGGATTTGCCCCGGCTGTTGAAGGGCATCAGGCTTCTTTGTCGGTAGATGGATATATGTATTCTCCGGAAACGAAAGAATGGTCATCGGTTGCCACCCCGTATGATGCGGAAGGTAATGAGATCTCTTTAGGTGGTGGAATGGGAACCTCTTTTGGCGAGGGTATGATATTGTGTGCCGGAGGAGTTGATAAGGATATATTCTTAAAAGCTCTGCAAGGTATTTATGCGGGAAAAGAATATTTGTCACATCCTGTAGAGTGGTATCGGTTTAATAGAAACCTGCTGCTCTATCATCCGCAGACGGATAAATGGACTACATTAGGCGAATATGAGCAAGGTGCGCGTGCCGGAGCTGTAATAGTTTCGCAGGACGGATTTCATTACATTATTAATGGAGAATTGAAACCGGGCATTCGTACTAATGAAATTAATAGAATTAAAGAAAAGAGAAGATGAGAAGATTGATTATATTGGCGGAAGTTGCATTGGGCTTGCTGTTTGCAAGTTGCACGAAAGAAGAGCAACGCACACTTTCTGTTATTCCCGCACCATTAAAGGTGGAATTACAGCAGGAAGTGTTTTCATTGAATTCGGAAACAGGGTTATATATAGATGCGTCTGAGGGGGACAAGAAGATTTTGGAAGATTATCTGGTGGCTTCTTCCATGAATTTGAAACCGGTAATAGCAGAAGAGGGACATAATGTTGTCTTGAAACAAGTGGCGGAACTGCCGGAGGTAAACTCTTCCGAGGGATATGTTCTGACGGTAACTCCTGATCAGGTACTTATTCGTGCAACTTCCGGGGCAGGATTGTTCTAAGGCAGTAAAGATGCTCACGGAGGTTATTATACTCAAGATGATATCCGCGAACTGGTGGCATACGCTCAGGAGCGTTTTATTACTGTTATTCCTGAGATAGAGATGCCTGCGCATTCGGAAGAAGTACTGACTGCTTATCCTGAGTTGTCTTGTACACACGAACCTTACAAACAAGCCGATTTCTGTGTCGGTAATGAAAAGACTTTCGAGTTTCTGGAAAATGTGCTGACAGAGGTAATGGAACTTTTCCCGTCCGAATATATTCATATAGGAGGGGATGAGGCAGGTAAAGCCTCATGGCCCACTTGCAAACTGTGCCAGGCACGTATGAAAAAAGAAGGCTTGAAAGATGTGAACGAGTTACAGAGTTATCTGATTCATCGTATTGAGGTCTTTTTGAATGCCCACGGACGTAAATTATTGGGTTGGGATGAAATATTGGAAGGTGGTTTGGCACCTAATGCCACTGTCATGTCATGGCGTGGCACGGAAGGGGGAATGAAAGCGGTTGATTCCGGCCACATGGCTATTATGAGTCCGGGTGAGTTCTGCTATTTTGATTCTTATCAGGATGCTCCTGATTCCCAGCCGGAAGCAATAGGAGGCTATCATTTGGCAGTAGGTAAGAAAGTGGCTTACGGACCGGATGCCGCTTATTATCCCGGCTATTCGGCCGGTGGTGACAGTGCCTTGGTAGATGGTGTGATCGGAGGCTGGACTTATGGTGACAGGCGTTGGCAAGGTTTTATAGACAAGAAAAGAATGGATGTGACCATTGATATGGAAAAAGAAACAGAAATTCATTCTGTTGGAGCAGACTTTATGCAGGTGTGTGGACCTGAAGTCTTTATGCCTTCAGAAGTGATCATTTCCGTTTCCAATGATGGTAAGGAGTTTACGGAACTGAAGCGCATGGAGCATAAAGTAGTGAAGGATGACAAAGTGACTTTCATCAACTTTGGTTGGGAAGGAAATGCCAAAGCACGTTACATACGTTATCAGGCATCTTCGGGCGAATTCGGAGGTTTCTTGTTTACAGATGAAATTGTAGTGAAATAATAGAACTTATATAAACAACAAATAGCATGAAGAAACAAATTTTGTTATCGGCTGTTCTGGCTTGTATCTCAGTTTTTTCTGCGGCAGCACAGAAAGAGCCGGTAGATTATGTAAACCCTTTTGTGGGTACTACTAATTACGGTACGACAAACCCCGGAGCATTAACCCCCCATGGAATGATGTCGGTGACTCCTTTCAATGTGATGGGGGTTCCCGAAGGGGATAAGGATAAAGACAAGCAATGGTGGTCCACTCCATACGAATTCAATAATAAATATCTTACCGGCTTTGCGCACGTTAATCTTAGCGGGGTAGGCTGTCCGGAATTGGGATCATTGTTATTAATGCCTACCACCGGCAAACTGGATGTGGATTATCATAATTATGGAAGCTTCTATCAAGGTGAAACTGCAAATCCGGGTTATTATACCAATATACTGGATAAATACAATGTGAAATGTGAACTGACTGCCACTCCACGTACCAGTATGGCACGCTTTACTTTTCCTGCCGGACAAAGCAATATCTTGTTGAATCTGGGAGAGGGATTGACCAATGAGAGTGGTGCTACCGTTCGTTTTGTAAACGACCGTGAGATTGAAGGTACCAAATTGTTGGGAACTTTCTGTTATAATCCTCAGGCGGTATTTCCTATCTATTTTGTAATGCGTATCAACAAAGTACCGGCAAAACGCGGTTATTGGAAAATGATGCGTCCGATGGGTGTGGAGGCGCAATGGGATGATACGGCCGGTAAATACAAACTCTATACTGCTTATACAAAAGAAATAAGCGGAGATGATATAGGAGTGTGGTTTACTTACGATACCACGGCGGAAGAAGTGATTGAAGTCAGTATGGGCGTGTCTTTTGTCAGCATAGAGAATGCCCGTTTGAATCTGGAAAAAGAACAGCCTTTCGGTACAACATTCGACAAACTGCGTGCGGAAGCCCGTAAGAAATGGAACGATGATCTTTCCCGTATCAAAGTGGAAGGTGGAACGGAAGAGCAAAAAGGAGTATTCTATACCGCTATGTATCACACGATGGTTCATCCGAATATTTTGCAGGATGTAAGCGGACAATATCCACAAATGGAGGGAGATAAGATTTTGACCACCAACCGTAACCGTTACACGGTATTCTCATTGTGGGATACTTATCGTAACTATCACCAGTTGATGACTTTGGTATATCCGGAGCGTCAGATGGATATGATTCACACCATGATGGGCATGTACAAGGAACACGGATGGTTCCCGAAATGGGAATTGTATGGTCGTGAAACATTGACGATGGAAGGTGACCCTTCTATTCCTGTTCTGGTAGACAGTTGGATGAAGGGATTGCAAGACTTTGACATTGACGAAGCTTATAAGGGAATGTATAAGTCGGCCACTACTCCGGGCAAGGATAATCTGATGCGTCCGGATAATGACGATTATATGTCCAAAGGGTATGTGCCGATGGAAAGTCAGTATGATAATTCGGTTTCTCATGCTTTGGAATACTATGTTGCCGACTATGCACTTTCTACCTTGGCGGAGGCTTTAGGTAAGAAAGAAGATGCGAAATTGTTCCGCAAACGTTCTATGGGCTATAAAAATTATTATAGCAAGGATTTCGGAACCTTGCGTCCGATAACTAAAGAAGGCAAATTCTATGAACCGTTTGATCCGAAAGAAGGAGCTAATTTTGCACCTAGTCCCGGTTTCCATGAAGGTAATGCATGGAATTACACTTTCTTTGTGCCTCATGATATCAATGGCTTGGTAAAGTTGATGGGGGGCGACAAGAAATTTGTTGATAAATTGCAAAGCGTGTTTGATGAAGGAAATTATGATCCGGCCAATGAACCCGATATAGCCTATCCTTACCTGTTCAGTCGTTTCAAAGGTGAAGAATGGCGTACACAGAAATTGGTGAAGGAATTGTTGGCTAAGTATTTCACAACTAAGCCGGATGGAATTCCCGGCAATGATGATACGGGTACGATGTCTGCATGGGCTATATTCAGTATGATGGGATTCTATCCGGATTGTCCGGGTGTGCCCGAATATACATTGACCACTCCTACTTTTGATAAAGTGACCGTTCAGCTTGATCCTAAATATTGGGGCAAGAAAGAATTGGTTATCAAGAAAGAAGGACAAGGGGATTATATAAAGGAAATCAGACTGGGCAATAAGAAGATTAATAAATATTTGATTTCGCATGATGATTTGATCAAGGCAGGTGAAATTACTTTTATAGTAACAGAAAATCCTAATAAGAAATAACTATGAATACGAAACGATTTTTGTGTGCTGCGTTAGGAGCTGTTTGTTATTTTGCTTTTTTGCAAGCGCAGGTACGTACAGAGCAGACTTTCGAAAAAGGGTGGAAATTTACGCGTGAAGATAATGCGGAATTTGCCAATCCCGGTTATAATGACAGTAAATGGCAGAACGTCACCGTTCCTCATGATTGGGCGATTTATGGTCCGTTCAGTATCAATAACGACAAGCAGGAAATGGCTATTACTCAAGATGGACAGACCGAGGCGATGGAACATGCCGGACGTACCGGAGGTCTTCCGTTTGTAGGAACCGGATGGTATCGCCTGAACTTTGATGCTCCTGGTTTTGAGAAAGGCAAGAAAGCGACTTTGATATTTGATGGAGCAATGAGCCATGCCCGTGTTTATGTGAACGGGCAGGAGGCCGGTTATTGGCCCTACGGTTATAATTCTTTTTATGTGGATGCGACCCCTTATCTGAAACCGGGTGAGAGGAACGAACTGGCAGTCCGTTTGGAAAACGAGCCTGAATCATCACGTTGGTATCCGGGGGCCGGATTGTACCGCAATGTTCATCTGGTAATCAATGAAGATACGCATATTCCTGCTTGGGGGATGTATGTTACCACTCCTGTGGTGACAGACAAATATGCAAAAGTGTCTTTGAAAACTTCTTTGGTTAGCCCTGAAGGAGCTAATAAGGATAATTACCGTATTGTGACGCAGATCAAGGATAAAAACGGCAAAGTGGTTGCTACCGGGGAAAACAAGTTGAGTGTTTTTGATAATGCTTTGTTTGAACAGGAGTTTGCAGTGGCTAATCCTGAGTTGTGGAGTCCTGATACTCCGGTTCTTTATACAGCTGAATCCAAAGTATATGAAGGGAATACCTTGAAAGACGAATATACCACCCGCTTTGGTATCCGTACTTTGGAGATTGTCCCCGGCAAGGGCTTTTTCCTGAATGGAAAGCTGACCAAATTCAAAGGGGTATGTAACCATCATGACTTGGGTCCGTTAGGCGGTGCTGTAAATGATGCCGCTATACGTCGTCAGATTCGTATTCTGAAAGATATGGGTTGTAATGCCATCCGTACTTCTCATAATATGCCGGCACCCGAATTGGTGGAGGCTTGTGATGAAATGGGTATGATGCTGATGGTGGAGTCTTTTGACGAGTGGAAATCGGCAAAGATGGCCAACGGTTATCATAAAATATTTGATGAATGGGTGGAGAAGGATCTGACTAATCTGATCCGTCATTACCGTAACAATCCGAGTATTGTTATGTGGTGCATCGGTAACGAAGTACCCGACCAGTGGAATGGCAATAACGGACCAAAGCTTTCGCGTATGTTACAGGATATCTGTCATCGTGAAGATCCTACCCGTCCTGTAACACAAGGTATGGATGCGCCTGATGCTGTAGTAAATAATAATATGGCTGCTGTGATGGATGTGGCCGGTTTCAATTACCGCCCTCATAAATATCCAGAAAACTATAAGAAATTGCCTCAGCAGATTATTCTAGGTAGTGAAACAGCTTCTACAGTAAGTTCGCGTGGCGTCTATAAATTCCCTGTTGTCCGTCAGGCTATGAAGAAATATGACGATCATCAGTCTTCTTCTTACGATGTGGAACATTGTGGTTGGTCCAATTTGCCGGAGGATGACTGGATTTGGCATGAGGATAACGCATGGGGTATCGGAGAATTTGTATGGACGGGCTTCGATTATTTGGGCGAACCGACTCCTTATTATACTGATTGGCCCAGCCATTCTTCTTTGTTCGGTATCATCGACCTGGCCGGATTGCCCAAAGACCGTTACTATCTGTACCGCAGTCATTGGAACAAAGATGAAGAAACGCTGCATATCCTTCCTCATTGGACATGGCCGGGACGTGAAGGAGAAGTGACTCCTATCTTTGTTTATACAAATTATCCGTCGGCAGAAGTGTTTATCAATGGCAAGAGTCAGGGTAAGCGTACCAAAGATTTGACTGTAACGGCTGAAAATAGTGCGGATTCTGCTTCCATAGCAGATTTCAAACGCCAGAAACGCTACCGTTTGATGTGGATGGATACAAAGTATGAGCCGGGAACCGTAAAAGTGGTTGCCTATAATGATAAGGGGGAAGCTGTGGCCGAAAAGGAAATCCATACGGCAGGCAAGCCCGACCATATAGAACTGGTT